>JAEHJW020007303.1_pt1 | contig 50198 bp, 73 predicted proteins | sample 9271431 | NCBI WGS metagenome assembly JAEHJW02
TTATTGCGGTATAGACTTAAACACAAAAGGCATTTCATTTGTGGTCAGCAGTCAGGTAAGGGCATTTTTTAATGATGATAAAAGTAAAATATGCCATAAATGCGCTTCTTACCATTACCGCTAACGATGACGGTATGAGCTGAAACCGATTTGAAACACAACACTATCAACACGATATGAACTTGATTAGAACTACATACTTTCAATTACGCACCGAGGCGGTTTTTGCTTATACCGTGTGTTGTGTGCATGTAGCTTACAGTTCAGTTCAATCGAAGTACGAACATTTTTTTATTTAATTTTTTAGGGAGGGGTTTTATGTATAAAGGAATAGGATATAAAGTTTACGGAGAAGGTAATGATATATACTTAGGCGACTGCTTGGAATTATATCATCCACTTATTGCAAGAAATTCAATTGACTTAATTTTAACAGATTTACCTTATGGAACAACTTCTTGTAAATGGGATAGTGTTTTGCCTTTAGATAAACTCTGGGAGATGGTTAATTACCTACTTAAAGGAAATGGTACATTTATAACAACAGCATCACAACCTTTTACGAGCGTATTAGTTGCTTCAAATTTGGAGTTGTTTAAATATGAATTGATTTGGCATAAAAGTAGAAAAACTGGACACGTACACGCAAAAAATAAACCAATGAAAGAACACGAAAATATTTTAGTTTTTTCAAAAGGAACTACAGTACATGCTACACAAAGCAAAAATAGAATGACTTATAACCCACAAGGGTTGATTGAAAATACAAATAAAGTAAATTATAGACCGAGTAGGGAAATAAAAGGTAGCAATGTAGTTGCTGGGCATAGACCAAGCCACAAGAATACATTAATTTCTGAATACACTAACTATCCTACTTCTATAAAATTTGTAAATTCAGAACACAATGTAAATGCTTTACATGAAACACAAAAACCTGTTGAATTAATGGAATATTTGATTAAAACCTATTCTAATGAATTTGATTTTGTTTTTGACCCTTGTGCTGGAAGCGGTACAGTTTCGATAGCATGTGAAAATACTAATCGTAATCACATATCATTTGAAAAAGACCCTGATATGTGTAAAAAAGCACAAAAAAGATTATCGGAACATATTAAGATACGGAGTGGAAGTACGGAGTACGGAGTGGATTGTGAAACACTTGCAAATAAAGACTTCCCCCAACTTCTGGGGGATAAATAACTAATTTTATTATGGGTAAAAGAATATTTAAAACAAGATGTTGGATATGTAATGAAAGATTTACTTCCGAAATAGTAACAATACATTGCCCTAAATGCGTTGCAAAGATAAAAGCATATTTAAAATGTGAAAATATTATTAATGAAAATAAAAAATTGTAACTGCGAACTCCCATATTGGGACGAATGCAATAAAAACAAAGTAAAATGGTACAAAAAAGGCAAAATGAAACGAATACTTCGTAAAAGGTGGATAGCCAAAATCCTTAACAGTTTTGAAAAAACTGAAGAGAGTGGGCAAAAAATTAAATAAAAAAGAATTATTAAGCACTAACCTTGCTACGAAGAAAGGCTATTGCACACAACGTTTTGCAGCTATACGCAGTGGCACTTGCATAACTTTTAAATTAAGTACAAAACTATCCGTGCCATTGCGTATGAGGTGCGGTTAGCGGTAGTAATTTGTTAATCATTAAATACTTAAATATATGGTAATTGGATTTAAAGAAAGGTTTATAAAACCAATTTTAGTAAAAACAAAGAAACACACTATTCGTGTAGATGCTCACAATAGATGGAAAGAAGGAATGAAAATGCACATGGCAACAGGTGTGAGAACTAAAAAGTACAATCAATTTAATGAAGATACTTGCAAGTCAATTCAACAAATTGAAATAGAAAGAGTATCGGATTATTTGAACGAAACTATTGTGAAAATTGACGGAAGAAAATTGACAGAACCCGAAGTTCAGCAATTAGCTTGGAACGATGGTTTTGATAATCTTGTTGATTTTTGGATGTGGTTTGCCGATGGATTCAAAGGTAAAATTATTCACTGGACTGAACTGCGGTACTGATTCTTATTATTACCGCTAACGGCTGCGGGTAGCATTGCAGAGCGGGATTAGAAACCGTTTGCCTATCCTACGAGCCGAACAATATAAATAGCAGTAAAGTTAAACATGCCGTAATACCCCGCTTTGCTGCTACCCGTTGTTAGGGGCTGGCATTTATAATAAAAATTATGTTTACTCTTGAATTAGGATTAAAAGCGAAAGACAAAATTAGTGGCATGACTGGCATTTTAACGGCTCGTTGTGAGTTTTTAACTGGTTGTAATCGCTATTGCATTAGTCCACAAGAATTGAAGGATGGCAGACCTATTGAAGGTATGTATTTTGATGAAGAGCAAATCGAAATTATTAGCGATGGCATTAAATCAAATGAAGTCACTGGAAAAAAAAGAGGTGCATGTTCACCAAATCCTTCAAAGTAGTTTGAACGGGGCAGGCAGTTCTTATGCTTGCCCCTAACGTATAAATAAACGAATGTATATAACAACTAATTATAAATTAATATGTTAAATAATAAAATTATAAGCATTTGCGAACGAAAGTTTATATATTTAAACTACTCCAAAAGGACAGCAGAAATATATTTACATTATATTAAAATATTTTTAAAATCGTTCCCCGAACAGCAAATTATACATTTAAATTCTAATGATTTTCAAAATTATTTAGATAATTATAAATTCACATCTTCAGTACAGCAGAACCAAGTAATTAATGCTATAAGATTCTTATATAAATATGGTCTTGATAGAAAATACGACAAGGTTAATTTTGTTCGCCCAAAGAAAGAACAACGTTTGCCATCTGTGCTCAGTAAAGAAGAAATATCGAGATTATTCAAAGTAATAAAAAACACTAAGCATAAATTAATTTTAGCTATTATTTACTCGGCAGGATTACGAGTCAGCGAAGTAATAAATTTAAAATGGTCGGATATTGATAAAAGTAGAGGCGTTATTTGGGTAAGACAAGGCAAAGGCGCAAAAGATAGACAAACTCCGCTTTCTGAAATAGTGATTTGCTTATTATTAAAATATTGTGGAGAGTATAAAATTACGTCAAAAGACAAAGAAGGTTATGTTTTCAGAGGTCAAAACAACGCTGAGCAATACACGGCAAAAAGCATACAGCAATTTTTAAAAGATTATGCAAAGAAAGCAGGAATAAATAAAAGAGTTCACCCGCATTTAATAAGACATAATTACGCTACTCATTTATATGAGCAGGGAACTGATTTGAAGTTTATACAAGATACGCTTGGTCACAAAAATAGCAAAACAACTAGCATTTATGTGCATATGTCTACTTTTCACATTTCACAAATGAAAACTCCTTTGGATTCATTATATGCATGCCGTGCATCAATTTAATACCCCATGCCGATATAATTATCACGCAATAACATTTTGATTTGCTTTATTTTTTCTTCTTCATTTAATTTTGAAGATTCGACATGTGTCATTAATACTTGTTTTAATCGCTCTGTTTCGTCTTTATTTTCTTTGATTTCTTTGATTACACGCTTATAGCTTGTATCTGTTTTGGCATTTATATTTTCAGTATATTTTATCATTATACTTTCAACATCTGCCTTGGTGATTGTATTTTTCTTCGACCACTGCACATGCTCTTTTGTTTCGGAATAGTCCGCAATTTGTTTTTTACCATACTGGTAATACCAAACCACTCCCAAGCATATTACCACAAGTATAATATTTATATGCTTTGATTTAAGCTGTTTTATAAGCTTTAGGATATTTTCAAAGTTGGATAAGATAAAAGCCATCATATGCTTAAGAATTTGCGGTTATTATTTTGTAGTTTTTCGTACATTTCTGAACCTATTCCTATAACAAATGAATCAAGTATATTTCTTTGATTTCCTTCGTTTAAAATCATGTATAAATCTGTCCCGTGCAAGAATTTTTCTTTCATTATAGTGCTTTCATAGATGTACTTTATATCCGAAATGCTTGCACAGGCTAGCGTATATGATAAATCAGAGTATACATTTGGATAATTTTCGCATAGTTCTATTATTTTGGTTACCCATGAATTGCCGTGCTTTATGTGCTTTTCGATTTGCTCCGCACCTCCAAAGTGAGCTAGGTTTAATCTGAGGTTTTTGAATTGGCTTAATACAGGCGTCCAATTATTTGGACTATTGAAATACTCAGCGTAAACATTCCCGTTTGCAAAGAACTTCCATTCTTTACAATTTACGAACTGGCCGTTTTTATATCTCAATCCTTCGATATTAGTCATTAGTCGCTTATGATTGTGAATAGTTCCGGAGCTACAATGTGCAATTACTGGAATATCTTTTTGCTCGCAAATTGCAAATATTTCCATGAGCAGCGGATGCGAGGGTAAATATCCTAGTGACGGGTAAATTTTAATCCCGAAAGGAATTTTGCCATAAACTCCGGAGAAAAACTCTAGGAATAAATCAAGGCAATTTCTTTGGCCATCTTGATATGATGGATCTATGCAAAGAAACGGCAATATATTTTCTCCTTTGTCTATTAAGTTACATATATCAGCCCATTGCAACCGGATATAATTGTCCGCTGATTCATCAAATCCCCTGTTTTTATTGTGCAAGTCCATCATGAGCACACAGAAAACAGTATCGGTCGGATAAATATTTTTAACATTATTAAAAATTATCACGCTATCAGAATCCATTTCTTTTATAAATCTCGATGTTTTATCGGTTGCACTGTCCTTGCGAAATGGAGTAATTGTTCTTAGTCCGAAACTGAGAAACGAAAGAAATCTATCCCATCCAACCTGACTAAATTTGAAAATAAATATACCTGCCGGCACTGACTTACGATTGAAAATATGTATGTGAATGTCGGTAATTAATTCAATACCTTTACATATAAGCGTTTTTATGCTTAATGGTAGTCTTGTGTTTACAAGTCCGCTAATCTTTTGACTAGCTAAAAGTCTGAATTTATTTATTTCCATAGATATTTATTTCAGGTATTCCAATGCTTCTTAAGTATTTTGGCACGTCAAAGTTTGGGCATGTTCGGCCATCGGTGGCAATTTGATAATGTCCACCTATTTTAAGTTTAGGGTTTACGATAAGCTGTGATTTAATGAATATTTCTAAGCTTGTAGACATTTCCTTTGTATACAAATCAGTAAATTCAGGCAATTTATTTATATCAAATTTACTATTTCCGTTTTTATCATAACCACCGGTAAGTGCATAATGTCGAGAATTTGAATTAAATCCCGGGCAACCCCAAGTTATTTCTAAGTCATCTATAAATTTATCATTATTCCAATTTGATAATGATACTGTATTTCCGTTCGGCAACATACCGGCAGAATATCCCAATCTATCCCACCCATTACCGTGTGTATCTTTTAGCTTAACGCCATTAAGCGACATATCCGGAAGTTCCGCACGGGAATTATATATCTTACCGATACATTTTACTTTTCCACCGGGCAAATCTTTTGCACCCATGTGCCACTCGCTTAATGTCGCTTTAAGTCCGAGTTTAAAATCGAAATTTAAAGGCGTGTCAAGGCAATGAATTATAAGATAATCGTAGTTTCTCATTGACCTAGTGTTAAAGAATATATATTAAGCAAAAATGGAGTTCCATTAATCTCACCATACACATACTTTGGGTTTTCTTTGGGTTGTAACCCGATTATATACATGTTATTTCGCTCGCTGCAATCCTTGTAATCGAATCCGATTTTCACATAATCGTTTACTTTATAATTTAGTCCGGTGAGAGAATAGTTTATTTTGTCGGTAAGTGCTTTTGCGAACGCATAGCGAAATTCATCACTATACAATCGATAGTTTATCATTACAATTCTCTCGACTACTGAGTACTGACACGCTCCTAGGCGTGCCGTATTTATAAAGTCTTTCCCAAAAGTATTATCGATTATATTGGCTGCAACAGCGATTGGGTAGAAGTATTCCTGCGCTCGTGAGTTTGGAACTGAATAGCCATGCATGAGAGCATTCACAAACTTAGCCGAGTAAGTATCTCCCAAGAAGGCATGCACGATTACTGCGAAGCTGTCAATTTTGTCCGGAGTCGAGCAGTCAAATGCTCCGGTGCTTGCCGGGAATAGTTTTGTAGTGTCATATATTTTAACGCCAGAAATCATTCTATATGAGCCTTGAGCGTGTGCGCTTATGATTAACGCAGTTAAAATAGTAGTTAAAAGTATTTTTTTCATGTTATTTAGTTTTGTATGTTGAATCTATTTTTGCATTCGATATTATTCCATTAGCAAGCGTATTGTTATATCCATTTATAATTATACTTTTGTAATAATTTAATGCTTCTTCTTTTATATTAAATTGTCTTACGATAGTAATCGATGTCATATTGCAGTGTCCTATTGCATAGGTATAACCATTAGTAAATATAGGTTGAGTATTATCTTGTACTAAAGTTCTAGCATCATATGATACAATGTATACTTTAGATGAATCCTGACAATACGATACTAACGAAATAAATATCGATATAATTAAAATTATTTTTTTCATATTTTGTTTTTAATTAGTTCCTGTTCTAGTTGGGCTACCAAATGTATTTATTTTCCCATGCCCGTCTAAAGATAGCCGTCCCATGGTGTTTGTATATGTATCTGAAGTATGATTCTGTAATCTGGTAAGCGACATATTGAATATGCGAGAATCTCCACCGCTTGCAGTTGCATTAAGATACAATTGCACAGAACTATGTTGCCATTGCGATAAGCCAAATAGTGGCTGTTTAATTATAAATGCTTGCCTATAAGAAAATACGCTGCCTACATTCGCATAGCTTATTACTAACTGCCATACTGCCGTATCTCCAGCAACAGGCGTTGTAGTCGGAAAGTCATGTAAATGTATGTCAATTGAATCGTAATTACTAAATCGATGCGGCATTTGTAGCTCATAAAATTCGCAGTCATTGGCCACGGTGTCACCAAAGCCAATATACGCTAATGAATCACTACCCATGAATCCAATTGTTAAACTTGGAGCTGCTAAGCCATTTCCAAAGCCAATTGAATTTATTGAGAAATCATCCCATCTTTTGAAAGTGCCATTTAACGTAAAATCTCCAGTTTTGGGACATATTATTAAATTGTTAGTAGCTGAATTGTCGTTTGCGATTTTTATACACGTATCTATCGTCATTCTAACTCTAAGGCTATCTAAAGATGTCGTACTTCCACCGCTTCCATAATCGTTTGTTTTAAAGATTAATGATGCGGTCGTGTTTCCTGTACCTATGCCTGTTTGCAAAATAGTATTTCCGCCATTTTTATTTGTTGTAGTCCCATATACAGCGGTTATATTAATAGTTAATCCAGTGCCAGTGCCACTTAAAGCGGTTGTTGTTTTTACTCCAGTAGTATATCCACTTCCTATATTTAAGAGTCTTATAACAGTAACAACTCCAGAGCTTACAGATACCACAATGGCTTGACCTTCTGTCCCACCACTTAACGAAACCACGTTACCAACTGCATAGCCTGACCCCCCTGAGCTTAATGAGATAGTATTTATTGCTCCAGTGCCTATTACATCTTGACCTCCGTAAATCATATTCCCTGCATTAGTGTTTACGGTTAATGTTGTAGATGGGCTTATTTTATTGGTGTTGTTATAAGTAGAGTTTTGTATGCTAATATCAGAATTTTGAACACTCCTTAATGTAACCCCTGCTCCTACGCTTGATATTATAAAATTATCAGTAATGCCATGAATTAGAATACGAGAACCCGTTGCTCCTCCAAACTCAAATAACGCTCCGTTGGGGCCGAAATATGGAGAATAAACTGCGTTATTTGATTGCATAAATGATGATGAAATCAAGCTTCCAGTTATGTTAGTGTTGCCGGCTAATTGTATTGGCGTAGTCGTATTAGATGTTACTGTTTCTACTCCTAACTTTATATATTTAGCATGACTGATTTGTATAGCAGTAGTATCGCCATGAGTGATACTAAATTTACCAGTTATTTCTTTTTGTTTGAATAAAATATCATTACCCGATGTGCTTCCATAAAATCCATCAGCCAATCCAGTTCCCATAGCAATATTTGTAACGTGCAAAAAATCTGCATAATTGTATACACTCAAAGCTCCAAGAGGGCTCACCGTGTTTAGTCCTAGTCTACTATTCACAGTATCAGCAAATAAAAATGATGAAGTTTTTATTTTATTTATCTCATTTGCAAAAACAAAATATGATTTTGATAGTCCTGATATAGTCGAGTATGTGGCTGTTTTATTTTTCCATAGTCCGCTTGAAGTTTCGTAGGTCAACAACTGATTGTTTACAGGAGTTGCGATTTTAACATCATGCAAATTACTTAAGCGCTCGCCAACATTCACCCCTACAATTATACTGCCTTGTGATGCATGCTTGCGTGATATAGTTCCTATTCTTACTCTATGTATTGGTGCCTGATATTCTATTTGGGTTAATTTGCCGTTGATGGTATCTAGAAATAAAGATAAAGTATCATTTGAATATATATTCGTATTCAAGTCGTGTACAACTCCATAAGTCGTGACATAACCAGTGCTATCTTGTGGGATAGAATCCTGAGTAACTACCCCAATAGTTATATCTGAAGTATAAGCGTATTTCGCATTAGCTAAATATACGTTTGGTTTGTTTCCAGTAAATCCCTTCAAGTAAACAACATCTCCGTTATACATTGTTGCAGTTGTTTTGTTTATACATAAAGGGGCGTGTAGCTCCTGACCTATATCAACACTAACCCCACTAACAGAAGTATTGTACTGCATAACCTTATCTTGGTTATTATAAAACATTCTGCCTTCTTTATGCGAAGTATTTGTGTATGATGTGCTGAAATTTTGGTAGTTTGGATTATCTGAATACCATTTAGTCGCGGATGTTGATGAATCTGAACCGCAATAATTACAATATACATTTGTATTTATCCTATTACCTGAACCTAAGTCAATTATTTTAAATCCCTTTGGCAAATATCCAGTAATTATGTTTGAATCGCTTCCGGCTGTAATGTATAATGTATCTGCATTTGTTTTGGCTATTCTTAAATTTATAATATTTTTGTCGCATGTGCTTATTGTTAGTCGTTGATTTGACATACCTGAAACATCATACACGAGATTATTTGATGAGATATTTAAATCTAATCCGTAAACTCCTGCAATCAAGTCATTATTTAAAGAATCAATATAAATTGCTAAATTTTTAGTATTTACATATCTATTTATGCTACCACCGTTAAATATATTTGCGCATTGTTGAAATCGTATATTTCCTGCTAAATTTACGGAATCATAGTCCAAAACAAAATATTCGAAATCAGAATTATCAATTATAACATTGTCGAAATATAATGAAGTTCCTGTTTTCGGATATAAAAAAACAGTGTCACTAAATACCCCTTTAATATAAATAGTTTTATTGTTTGGTATAGATAGTAATGCGGCTTCTATGTTATTATAATCACATCCGCTTGGACACACGGTATAATCGAAGTACGTTTTACCACTATTATGTTCTGATACATATTTTCTTAAATATGCCGTGTTCGGAATAGTATCCTTCATCATTATTTTAATGATAGAATCTTTAAACATCCATGTGTTTGCTCCGCTTGGTTTGTATTTTATATTTCCTGTGTACGTGTGATTCGCTGGGTCTATCTGAGAATAAACCGAAATTGATATAAGTAAAAATATGTATGTGATTATATTTCTCATAGTCTTTCTATTTTGTATGTAAATGTAGCATTACTGCCTGTATTGTCTAAGTCTGCATTCATTATTACATTTCCTGCAAGCACTGAAAATGATAGAGTGAGCCCCAATGTCGGGAATGATTCATTTGCCGGAACTATTTCGCCAGGTTGTGAATTTATATTTGAGCCATCCCAAACCAAAGTATACGATTGAGTAATTACCCCCGTGCCTCTTTTTAATTTGTACGATAATCTCAATACTTCGGTAGCTATTGTCCCGATGATTATATCTTGGTCGTCATCATTTAATAGAGTAATAGGCTCAGTAATTTCACCAAGCAGATAAGTAGGAAGCTTGTATGTTTTATAGCCTGTTTCGCTTGATAAATCAGGCAATATCACTTCTAAGTAACCATCTTTCGTGTTACTTGCAGGGTCTTTAAGTGATAGATATGATTTTGCCATTATAACAAATGTTTAATTAATATATATCCTCTACTGTTAGATGTTGACGAATATGCAGATGTGTTGAAAATTGAAGTAGATAGAGCTTCTAGGTATATTTGGAATATTTCTCCAGTAGGACCATATACGCTTCCGACAGGAGTATATCCTCCCTGTCCTCCAGTTGGGTAATATCCATCTATAGGAACTCCTCCTTGCAAGTCGTCATTAAAAATATATGCTTCCGCAGATATAAATTTTTCTCCTGCTATATTTGTTGGCAGCGCTACAGTCTTTATTAACGACAAAGGCATATTCCATGCTCCTATATCTATTTTTTTTGTAATTAAACCACCATTATATGTATCATTATAATATTTAAGCCCTGCCGGAGTGATAAATCTTGTATCAACAGTGCCAGCCAATACTTCAGCATTTGATGCTTTTCCGCTTTTAAGAGTATTTACTGTTACAACATTTGAACCTGAGCCACTTGCTGCTACCTCTGCTGCGGTAGCTAGTTTTACTTTTCCGTATAAATCCTCAGTTGCGTTTTGTAGTGCTAGCTTAATATTGAATCTCAAATCTTTTGTTCCTGTCGCATCTAAACGAAACCAATTCCCACTCGGTGCGACATCTACTGCTTTTGCTCTCTTTTCAGTAAACAAAGGGTAATTCAGTCCGTCTGAGAATTTATTGTTTATCGCATTTGTATCGGTATCAGGACAAATATATTTTCCAACAGCTAAATCATCGCCATTGTATAAGTACAAATTACCTCCGAGAACTACAAGCCCATATCCTGCATAAGTGCTTGTTCCTTCATCAAATTCAAAACCGTCAATTATTCCATCTATCATATTAACGGTCATACCCAATAGATATTGAGTAGTTAGCTTCAAATGCTCTAAGCATATCACTATATCAGCATACGAAATAGGTACTTTTGTGCCTGCTGCGTATTCTTTTCTGTAAGCTGGAAATTGTGGTCTTATTCCTGACATATTAGAAGTAGTTTATTGTGTAATTTAATCCTTCGGGTGCTATTTTTTTTATAGTAGCTTCAATATCTGTTGTCGATAAAGCAGCGGGGATATTTATTGTCGCATAATCAGCTATTACCGACTCTCCATACCACGCTGTATTCACTAATTCATCGGTATCGGGTTCGCCGTACCAAAGCGTATTCACTAATTCATCGGTATCGGGTTCGCCGTACCAAAGTGTATCAACTTGTACATACGAAGCTTGTCCTATGTAAATCCTATTCAACAAAGAATCATACAATGCATTTAGCGTATTTGTCAATTGACCGATAGTAAACTTACATTGTGCGATTATAAGTATTTTTTGTCTGAATGCATCAAACGAATCAAAATAATCTTGAAATACCCAAAGCCATCCAGTCATAAATCTATACATAAAACTCAAATTTCCCTCTGAATTTACAGAAAAGAAATCCGTCAATGAATCAAAAATCATTCTCGGATAGTTTATGTATTTTAGTTTAGCCATTATAATGAGTAATTAGCTGAATTATTTAAAGCAGTCAATACGTCCGCATGGTAATTAAAATATCCACTTGGCAATGCGATTCTATTTACAACAGGAACAGTTACGTCTGAGGCATCTGTCATAAAGATAGCAGTTATTTCACAAAGTTTTATGCCGTCCACTTTATTCACGATGTAGTCTTCAAAACCCTCTTTTCCTGACTTGTAAAACAGTCCATTGAAAGGGAAAGTATTTTTAAATTCATTAGCCTTAGCAAGGACGTTTGTTTTTAATGTTGCTAAATCATAATTCGCATCATATATTATAGTCGGAGTGAATTTAATTATACAGGGGTTATATGTCACAGGGGTTAATGGGTCGCCTACTACTTGCATTCTTGCGTTACAATAAGTTATAAATGCAGCAAATTCCGCATCAGGAACTTTTATTAAATTCCCTGAATTATCAATTGAAGCGACTTTTAATAACTTTGCGTTAGTCTGTAATTCAAAAGCGGCTTGTTTTATCACAAAAGCTGCGTCTCCGGCTGCTCTTACTGTTTCATAAACATAATCATAATTAGCTCCTTGTACTAGAGAATCACCATATTGAAAAGCTAAAGCCAAGTCAATATACCATCCTGATTTACCATATCCGTATTGAAATGAATCATTGATGATGGTTTTTGTGTTGTCAAATTCAGATAATGTATTGTTTATTATTTCGGCAGATGTATACATCATTTTATCCAACACGTCTGTATTGGATTCATTAAATGGAGCTAACTCCGGACATGCTGCCCGTGTGTTAGATTTAAATATTGAAAATAGTTCTGTTATTGTCATTTGTCAAAATAATAAAGTTCCCCATCTTCAAAATACGCTAATTCTCCATTCTCGTAATTTTTTGATGCTGTAAATATAGTAATAAAATCATTTATTTTATCCTTCAAAATAGAATTATTTGCAGATGGATATATCTGTAATGTAATTTTGTTATTTACCTGTAAAATATCAGGTGTGGCAATATAATCAGGTATTTGTATTATTTGTCCTTTTGCAAGAACTGGAACATAATCAGTAAATCCATTTAATTCAAGCATCGAATCATAATTATCAATCGTTCCTGTTTCATTCAGACATATATCTCTCAATGTTTCATTCCCTTTTACAGTATATTTTGGAGTGGTATCATTAATAGGCAATATTGGAGTTAATTCATCTAGCTGAACAGCCGATTCAATAATGCTTATTAATGCGGATATTGCTGATGTGAATATTTTCCATCCATTATTTTTTGATGGGTATATTTTCAGATCATCAATAACGCTGGTATTCCCACTTAACTCAGGAACTTCAATTGTCGATTCTTCTGACAAATCTTTATTCCAGTCATCATAATTATTCGCATCAAGAACCGATTGAGTATTCTCAACTGATACTGTGTTGTTAATTACAATATCCCTTATAGTATCGCCTTTATTTATATTAATACTTAGCATCTATTGTATATTGAATAGGATTGCTATTTGGAACTATTGCATAATTTACTTTTTCTGCTCCGTCAGCCAAAACCTGACCTTTCCATCTGTCGAGTTCATATATTGCTTTATCTTGATTGCCTTGTGCGATTTCGTCACTAAATCCGATTCCTATCAAAGGATTTTGAGAAAATGACGCTCGTGATTCAAGTATAATACCAGCATTTTGAACTGATGCATCTGTGTTTATTACACTTCTACCGCTCTCAATGGTTACTTCCCGTGTGCTTATGTTGAATTTTATTGTTTTCATCAGTGTAATATGTTTGTGTTTTCTAAATCCGATTGAGCCGTTGCAGGGATTGGGGTTATTATTGAGCTTATGGCCGTTGTTATCAATCCGCCCAATACAGTGCCAGTTAAAGGAGTTCCTCCAGCAGATGTACAAGCTGACGCTAAGCTTGTCAAAGACGACACTATCGCATTAATCCTTGTTTCCCTTGTTTGTATATTAGAAACTAAAGCTAATATTTTTACGAGGCCGTGATTTTCTCCACCGTTGAATGTGAATTTATCATCAAGTATATCAAGTGTAGCGTTTCCAATTTTTATGTAATACTTTTCATACTCATGACATTTTAATAATTGTCTGCTTTGAAATGTATGATCACGAAATGTCATAACGCAAGATGTGCCGACTTTTGGTATTCCTATCACCGATGCTTTGCTATTTATTTCAGTCTCCAAAGGCACGTTGGAATAAATACTTCCACCTTCATACTCAACATCGCACGTCAATTTATCTTCATCAATCGCCTTAATAGTTCCTTCCGAAACTATACAAGGCTTAATCCAAAACTTTAAGAGTAAACTTAAAGCATCGGAAAGCTTTTGTTCGTCGTTAGATGTTTCTTGTATGTTATTCATTTCTTAGAAATGCTAATCTTAATTTTGTTCTAAATCCACCTTCGTCAAAGGTTCTTTCAATTGCCGTGCATACGTATATGCCGTTTCGTTCAGGATATGAGTAATCTCGATAAATCACTCTCCAAAATAGATCTACATACGGATAAAGATACGATTCTATTCCGCCCGAATATCTTTTTTGCCTGAATTTCTCTAATCCTTCGTTTGCTAATTTTAAATATAAGGCGTTGTCTTGTTTTATATTGTAAAAATACAAATCATAATGAGTTCCGGAATCATCACCGACCTCTACTTTAGATTTTTTCCCGTTTGGTAGAAAAAACCATGCTGTCACTTTTATAAGCTGGTATACCGAATGCCTAACACGATGCACTAATGATGTAGGCTGCAAACTACAATTTATTACATTATATCTTGTATCGTAAATCACTGTATCAGTAATATTTGAAGCTACATTTACATACAATTTATCACCTTGCAAAGAAATATTAAATCCGCCTTCTTTTTTTAAATAGTCAAGGGCGGCCGCCGGAGACATTCTTGTAAATGAAATATCGTACATAGTTATACTTGCAAGCGGATTTGTTTCAGTACTTCCATCTGACTTGGTTATGGTTTGACCAAATGGAATCATTGTTATTCCGGTGCCTGATATTATTTTCTCAATAAGCTTATCAAGTTTTATCTCTTTTTCGGCAATGTTTATTATAGTCTTTTGCAGAAAATAAACCCAGTCTATGCAATGTATTCTCAATGGCATTCCTTCGTAAAACTCATATAAAAATCCGGTAAATACTGTTATATATCCGTTCTCATCTGCTTGTGATATTTTTGAATATTCAACGCCATCGTATTTTGCTTTTACAATTATTTTATCTCCGGTCCCGAAAAGATTTTTTGGCAATGCGGTTAAATATTGCTTTTGCTGATTATCGTAATATGATATACTTGAATTTAGCGGAATAACTATATCGCATTCGCTCCCTATATGTTGATTGTCGTTGTTAGTGCGACACGAAACAATATACGGCAACGCAATATCGTTGATAGTTACTTTTATATGACAATTCAAATACATTATGTTGTTACAATTAATGTTCTGCTTTGAGTATTTGGGCTTGTGTAATTTTCAATTAATGTCATTTGGACAAATATTTTACCACTACCCGGAATAAGACTTGCTGAAATCGGCTGAACGATCACTTCGTTTACTCCTATTTTATTCAAAAATACATTCTGTATCTTTAGCACTCGATTTGGTTGAAAAGTCGAAACAAATATATTTTCAAATACATCCTGAGCAAGTATCTGCTCACCTGAGTAATTCTGCCCTATTGCATCTAAGTATTTGTTCGGTTGATTTTCGAATTGCCTACACGTAAATGCAATATCAATTTTTAAAGGCTCTGTAATTACTCTCTCAAATACAGCAACGCCATCAAGAATTTTACTTTCAGCTATTATCTTACTCCCGTTGATAGTAATATTTATATCAGGCGGAAACTGAATGTCGTTTAATATGAATTTATATGATGTGTTTGCCATTATACTACTCCGCTTTGTGATGATACCATGTTGTTGATTAGCCTTATCAAAGTCTCAACAGTTAAAGGGGCTTTATTTATAATATCCTGTTGACTTCCGCCTTTCATTTCTATTTTTAAAGCATTATCCATTCTTATGTTGATGTTTTTTGCCTCACCTAGTCCGCCTCTTGCTCCGCCTAATGTTGATATATCTTGACCTATACCAGTATTGGTTGTGCCTCCAGTTATTGGGCTTGTGGCATTTGTTTTTTTAGGGAATATCGTTTGTATTTTGCTTATTCCTGATATTCCTTTTTCGTAAGTTAATATTTTTTTCGTTGCGTCATCAAAAAGCTTCATGTTTTCTGCATAAGCCTTTGTTTCCTTATCTTGAATTCCTGTTCCGTGCGATGTTTTCCAACTTGCTTCTAGCATGGCCTTGCCTTCTTCATATGTCATTTCGCGTGTTCCCCACATCCCTTTGCTTGGATCGCTTACTGTTCTGCCTTTTATGTACTCTTTTATTATGACATCTCTTTGTCTTGCTAAATAGGCTCTATCTGCTGTTAGTTGATTTTTCGATTCTTCAAGTTTTGTTTTCTCCGTTGCTACATATTCTTCATACGCTCTTTGGTTTTCGGGAGACATTCCTTTGTTATAAATAAAAGCTTTCGATTTAATATCTTTCATTGTTTGCAAATCGGAAGCAAATCCGCTTCCAAGAGAAGTCTTTAATCTCTCAGTGCTCCCTGCTAAATTATCAACCTCAGCTCTCCAATTTATAAATGCTTTTATTGCAAGACCTATTCCAACTAATGCAGCAGCGGTTACAAGCCCGCCCATTGAAATACCTATTGCTTTTAATCCTTGCGACATACCTCCCATTACATTTCCTTGTTGAAACATAACCATAGAGCGATATAAACCAACCATATTCTTGCTTCCTATTGCGGTTACGGCATTTACTCCTGCCATAGAAGTTCGGTACAACGCCCATGCAGAAACTCCTATCAATACAGCTTTACCAACCGCCATAACAGTTGCTTTGTTTGCTGCAAGCCACTTTGTTAAGTCGGTTAATTTTATTATTATTCCATTTATGCCGCCCTTCATTTCTTCAAACATCTCGGCACTTTTTAATTGCACTGTATCGGTGAATGTTGACCATAGTCCGGTTGTAGTTTGAGAATGCGCATCCATCATATTGTAGAATCTACCTCCCTCGCTTGTCGCATTTCTAAAGGCTTCCTCTACCATGGTGAAGCTTATTTTCCCTTGCTCCATTTCCTTTTTTAAGTCGTTCATGGATTTACCAGTCATTTTACTTATTTCCATGAGAGGATTAAATCCTGCTTCGACTAATTGTCTTAATTCTTGACCTTTTAATCCGCCAGCGTATATTTGAGAAAATGCATAAGTCAAACGATTAAATTTATCGGTGCTTCCTGCTGAAACATCGCCCAGCATTTTAATACTCGGCATTAATTTACTTGTCTCAATGCCATAATTTGCCATCATTTCAATGCCTTTTGTTATGTCGGCCGTTGTGAATGGTGACTTAATTGCAAATTGTGTAGCACTTTTAAAAATGCTATCAGCAGCAATTTTTGACCTCAATAATGTTTCAAGTGATATTTTGGTTTGCTCCATTTGCATACCAAATGACATAAATTTTTTACCTAACTCAACTATTCCGGCACCCAAAACCACCCCTCCAATTGCATTTCGCAATTTCGCAAATTCACTCGATACTCCGCTAACAGTATTTTGCGCAGTTCTATTCAAGCCTACTAATCTTGTTTCAAGGTTAGAAATACTTCTTATAGCGTTTCCATCCATTTCAATCGTAAAACCGTAAACCTGACTAGCCATTATTTTCGTGATTTAAAAAAGGTGCGTGCATTTTCTTCCATACTTCATGAAGCATCACGATAGAATCCAAATATTCTTGGAAATCCATATCGTCAACTTCTTCTTTTGTTAAGTGCAAAAAAGCCCGAAACATGCCTTTGACGTATTTAAAGGGGTCTCGGGCTATTAGTTGTTTTGAAGCCTCCTCTGAATTATCTAATATCAGCTTGTAGTCTGATTCAACTTCTGAAAAAAAGGGATAGCAATATTAGAAACGAACCATTTCGCAAATTCTGTAATCGCAAATCCATCAGACAAAAAAGCCTCTTTATCTCGTTCGGTGAAGTCTTCATTTATCACAATAGAACTCTTTAAATAAATCTCTGCAAATCTTACAGCATCATTTGTAAATGGAACAATAGAACATATTTTTTCCCATTTTTCTTTTTCCTCTGCTTTTGGTAAATTCTCTTTTTCGATTTTTTCATAAGTGTCAACATCTCTGTAAATCACTTTATCAAAATCAATCAAAGAATCTTTCATCATAAACAAAGGCATGTGATCCTTATTTCTTCGACTTAATGGTTTTAAAGAAATAGTTTTTTTAATTTCTATTTCTGATAAACTACCATCGCCTCCGTTTACTTCATCAATGATGTATGATACTTCTTTTTGCAGTAATTCCATTGTTAATTAGTTTGTCTTGTGTAAGAGAATGATAAATCAATCAAAGTTTGTTTGCTTTTTGCTTTTATTCCTGTTCCTTCGGAGATAATATTTACCCCTATCAAAGTTCGTTTAATCAATCCATCTTTCGATGCAATGGTTAAAATTGAGTTCTGAATTTGGGTTGCGTTATTGTAACCGTAAGTTTTTAGGATTAATTCAAGCTCTCCATTTTGAAGCATTATTTTGCCCGAATAATCAGTTCCATTCGATACAACTGCAATTGGGTTTGTTGATCCGATTACTGGAATAGGTTCGCTCTCTACTTTTATATCTGTACTGATTTCTTCAGCAGATATTAATGGTCTACCACTTCCGTTGATTGACCACCACATTAAATATTCCGATGCTGGATATACTATCATATTTTTATTGTGTTAAAGTTGAGACAAATCTGATTACTCCTGTCGATCCATTTACAATTCCTCTTGGAACTATTTCGAGAGTATACGTCCAAAGAACCTTTGATCCTTGCAAAACTCCGCTCAACGTAAGTTTTCCATCTGAAATATCTCCCGTTCCTAATTCTTTGTCTGTTTTAGGTTTTATTGAGTTCTCATAGAAAGTAGCTTGTTTTTCTTCCACGTATGGAGTTGTTACAAGTCCGGTCACTACATCAATAGGTACATCAGCTTGCATTGTTGTTTCAATGAAATTTTGAGCCTCTGTGATAAAGTGATTTAATACCCTCACGATAGGAATATCAGAAACAGGCTTCGTTGAGCTTGTTGCCGTTGCTCCATCGTGATAGAAATATCCTTCTTGGTTTTTTCTTCTACGTAAGAATACATATTGTTTTGAACCAAGTTCATAATACGGACTTCCTGATGAATCTTTCAAAGGAAACAATGCAACATCCGAGCTAACTACTGATACAACTCCACTTGCTGATGTTGTAAATGTTGTAAATCCTGTTACACAAGTAAAAGAATCCCCTACATTATATACAACCGAATTGTATGTAATCGCCCCTACTGATACAGTGTAAGTAATACCTACAATCAAAGTACCACCGGCAGCGATTATTACCGGACATCCATTTGTAAGATATGCAGTACTTGCAATACTTCCATCTTCTACTGCTCCGTATCCTCTACCGATTCTTGTCAATGCAATTCTTGATAGAGCATTACCGACTGAAGCAACGCCATTATCTTGCAATCCTGTCACCAGAACTGAGCCTTTAGGAGTATCTTTCAATACCAATGAAGGCAAATCGGATTCAGATAAATTTGAAGCCATTCCGTTACCGCCAATCATGTAGCCAAATGGAAAACCTTCCTCAGTTAATGCAGTTTCAACATCTTTTAAAGCTGTCAAAGTAGCGAATACTTCCGCAGGGAATGCATCTGCTTTTGCTATATCTGTGCTTAATCTAGATACTTGCTCTGTTACAGGAGCAAATGCAATATACTTTGCTCTGTTCGCTGGGTCTGCTTGTGATGTAATGCGGAGTAATTCTTTGAAAGGCTCGGTGATTACATAATCATCAAAGTCTGTTGCTTTTGCAACTCCTACAAGCCATATTTTTAAACCATCATTTACGCCACCATCATAAAACTCATTTATTTGTTGAAACAAGCTCACGTGATTAGTTGCATCATAAGCGGATGTTATGCCTAACTTAGTAACTAAATCATCAAGCTTTGTTAATAAATAAGCTGTACCCAAAACAAACGGAGTAGTTCCTGCACTTGTCGCAACCGCTTTTGAAAATAACATTACAATGCCGTCTGAATCGACATTTAATGCTACTGGGTTGTTGTCAAATGTTATTGTGTTTGTTTGTATCATCTTTTTTAAAATTTAAGGGAGCGTTTAAGCCCCCTTGTTATTATTTTTCTTTTACCTCTGTAGGCTTTACTTCTTTAGCTTTTGAAGCTTCTTTTACCTCTGTAGGCTTTACTTCTTTAGCTTTTGAAGCTTCTTTTACCTCTGTAGGCTTATTGAACAACACAACATCATAAGGAGCTACTGTTGATTTTACTTTTGTGTCCTCGCTTAATCGAGCCGAAACAAATAAGTCAATCAATTCTTTTAGCGTTTTAGGAAATTTATCACCTTTTTTGAAGGTAATGAAATATCTCTCCTCATCATGATTTGGGTCAGCAAAACGAGCCTTATCAATCGCTTTTTCAGTAGTTCTGAAAAATTGACCGCTTCCAGTCAATACGATTGCGCCCAAGCTTTCTGCAAATTGCTCTGTTTGTTCTTTTATCGCATCGAAGTTTCCTTCATTGATTCTAAATACTAATGCCATAGTTATTTTGTTTTATTTAAAAATAAGAATTTAATTCGTTAACAAATGAAATGAGAATTGCGGAATGGACTTAAAGCCTGTTTTAGTTTTGGCGATATACATAAATTTGATGTAAACGCCTCCTAAATATGCTTGGTCTGTCAAAAAATGATATTGAGCTGTTCCGGTAGTTGCTGTATTTGTAATTGATTTCGTATAATTAGTCGGAGAAGCGCCTGCTTGTACTATATGCCATTTTACGCCATCATTACTTTGATATACGGTCAATGTTACAGTAGTATCGCTTGATATTAAACTCCAATTTTGCGAAACATACGGATACGCAATTGTAGATGTTAATAATTTAGCAACATACGCCAAAGTGTCTCCACTCTTCAAAGTATCTTGTTTTCTTGGATTTGCATACGCAACTTCGCCTTCTTTAATTCCTGTAGAATATCCGAATCCCTTTACTTTACTCGCACTTTGCGAATAAGTATTTGCTGAAAGAATTATCAGCACTGATAATAGTAAGAAAAATATTTTTTTCATGACTTTACTTTTTTAAAATTTTAAAATAGGGAGGTGATTAAACCTCCCGTTTTGATTATGCTTGTGGAGTATCGTATACATTTAATGCAACCCCTGCTCTATCCCAACGTAAAGCTGTGATACCACGACGCTCATCTGCTGACATCTCGTAAGAGAATGTTTTTGGATTTTGAACCATGAACACATCAATCATCCCTTGAGCAATTGCAACTTGATTCTTCATGAATGACAAGTTTGCAGATATGGTGGTAGCTGGCAATACTGATGTCGGGTCTTTTACAAGTCCGGTAGCAGAATCATAAGCAGCTACAATTGAACGCTCGTAGAAATCTGTACGACCAAATCCTACGATTGTGCCGTTTGCAATTTTCTTCCATTCGTTCAATTTGTTTTGTGCTTTGTCATCACGAGTGATGTTTCCTTTGTACACTGAATCCATAACCATAGTTACAGGCTCGTTGTCAAGGTCAAAGTTTTGTTTGCTAAACATTTGCTCTGTTCTTAACAAATCGTTAAGTGTTGGAGCAAGGAATTTAGCTGGACTTCCTAATGTAGCTGTATTGTAGTTAGGGTTGATTGGGAAGTAGTTAATATCTGTCGAAGTAGCAATTTCAACATCGCTTCCGGTGGTTTTGATAATTTTACCAGCAGCAGCAGCTTGAGCTGCTAATCTCCACAATAAGATTGTAGATTGGTAAGCTTTGAAAGCTGCCATATCTTGCTCCCATTGTGTTGCCATTTTGTCTGTTCTCAACATGTGCATTTCGAGAGGTGTCCATGCTTGAGCTGCTAACCAGAAGTTGTCAAGAATTACTGATACAGCTTTGTCGTCCCACTCTTCAGCGGTTGTTACAGTTGGTTTGCTACCCATTGAAATAGTAGGCGTTGAGTTCACATTTGTGAAAATAACTCCGACGTTTTTAGAAGTTTCTTCAACTCCAAAAGTAGGGACATCTTGCTCCCAACGATTTGAAGGAAAAAGCTTGAACAAATACATTGAAGACCAAGCAACAGCCATCAAATCAGGATTGTTTAACACGTAGTCCGAACCAGCTCCAAGAGTTGATACATTCATTGTGTTTGGGTCAAATCCTGTAATGATACCAGCGTTTAGTCTTTTCATAATTGATTCAAAGTCTGTTCCAACTTTGCGACCTTTACGACTTCCACTTAATCCAGTTCTCAATCCTGCAACTTGTGCATGATTTGATAATTGGTGAAAGCGAAACATTGACAACAATGATTCATTTCCATTGCGACCTTGTGCAATAGTTGGGTCTTGAAGCATTGCGGTTAGAATCTTTTTAAAAGACTCAATGTCTGCATCTTTTTGACCGTTTTTATTTGCACCTAGTGAAGTTGCAAATATTTTTTCAGCCTCAGCATCACCTTTGATGAAGTCGGCTTTTAATTTAGAGAATGTTATTCCTCCGTAATTATTTACTTCCATAGTTTTATGAGTGTGTAATTTTACATTTTCTTGTTTTAATTGCTCAGGGCTTTTTGGTGATGCGCTTAATTTAGCCTCTTCTTCGGCTTTCATTTTTTTTGCGCATTCTGCTTCCTGTTCTGCTTTTAGTTCAGCTTCTTGCTTTGCTTTAAGTTCTTCGGCTTCCTCGTCAGCTTTTTTCTTTGCTGCGAGTTCAGCTTCATCTTTTTCTTTTTGTTCCTGTTCTGCTTTTAATATAGCATCTTTTTCAAGTTCTATATTATTTTCGATTTCAGTCACTATTGGGTCGCCTCCTCCCGGTTCTTTGTGCAATGGAACTTCTTCTGCTTTTTCAGTAGAAGAAATATAACTGGTCAGTTTTTCAAAGCCCGTTTTAATACCTCCGAGTATTTCGTCTAAGATATTTTTATCAGCACCAAGAATTACGGCTTTAGTTTTTTGAGTTTGTTGTTCGGTTGTTTCGGTGGCTTTTTCAGCTCCTTTTGATTCTGCTTTTTCAGCTTCATCTTTTACAACGTCTTCAACTTTCTCATTGTCCTTTTTTGCCATGAGTGTTGTAATTTGGTTGTTATTATTATGAGAATTTAATTTCGTGATGTATTCGTCCTCTGAATATAATTTAATAGAATTACAATCAGGATTTGAAGCGATTGAAGGGAGTGATATTTCGTAAAGAATAAATAAAGCACTTTCCAAATAACCATCAGGTCTGCGATATAACTCATCAATGTGTTGTCCGTATGTTTTTGATTCAGGATTATTGTCAAGTATCTTTTTTCCTGTTGTTCTAAAAACATTTGCTCCACCAATTGACGCTTGAAGCAATCCTTCTTTATAATATTTTTCAGCATTTACACTTTCCTCATCTATCTTATGAAAATAAGGAGTAGCTATATAATTTACCTCATCAATATCAATCATTTTGCCAACTGGCAAAGCATCCCAATCGTGATTGCGTAATAAAATAGGGTGATTTCTGTATCGTGAAAAATCAATCACACCATAAGGCACTACAAAACCTTGATTGTTTGGTGTTTCTGTTGAAAATACTAATCTGTCCATATTTTTACACGATTTTTAACAAATTTATGTTTGTTATATCGGTTATTTGTTATATATTTGTATAACAAATAAATTATGATATTAGACGGGGTAAAAATAAGCAAGCTTCTACAGGAGCAAAATAAGACACAAGTAGACATGTGTGTATTTATGAATTGCGACCGACCATTTGTAAGCTGGTTGGTAAATGAGAAACGAAAACAAGTATCTCTATGCACTGCTTACAAAGTATCTAAGTTTTTCGGAGTGACTATTGAAGAATTAATTAAAAAGTAAACTATGAATGAATTAACAAAAGAAACTCTACTTGAAGAGCGTTCTTCTTTAAAAATTGATTTATATACAATTAATGCATGTAAATTTATATTTAAAAACGAGGAATTTTTAAAACAAAGCATGATAAATGCTATTAATTTACGCATTAAACAAATAGATGATGCGCTTGGATTAAATGCGCAAAATAACATTAAGGATTACGCTATTAAATTTCTAGTATTTTATATTGATAATTGTGGTAGAATCGTAGGTAGTGAAAATTCTTACGACAGAATGTATGATTTATTTATCGAAAGCAAACAGGATGATTCTGATAATTTAGTAAATAATAAATAATATGCAACCAAATACTGTATGTATTCCTTTATCTGATTATCTTAAATTTTTGGACACAAAAAACACACATTTAGGATTAGTAAGAAATATTGGCGATGAAATATTTTATTTAAAAAACAAACTAGATGCCAAAACATTAGATAATGATATATTAAATAATAAATTAAATTCTATACTAAATAACATAGATTCTTTTATTAGTAAAAACAAATAATATGAAAAAACTATCTTTCGCCTTAATAGTAATAATAATGATTCCATTCAGATATATTGGAATTTTAATCGGGCTTATTCGATTCATTTTTGATATTACTATATCATATTGCAAAAACCAATCAGATATATCATATACTAAAATTTTAATATATTTTAATAAAGATGAAATAAAAAAGAATAATACTGGTAAATAGCGAAGTATAGTAACTATCCCAAATTATAACCTCTGAGTTTTTTCAAGTAAATCATTTTTAGCTCAGAGGTTTATTTTTTAAATATTTTACTCAAATAAGTTATTCCTTTTCCTGTTACATAAGTAGTTGATTTGTTTTCTGACTTATCGCCTTTGAATATTGTTTTTATCTTAACTTCAAAATATCCGGCCTTTATGTATTTCTGAAATGGAGTGTTATTGTACATCAAAACACTTAACTCTCTTAATTTTGCCATCATGGTATTTCTGCCTATTCCGATAGCTTTTGCAACCTCATTCATAGTGCTTAACCCGTCCGCATTGGCAATATTATCAAATACCTCTGCTTTAGGTTCTAGCTCCTTTACTTTGTTTTCAGCTATTTGCTTAGCTTCGTATTCGTCCGCCCATGCTCTCGCTGCTTCGACTGGATTGTTAAAGTTTGGTATTTGTTTTATTGCTGATTCTAGTTTATTAAATGCTTCTATGAACTCAATTTTGAATTGCAATGCTTTTTCTCCGGTGAATCCCATTACAAGCAAAGAAAATCCATCACGATTCATTATATAATATGGTTGACTTCTATTGCTTGAATCGCAATATTCTGATTTATAAAACATTTTAGATAAGCTCAAATTTGAGCTTATCAAATTATTTATATCCCTAAGGACATTTTTATGTTCCTTTTCAAATTTTTCAGCCACCAACAAGCTTGTGGTTACTGAGTTTCCTTTTTGAGATTTGAAAACTAATTCGTTCATAATTTTAAAATTAAAGACCCCTGCAAATTGGTAGAAGGCAATCTGCAAGGGTCAGTGGTTAAAAACCAATATTTTCAATGATTCCTTCTACAAAATCAAAGCAAATATACTATACTTTTGTTTGTGAAACAATAATTGTTTTAACTAAATTAGTCAAAGGACATTTGATTGCTATTGTTCCTGTTCTGTCCAAATTAGTCGTATTCGCCAATACTGCTACATTGATAGTAGCATTATCTTTCCCGACATCCGGGGTTACAGTTATCCAATCCGCCTTAGTTCTTGCATACCATGAAGTATTTGTTGTTAAGTCTACATCTGAATTATCGGCATCTTTATCAAAGTTCAATGTCGAAAATTCAACTACCATACTAGGCGTTTCCGGCAATTGCTCCACTATTATACTTGTTGGGTTATGTATTGCATGATGTGTAGTTGCCTCATTTAGAGATATTGTTTCAAATACGCTTGTATATCCTACAATATATCCGCCGTTGTTAGTTTCAAGGCTCTTTTTATCTATTTGACCGTTCATGATTATTTTTAAACTATATAAAGCGACCGCATTTATCATGTCTTGAGATTGCCAGTCTGCTCTTATTATATAGTTTCCGACTTCATCAAGAATATTGTAAGCATCCTCATTGTCATCGGTCAAAGTTTGATTCAAGTCACCAAAGTAAACATCAATATTTAAATTAGGCTCAAATATAGTTGCTCCACCGATAGCGTGATATTTTTCGTCAGCGGTTGTCAGTCCTATTACAATACACGGCAAAGCATAAGAATAGATGTTGTTCTTGTCAAATTGAGTGTTTTTTAGAACAGTATAATTTTTAGATTCGAATAATAGTTTTAATTCTTGTTCTATTGCATTTATTATCGCTCCTGTCATACAAATGTTGGTTTAAATCTTACAAGTTTGTTTTTTATTTTACACCATGCTGGCACGTTTGGATAGTTTGGAATTATCATATTTGATAATGAGCATTTCCAAGTTTGCTCCTTTTGCTTAAATTCGCATCCGGAACAAAGATATATCAATTCTACATCTTTTATCATTTCTTGTATTTTTTAAGTATTCGACTTATTCCTCTATCCCATGACTTATATACTATGTCCTGAAAATTATCAGATAAATACATATATTCTCTTTGTGGCATATTTGCCGTATGCTTGCCGAACATTTTAAATTGACCGCCTCTATCTAACAACCTCGCTTGAGGGTTGCTTAATAAGCTGATTCCAATAAATACGCTTTTCTTTGTTACTTCATATTTTCTTACTGACCTTCTTAATTTTCCCGACTGATTTAATAAAGGTCGATTATTCATTGACGAATCTTGTCTTTCGTAAATTAAATAAGTCGCTTTGCTTCTTTGAGGCCATGTGCTACCGACTGAATCTGTCGCTAAGTCTATGTTGCTTCTAACGTTCTTTGTTGCTAAATCACCTATTTTATTAGGTTGTTGCTCCAAATATGCAGTAAGCTCCCTACGTGCTTTTTTAAAATCACTTACTAATTGCGATATTGGAGGGTAGCGACTTGGCATATTATTTCATTAATTTAATACCTTGTTGTCTAAGCCTCTTTGAATCTGTATGAGTTCTAAAATACGCATCTATTATCTCTCCCGCTTTTGTTTCTACAATATACGAATAATTTTTATCATGTAGGACGTAATTTGTCAAAACAATATCTTGCAAATCATCATTTGCCCATCTCATCCATATTTCACTTGGATTTTCAATTGCATTTTTTATATTTTGAAAACCTCGTGTCTTTTTTGATATTTTTTCAAGCGATTTTTGACTTAATCGAATATTTAACATCCAATCATGATTGCTAAATATAATATCCGCATTGTCTTTTTTCCACTCGTTTAAAGCTAATTTACATTGATAATCGGTGTATGTTGCCGTGTTTAATTTACAAACATCACCCCTGTCAGCACCAAAAAAACTAAAGTTAAACTCATTTGCACTGTTAAATTTATCAAAGTATGTGTTTTCATTTGGGAATATTCCATTAATACCAACGTTTCTCTGAAAGTTATCCGGCTTTAATCTCAAATATTTTTTAATCTCTTTTTCTCCGATCGGTGAACCTTCGTTATATTTTATTGCTTTGCATCGACAACGATAGTGTTGTGGCACGTATAATTTCTGACCTTCAGTGCTTGTAATTGAAATTATAAGTCCATCCAAAGCTCCACAAGTAGAGCATACCTTCTCATCTTTTGCGGTTATTATCTTAAAATAAGGATAATTACCTCTGTCGCTCCATATATCCTGCCATTCATTCGCTGCCACTGCTCCGGAATACGCTAAATCACACTCAGCATCAAAATATGATAATCGTCCGCCAAACTTACTTAATATAGGTTTAGCATCAATTCTAAATTGCTCAATTTCTTTTTTAATTTTCTTGGTGTCGTATAAAACACTTTTTAATTCAGATATTTCAAGTCTGTTTTTTGCAGCTGTGAATTGCACCATGTTTAACAAGTAACGTTCCCATGTTGTCGAAACTACATTCTTATCAAATGATTTTCTAACAACAGGCATGTTCTTTGTTATAATATCATAGAATGCTTTAGTATATGCAGCAACCATTAAAGGGAATACGTAATCTTCTTTTTCTTCATTGTTATAAACGTAATCTAACTCGCTATTTTGCTCATTGGTTAAATCAGGAACAAAATATTCTTTCGGATGAGTAGTTGGAGTAATCGCTTTTAATATGGTAAAATCAAAGTTCGGTATTAGAGTTTTTTTTTACTTCCGAAAAAAGCACTTAGCTTATTTTCTTTTACTTCTACTTTTGGTTGTTCGGGTTCAATTTCTGTTTTAGCTTCTTCGAAATAATCTTCTTTCAATCCCATATCTGAGAAAAACTGATTTGTTAAAGTTTTGCCGTTTTCTTTAGCTACCTTTGCAATTATCTCCACTTGGTCGATTGGTATTTTTTTTACCTCATTTATTTTGAATCTCAAGTTTTTAGGAAAGTTATTAAATAATAACTCCATTCTTGATTTTCTTTTAACTACACCATTAACAACATAAGGCAAGCATAACTCACTATTTAATGAATAAACAGCTTTCTCAATCAAATATTTCATTCCCGACTCTTTAGAATCTTCATGAACTTTTCCGAGCGCATAAGTACCAGTTGCTCCGACATTAGATGTTAATGTTGAAAGTAAAAATAATTCTCTCACTTTATTTTCGTTCTTTTCCTCAAAGTCAGAAAACATCATATGTGAATTTTGTTTTGCTGAGGTACCGGATTCGCCTATTTCAATATGTTTTTGAATAGTACCATCTTGATTACGAGTGTATGGGTATATTTGAGCGTTGCCCGGACGTATATTTGCTGCTATTTCTTCAGCTTCTAGTCTTGACACGTTTTCTTCTAATCCAGTATCAGTATTTAATCCGATATCGTCTTTTGGATAGCCAATTGTAATAAAAGGAAACGCTAATCTTAATCCACCCATTAGCCAGTTTTGAGAACTAAGATTTAGTTTTATAAACATTGCCGTAGTCGGCTGCATCCATCCAAGAAAGCCCTCTACCGATGTGTCAGGTTGGAAATATATAAGATTTGCAAAATCATCAATAATAGCTCCATCATAGAAATTATAAGTACTCTCTCTTAGCTTTCTATTTATTGGGTCAATTTGCTGCATTGGTTGCTTATAGCATTTATCATGAAACGGATCAATCTCCACGACTGAAAATCCCCATGCATTTGCGTTTACTGCTTCTTTCACTAACTGATTAAACCAAAGTTTTGTACATATCTGTTTTGTCCACTCCTCATTTATGTTATCCTTGTCATCTACCATTATGATAGGATATTTTGAGATGGCGACTTCGATTTGACGAAACAAAGAACGAACTACTAGCGATTTTTCAAAAGTCCAAGATGTAAGAGCAGCGTATGAATATGTCATGCCTTGACGAATCACTAAATTACATGCAGCTCTCCAACTCTCATCATTCCACTCTACGCTGTAATTATTTGGAAAAGTCTTTGAAATAATATTTATACCCGACTGCTTAGGAATCATAAAAGGATTAACGGAGTTTCTTCCACCAGCGGCAGGAACTCCGCCGGGAACTCCAAAACCATATCCTCCACCGCCACTTAGTTTTTTAAACTGTTCAGCTTTAGCTTGTATTGTCGGGTCTAGTGCTCTTCTTTCAGCTCTTGTCATATTATCCAATTAATCCGTATGAATCTTTTACTATTGCAGAACCTGAGCGATTTGTAGCCCCTGTTACAGCATCAACAACAAGTTTCGTCATTCCTTTTACAGAATCAAGCCCCTGTTGTACTCTTAGTATATTTTGATTGTTAATATCAAATGCTCTTTTGTGAGTGTCGGCAACTCCGGCAACTCTCGGCGAGGCTATTATTCTTTCGATAGTTTTTAAAACAACCATCTCAACGATTACCTCATTTCTAGTGTCTTCATCTGTTCCGGATGGGTCATATGTTTTTGCAAACTCTAAATCCATATCATAATGAGTCGCAAATTTGCCTCTCAGGTCTTTTATAGATGTTTTGGTTTCGATTAGAATTATTCCGGTTATATCTCCTTCAGCTCTTATTAATAACGTTGAATCACATTTGCGTAATAAATCACTGCCGTTTATATATGGTAGCGACATATCAATTATATCCTGTTTTGTGATTGCCATGCTATTTGATTTTCACAAAAATACATTTATTTTATCAATAAACAATATGTTGAATTATTTTTTTAGTTTTTTCCAAAATTCATACCATTTTAACTTAGGTTTGTTTTTATTTAATTTTTCACAATCTACACTTAAATCAAAATAAATATCCACAGGCTTATAATATAAGCCTTGTTTTACAAATGTGTAAGTTTTTATTACTTGAGATTTACAATATTCATAGTGATTTAACCCTCCGACTTGGCAATATGTTTGAATTGGCTCTATTATTTTATGCTCACATGACTTTGATGGATTAACGCACTTGTATTTTTGTTTAATATTAAATGCTCTTTGAAATGAAAATGAAGCTTCTATCATTGATATACCTAGATTATTAAATGAATTATGCATGCTATTTCAATTTATTAGTTAAATACGTCAATCCCTTACCAGTTACAAATGTTTGCGTATAATTATCTAACCTTTCGCCTTTTTGAATAGGATTTGTTTTAACTTCAAAATGCCCTGCATCAATATGACTTTGATATGGTATTGTTTTATTAGGTTGAAATTTTTTCATTTCACGTAATAACTTTGTCATAGTGTTGTGACCGATTCCAATTGTCTTTGCTGCTTGGTTTAATGTTAGAAGTCCGTCAGCGTTGGATATTTTGTCGAATACTTCGGCCTTTGGTTCGAGTTCCTTAATTTCCTTTTGTTGTAATTCTATTTGTTTTGCTTGGTCGGCTGCAAGTTGTAATGCCTCGGCGAATGTTTGAGGTAGCTGTATTTGTGATTTAAGCTTTTGCTCACAATCAATAAAGTATTTTCGTGCTTGCATGCCTTTTTCGGTGCGTTGCATCATTGACCAATGCTTTGCGGTTTCCAAAGTTATTGCATAATCAACGCTTTGATTATCAGCGGACATTTTTGTCCAATCTACATTTTCAATAAATCCGTATTCAATCATACGTGGTGCCCATTTATGCAATGGAGTTTCAATTTCAAGAAATTCATGTAATTCACGAGCCGAGACAATATCTCTGCCTCCTTTGCTCTTTTCAATTTTTATTAATTCCATAGTTATAAAATAAAAAACCCAAAGGCTACGAATGCAGTCGCAACCATTGGGCTAGTTGACAATAAAGTCAATATCTTTATCCAGCTGCATTTGGACAATTTTAAATTATAAAACAGAGCCCGTGTACCTTTCAGACCACGGATATTCTTCGACAGGCTGGGGCTCGAACCCATATCAATACTCAAAGCATTAAGGTTACGTCCATTTACTCATTATATGCCGTAGCTCTGTTTTAATAACACAAATATACGTAAAATAATTTTACATTGTTCGCCTTTTTCTTTGTTTTTTATACTGCGGAACTTTCTTTGCTCCGATATAATTTGTTGACGGCAATGAGTTAATTATATAACTCTTTATGTTTCCGATATATACTAATAATAGTATTTTAATTTTCTCTAATTTTGATAATCTACTCATATTCTTTATTTTAGTTTGCATCACACATCGTATAAACAAATGATAATCAGTAAGTGTATTTAGGAGTAATTCTTACTTGTTTAAAATCTTTTCGAGTGGCCGGCTTAAATCTGTTTTCGTATTCGTTAAATTCTTTTGTGAATGCTTGGTAAACTATATCCTTTAAATTATCACAATTACTTACAAGTATGTTATTTGCAAAATATTCATGCACCTCGTCAACTTCAATATCATATACATCTCTTATGATAACATTTTTGCGAACAATAGTCTTTTCCAAATGTTTCTTCTCCGCATGTTTTGCATTTTCCAAATGTCGAATTTTGAAATTTTTCTCTTTGTTTTCTAGCTTGGTATTTCCATTGGTGTCTTTTGCAACAAAAATATGTTTTTCTAATAGTAAATGTCTCAAACTCAATACCGCATTCTTTACATATTTCTTTAAATATCCTTGCTCTAATGTGTTTATCATAGTTTTTAGAGTGCCACTCCCTACCTTCTTTAGTTCCATGCCATATGCTTGCTGCTGGTTGTGCATATGTAAGCATTGTGTTTCTTGCTCTGTTTTTAGACTCCTCAGACGACATATGTTCGTGCATATGCTGTGATCTGTTTTTGCATTCGAGATTAGATATTTCATTATTGAGAGGATTTTCATCTTTATGGTGAATAACAAAACCTTTAGGAATTTCACCGACCTCACACATGTATTTGTATACATGATATCTGATTTTTTTAAATACTCCGTTGATTTTCGCTCGTCCTGAGTAATAAACTCTTTCTGTTCTTTTTGGAGAGTTTGGATATCGTATGAATTTACGATCTCGATAATAGATAATTTCTGTTTGCATATTTTATTTTTATTTACATCAAATATACAAAAAGTCTTTTCATTTATCAATGATTTTATAGAAATAAATCTATGCTCTTTTGTCCATATTTTATGGTCAGGCGTACATGTTATTTGATTTCCCCCTATTTTATACGTTGACACTTCTTTTTTTCCATTATAAAATACATTTACTACTCTTCTATATCCTTTTCTAGTTAATACATAATCTTTTTTAGTTATATTATCTATCCTTTTATAACCTTCTTTTGTGAGTATTAAAGTTTCACCTATAAAACAAAAATGAGTGTTCCTGTCGTATGTTCGGCCTTTTGCGTCTTTTTCTTTTATCGCAAGCATTGAACCATCTTTATCTGTTTTCGTTTCAATCATGTCGGCCATCACCTCTTTACATGATTGATTTATAATTATTTTTATAGTTTTTATTTGGTCGCTAAATATCGCATTCACGAAGTCTCCTATTTTAGATGGGCTTGGCGTTTGCAATATTTTATCAACAATAGAATATCCAGCGGTAGTTACTTCGTTTGTGAATATTTGATAAAAAGACCTACGTTCGTCATCTATATTATTTCCGTTTTTTGTTGACCTATCACCATACATGTATATTTTGCCTGTATATCCTAAATTTTTAAGATATGATACCAATTGAATACCTGCTTTCCTTGCTGTATTATTTGGCTCCCTCTGTGGTAATTCTTGAATTAACCTTAACTCATAATTGCCGTTACCATCGGGTATTATTTGCCATGTTGTAATTGCTATATATGGCAACATATTTGAATCTATTGAAACATGTAGAGTTTGACGCTCATCTATCGTTACATGTGCTGTATGTTTTTCTAATTCAAAAGCATGGTAATACTCGCCACCTGTTTTAAGCTGTATATCCCAGTTTCCCTCAACAAATACTTCGTACTCAAACTTAGGCAAATTTTTTAAATTGTCTTTATATGCTTGAGGTAAATGTGGATTATCCGTTATTTTTGATGGCACATAAACCCATCCTTCGGGGAGCTCGTTTCTTTTCCATTTATCATATATCAACTCTTTAACCCATGTAAACGATGGATTTGCCGTTGCTAATATTAGCGGATTAGGCTGAGTGTTTGTGTTTGGTATTATCCAAGCTCCTGCTCTTTCAAATGCCTTATATAAAGTTTGTTGTTGACATTCTTGTATTTCTTCAAACAAGAATCCATTAACCTCAAGACCTTTCATCCAATCTAAATCTTTATCCCTTGCATAGTTTTCTCCAAGAAATAATATAACAGAACCGTTTGGATGTTTGTATTCGTACGGGTTTTCTTTTAATCTGCCGGGAGCTTGTAATTTTTTAAAACTAGGAATTGTGTTTAATCTTATACGCTCATTGTTCTCTCTTATAACCGCCCATCTTGAATTTGGAAATATTCTGCATAATATTAACAAAATAGATAATCCGCAATACGTTTTTCCTCCTCTGATAGCTCCACCAAACATGCCGAAAGTATATTTGCCTGAGCTTATATATTCTAAAAATTCGGTTTGCTTTGACGTCAATTCTAATGTCATAAGGTTATTTCTTTATCTCCCCATTTAATTTTAGTTTTATCTGTATTCATATTAACATTAGCATTTACATTCTCATTTAATTGCTTACCATTTATCCACTTATATTTATTATTTAATCCAGCCAATGCCATTGTAGGATTTACAGCTCCGGTCAATCCTGCTTTATATAATCTTATCTCAAGAATAGATTCAATCCTTTTTATAGTTTCCGAAATATTTTCATTATCAGCATATTTGTTTGCAATCTCAGACCATCTTTGAGGCGAATATCCTCTATGTAAACATAATTCACTAATAAATATAACATCTGAGCCGTCTTCACTATTCATATAGTCAATCATAGCTTGAAGTTCATCAGTTACAAATTTAGGCGTATATTTTTCTTCTCGGCCTACTTTTGATTTGCCGTTCTTTTTTTTCTTTTTGTAAACGTACGGCTTATGATTTTTGTGATTCATATATTGAAAGCATTAAAGCCCCATTTAAGGGGCTAGTTAATTTTAGGAATTAGAACTTCCAACTCCTCCACGAGAAACGGCTCGTGTCGTTCCGCCTCTACCTGTGCTAATTCTTCTTCGCATAGTAGTAAGATTTAGTTATTAAAAAATTCTTCGCTATTGAAGCGTTTATTGACCTTAAAATTAGTCGTTTTTTTAATATCTACTTTAGATAATGGAATATTTAACTTTTCGGCAAATGATTCGCCTTTGATAAATCTGCCTGATTCGTCAACAATATCAAGTATTTTAGCTAATTCATAAAATTGTTGTCTTTGTGCTTTATTTTTAAAGAATATGACAGAATAATAATCAGTTGATGTTTGCTCTTTATAATGATCAATTTCTTTTTGCTTTGATTTTCCAAACTCTTTATGTATGTGATTTATCTCGTCTTGAGCGTCTGATTCGATATTTGGAATTTCTGATTTGTATTTTACTATGTCTTTTTCGGCTTTTTTACCAAAAGAAGATTTGAATTTATTCGATTTTGCTTTAAAATCACTTTTCATATCTTAGTATTTCTATGTCAATTAATGTAAAAAAATGTTTTATAGTATCGTAATCTTTAGGAAAATGAGTTCTTATCTGTTCTATAAATCTGTATTGCAGTCCGTCAAAAGTTTTGCCCCATAGTTTATAGTCTATTGGTAGATTTATTTTTGCAGTTTTTAATTCATTGCATAAATCATCCATTGAGTAATCAAATATAGCCCAAAATGTTTTTCTGTTTTCATTTACACAGCCATTTGTTACAAATGCCGTCCATCGTTGCAAATTATCAGTCGCTCTATTGCCAATTGCAGTGTATGTGCTTAATGGTAAGTTGTAATCTTCTTTTACACATCGAAACATGTCATCATACGTCACTGACGGCATGTCTAATTTAATCATCGTGCTTATATTTTTATCATCTTGAAATAGTCCTGATTTTAGCTGTTTAATTAATGTAGGATGAGGAAGTCTTATGATTTTAATATCAAAGTATTTTTCATAATACTTAATGCTATTTTCGATAAATTCTAAATTTGGAACTCCATAAAAATACACTGGTATTATTCGTTTAAAATATTTTCGCAATAATAACCACGATGCAATGCTATCTTTACCACATGAGAAACTTAATAAAACAGTATCGTTTATTTTGCTGATTTTTTGGCATAATTCAGAACTATTTTTATAGTCTTTATCATGAAGGTGTTTAAGTATTTTATCGTTATTTGCCATTTCTCACAATTTTTACAGCCATGTGAAACACTTTTTTCTCAATTTTATCACCAATAGCATTTGATAATCGTTGGCATGTTGATTTATAGCTTTCGCCTTCGATTTTAGTGATTAGCTTAGCGTACTCTTGGGCTATTATTTCAAATCTATTCATTTTCTTCTATTTTAACGTGTTTATTTTCTTTTCTGCTAAAACAATAGCCATCAGGAGCGTTATAATCAGTTTCGCCAACTAAATAACATAAATTAATTACATTAGCTTCACTATCTACTATTTTAGTGATTGATATTTTAGTATCGGGAGATTCATGCCAATTCTCAGAAAAATGCAATATTTCTCCTGATTGCCAGTATTCATAGCCTTTACTATCGCTATATGATATATATTGACCATGATTATATGAATGAACTTCAATTATTTCATCAATTACATCACAATTATCAATTAGATAGTCTTCTGCTTCAGTTCTGATATTTTCAATTGATTGATTTTCTTCAAAATCAAAGCCTAATGCTATGGCTTTGTTTAAAATGTTGATTGTTCTTTGATTTGCTGATATTTTCATATTTTTCGCTACTGCCTTGTAGTCTTATTTGAGCATCTGGCACGCTCGATTAATTTGATAGTGTAAATATAGCTTATATTTATGATATAAACAAGTTTTTAACAGTATTTTTTATTAAAAAGTGTTAAATTATTGATTTATTTATACTTATGATGCGCTATAATATATATTATCAAAGCGACATTTAAATATTTCGCTTGTTTCTTTTGGTGATGATAATTCATTTTTTATTATGCTATGAATTTCTTTATTTATTTCTAATAAACAAGCGTTTTGTTGTTTATTTTGAAATTACCAAAGTATTAAAATCCATCATATAAGCATCTCCTTCGTGCTGTGTAATTGCTACTATTTTATTTTTGTATTTAGTATACTGTCCTGATTCGCACTTATATAATCCAATAAACTCAACATTGTGCCTATCTGACCCATCTACATCTTTACCGCTTACAATATCTCCAGTTTTAAAAGAATATTTGCCATTAGTGTATCTTGTTTGGTGATATTCCTTTAATTTATAATGCATATGTAGTGTTATTTGAGGAATATTTAAAGATATATACTTGAATTTTGGAAAGTTACCATACACATTTATCGTTACAGTATCATTTTTAGCAATAATATACGTCATGTTTTTATCGCTTTTCACAACATCAATACTATCATGTATTTTTCTATTTTCAGCTTCCTGATGTAGCTTATATCCGAAATAAAAGCAAAGTGATATGCACATTAAAATGAATATTACTGCTAGGGTTATGTCTTTTTTCATAAATTTATTGTTGGTTAGTTTTTAATTAGTTCTTTTAGTTTAGCATCAAACAGAGATATATGCTTGATGCTTTCTCTTAAATTCACTTTTGACTTATTTAAGTTTATTTCAAGTGATGAACTTGAAGGCTGAATGCTTTCTAATTCTTGTAATAAAGATAGCATTTTTTCTTTAATTTCCTTTGCTTTTGTCATGGTATTTTATTTTAAAATGGTAAGTCCTCTATTGGTTTATCAAATGATTTGTTTGGCTCTATTTGTTGGTTTGGGTTGTAGGGTTGAATTGGATTATACTGAGTACTGTTGTCCCATTTCCAATGACTATCAAAATCAGTAAATGTATGATTTGCGTATATTTTTGTATCAGAAATGGACCCATCTTTATTTTTTGCCACGCTTACAATTATTTCGTGGCTTATTTTTTTATCTTCATTATATCGGTCCGGACGATATAAAAACATAATTATGTCGGCATCTTGTTCGATTTGTCCGCTGTTTCTCAAATCTGCCATTGTTGGCTTTCTTTTTTCTTTTTCGCAATCCCTGCTTAATTGAGATAAAGCAATTACCGGTAAATCATAATCTTTAGCAATTCTTTTAAGATTTTTAGAAACTTCTGCCATCTTTTCATTGTCATTGGACCCTTCACCATCCATTAATTGTATATAATCCAATACAATATAATTAATTGAATGTTTCTTTTTGAAGTATTTAACTGTTTTATTTAAGGACCGACTATTTAATATTGATATATCTGTTAAATATATTGGCAGCTTCATCAACTTATTAACAGCGGCAGAAAGTTCTAACTCAACTCCTTCAATCTCATGATTCTTTAATCTCTTTAAGTTAAATCTATCGTCCTCAATGCAAACTAATTTATTCATCAAACTAAATTTAGTTGTTTCAAGACTGAAAAATAATCCTTTAGCTCCTTTTTCGGCCCATGTTTTAATTTGCTTCATGGCAAAACTTGTTTTTCCTGCCGATGGCCTAGCAGCTATAATAGCAATTTGGCCCGGCATAAACCCGTCAATTATTTCATTTACTTCATCGATATTTGTTTTCAAAAGTTTATTCTTGTCTAACTTTGTATTTATTTCGTTTAAATAACTAGGTCCATAATCTTTTAATGAAACGGGCCTATTGTCAATTATATTTTCATAGTCTTTTTTTAGTTCATCAAATAAATCTAGGACCTTATCAACTTTTAAATCATTATCTCTATGTAATTGAATTATGTTTTGAGCTAAATTTATACATTTTCTTTCGTTTTTTCTGTCGATTAAAATTTTAGCATGATGAGATGAACCGGAGTTTGACGCTACTTTATTCATAATAGCCAATAATGTTACTGGACCACCTATTTGGTCCAATGATCCATTTTGTCTCATATAGTCACAAACTAAAGCAAAATCATAATAATGGCTCATTAAACGTATATCTAAAATAGATTTAAATATCTTTTGATGATGGTCCTTATAAAAACATTCAGTTGTTAATTCTGAAACTGTTTCCATATCCATAGTCGTTGAATCTGAAAGCATGGCCCCCAATAATATTTCCTCAACATCTACTGCTTGAGGTGGAATAAAACCATATAAGTCTGAATTATGTATTGTTTGTTTCTTCATGATTACTTATTTAAAGCCATTTTACACCAGTTTGAGCAAGTTTTATAAGCACTGACATACTTTTTTGTTATTTGTGGCTGATTATGCATAGCCATGAGTTTTTCTTGAACTAAATCACCTTTGTAATTATCAGCCAAAGTCAAATATTCCTTTATACTAAAAGGTTCTTTCATTCTATTTACTTGGTTTGTATTTTCTTCAATCCATTTTATAAACATTACATATTTTTTCTTTTTGGTTAGTGAATATTTTTTCAAATCTTTATTTGAATTGTAAATAATTCTTAATATCTGTTTTTGTTTTATTAATTTTATTTGCTCTTTCTTTTTGTTTTTCTCTTCTTCTTCTTTACTTTCTTTACTTTCTTTACTTTCTTCTCTTGTCGTTGTCAGTTCGTTGTCAGTTCGTTCTGAGTTTGTTTTCAGTTTGCGTTTAGTTCGTTGGCAGTTCGCTGTAAGTTCGTTGTCAGTTCGTTGAGTATCTTGATATTCATCATAATTACAGATAGTTAACCGTGTTGTATATTTCATTCCTTCAATCGTAATCATTTTGTCTTTTCTGAGTAATTCAAAAAAACTTCTCACTTGTCCAACTGACCACACAAATTTATTTGCATACGTTTCTATGCTATAAATTAATTGGCCTCTTTTACATTCAACTAATTGACCTTTTATCAAACATGATGAATCAGCGTAATTAGCCCATATAAGCATATTTTCCCAAGCTTCACGCTTTGTTAATGGCCTATACTCATTGTATAACCAATGGTCTAGTGATTTACGGTATATTTTAATCCAACCTTCTGCCATAACTATAATGTTTCAAAATAAAATAATATTTCTTTTTCGTTTTTTTTAATAATTTTAAACCTAACCAATAATTTAAATGTAGAATCATATCTTATTAGCCTATTATATTTTAGGTTAATTTCATTTCTCCATTGATCTAATGTAAATGTACTTTTTGACGAATTACATGAACAGCATGAAGGATTTAAATTATCCAAATTGTCTTTGCCTTTAATAATACCTTTACTATATTTATTTAAATAATCCTGAGTATCACCTCGTCTTTTTGGAATTATATGATCTACATGAAATAAATTAAAATCCAAGTCAATGCCACAATAAGCACATTTGCCATTGTATTTATTGAATATTAATAATCTTTTTTCTTTTGTTAAAAAATGAGCCATAAAACTACATATAAAGAAAAACCCTAAATATCAAAAGGCTACTCCGACACCAATCGGCAATTGATAAATAGGGCTTATGTGTTAAAATTTGTTTCATGTATTTTGGTGTTAAGAATGTAGCATCGCAAATATAGTTAATTATTTTGAATACTATACTTTAAATGATATATTTTTCTTAATTCATTTAGCAACATATCGAATGAAGTAATATAATTCATATCAATAGCAAATGCCATCTTTTTCTCTAGATCTTCCATTTCTTTCAATTGCTTTGTTGTAGCTAAATTTCTTATTCCTGCTTCATGTTTGTTGAATACAATATAATTTAATGCCTTAGCTAGTTGAATATACTGATTTGTATCAGGATTAAATTTTGAAATAGAACTACTCAAAGCCTTGTATAAATTACCTGCTTCAATTCTATTTAAAATAAGTTTGTCGGCTAACCATGTAACAGCATTTGCATAGAACTCAGGGCTTAATTCTAATGCTATAAGCACCCATATATAAGGATTAACCCATGTTGTTTTTGTGTGCCTTGCTCCAGTTGTTCTATATTCGCCAAAAGATTTTAAAGCTGTTGCAATACCTTTATTATCAACTATCTCTATAAATTCTGAAATATCTAAAGTTATAGAAGACTGTTTTTCAAGTATATAAAATATGCGTTCTACGTTCTCACGTCTTGATATTAACTCTTGAATATTTTTATTAGTCCAACCTTTTTTTATTCTGATTTTTTCAAAACACTGTTGTAAATCTGTCAAATTTAGAAATCCGGTTTTTGTTTCTTGTCTTATAACAGTCCCAAATAGCAACCTATCATTAGACTTCATTATTATATTTGTTTTCATATCTATATAATTAATTTTATGCAAATATAGTGTTATAAATTTAAAAAGCAAATAATAATTAAATAATTTTAAGTTAACAATAAACTATTTAACATTTTGTTAATTGGTTGACTGTGTAACAAAATGTTACAAAGTCATTTTGAATTAGCGTTTATTTTATCTAATTCGCTGAAATATTTCTTACTCATATCTTTATGGTTTATTTTCGTCTAAAGTTCGTCTAAATAATGTCTAAAGTTCGTCTAAACTATGCAGTCAAGCTGATAATTGTCAAAGACTGAATAATCACGGTTGTCGAACAGATTTATTAGCGTTTTTATGTCCTTGTAGAATTTATCTTTTTTATTGGATAATATTTTGCTTATCTCCTTGCATGAGTGCAATACTGATGCGTGGTCAGATTTATCAAAATAATACCCGGAATTTGAACTACTCAGCTTTATTTTTTTATGCAAATAGTATCGAATAACATGCCGACATAATACGGTTTCTGTATTTCTGTATTTGCTTTTAATCAAATTAGATGGAATGTTCATGTAAAATGATGTAATATCGGTAAGCTTATCCGCTAGTTTCATGTGTTCATTATCTCTTTTTTCGTATTGCTCAGCGCAATTATCAAGAAATGCGTATATAGTTCTTTTTGTTTTGACACATGTGCATTCTAATGCGATGCTCCTTATGAACTCTTTTTCTCTATATGTCATGTTTGTTAAATATTCGCCTTACAATATACCCTCTTAATATTGATACTATCGTAAAGACTATTGTTATTATTATGTTTTGTGAAAATGATACTTTAATATTCATTGTCGGGTAAATGATGAGCTGTATTAATAAACTAACCATAAACCCTGCAATAGTATTGGTAATGCTTTCTATTAAGCTTATTTTCTTAGATTGCATATTAAAATAAAGATGGATATATTTTTTGAATTTCTGTTTTCGCAAAACCAATTTCTTTAATTTCTTGATTTCGTTTTTTATTTTCTTCAATCCATTTTGATGCTTTTAAATAAAATTCTTTATTAACTTCAAAACCATGATATTTTCTATTTAAATTATCAGCAGCAATTAATGTGCTTCCACTTCCAGCGCATGGGTCTATTACAACATCACCCTCATCTGTAAATATTTCTATGATTTTCTCTATTAATTTCACTGGCTTTTGTGTTGGATGTATTTTTTCGCTTTCATTATCTTTTATCCAATCTATACAGTTAAATATCATTTTGCCATTATTTCTAAACTTCGGTAATTTATCACGATAAAATACTAATCCATATTCACAATTACCAACAATTTTCATATTTGCTTTTAATACTTGAGCAGAAAAATTTTTTCTAAAAACTAAATTTATATAATTTGGCAACCCGTATTTTTTTGCTAAATCTATAAAATAGAATTGTTGCTCAAATTCACAAAATAGCACCATGCAAGGAGCTTCTTTTTTGCCTTTAGGCTCAGCAATTAGCATGGTATTACAAAAATGCATAAATTCAGCAGGCCTAAAATCATTATCTGTGTCAAAAAAACTTTTCCCAGCTAAATTGCTTTCACCATTTTTATTATCTCCATCTTTATACCATTTAGGATTTGATGCATATGCATTATTGCCTAAATTATACGGTACATCAGCAATGATTAATTGCGCTTTTGGTAATTGATATGGTTTGAAGTTTTGAAAATGGTCTCTTATTAGCATGTTTTTAATATTAAATTAATAAAAAACCCGACTTCAACGGGCAAGCATTAAAGTCGGGCGATTTGAGGTTTATAAAGCCTCAATATTTTTACATTTCTTGCCAAATGTTATATCACAAATATAGTGAAAATATTTAAAATACAAACATTTTTATATGATTTTTTCTACTGCCAATCCTTTAGGTATTAAATCGAATATATCAATGTGATTTCTTAAGCATGTTTCGTAAGCTCTTATTGATATCCCATCATAATCATAGCACCCTACTGCGACTCCATGTATTTCTTTAATAATATTGCTTGGTATACATAAAGCTTTATAATAATAAGATTTTGCGTCATTAAAGCAAGTCATAGGAATAAGTAAAGGCTTATATTTATCCGGCGTAGAATTTACAGTATCATAGGAAACAATACTACAATCATCATGCAATGCCCCAATTGTTCCTATTACATATTTTCTGCATTTTGGTTCATTTGTTTCTGCGAATTTTGCCTTTAATTTATACGGCAAATATGGCGCAATGTGTTCTATTTTGAGTTTCATATTGAAAACATTTTTTGTTTTTTTAATTTGTTGTAAAGAATTGTGTATTTCGCTTTCAATTCTCTCAAGTCGTTTAATGTGCGCTTGCATTCTTGTTTTGAAAGCGATTCCAATATACTTGTAGTTCCTGATTCGTGTTTATTATCAATATACTCAGAAAATATTTGATATTTACGCTCAGTCATTGTATGATTGCAAAATTCACAGCCGGCATGCACATTTAGTAAATCGTATCTAGTGTTTTGACTTGACCTGCCTTTATAGTGCATAGCCTCGCTTTGTTTTATGTGTATTTGTTTTCTGCAAATAGGACAATTCAAATATCCGTATTCATCAGAATCACGCAATTTAACTATTTTGCCTACTAGCAAATCTAATTGAAGCCGTAATGATTCTGCTTCTGTTTTGCGTTTTTTGGCTTCTTGTTTTCTTATATCCATATTAAAATAATTCAGATAAATAGCTATTAATAAACTCTTCTTCAGATAAGTTTATTTCACTTTCCAAAAAGCCAAATTTTTTAACAGGCTTTTCAAAGCAACCATCTACTTTTGCGCATGTGGACGACATATAAAAAATAGTGCCATTTTTTATAAGATGGTCGTTTAATGCCTCGCATTCGTAAATGTACTTTATTATTTCATCATTTACAATGTGTTTTATTATTTTTCTTTTGCTTAATATCATTCTAAAAATTGTTAAAATATTTATTGTAGTCCTCCTCTGTTACTCGCTTGTTGAGTATTAATTTAAAAGCAATATCTACGACATTCTTATACACCTCTCGCATTATTGGTTCATCAATACTATCATAGCTTACCGACTTGGATATTTCGACAAATTGATTAAGCTTAAACGACCATATAACGTAACAATGCCCGGCAGATACTTGCAATGTTTCTCTTAAACATTCTTTACTTTTAAAATGCGCTTGCTCATCTTCATTTAAATATTCCCACAAAGTAGATATAAATACGTGATATTTTTGAAGCAATTCATATTTTCTGAAAGCTATACTTTTAGCCTGTAAAACTTCTCCAATTCCTATATTTTTACACGATTCATAATCATCGTCACTGGCAGGGATAAATCCTGTGTGTGTCTTTACTAAGTGGAAATATTTTTTTTCTTTTGCCATTAAAAGTCAGATTTATTGAAAATAATTTCTTTGCCGTTGCCGACATAAGTTACTATTTTGTTTTCTCTTTCTTGTTTGGTTTGTGGTAGTTTTACACCGTAAGTATTACCAAACTTATCTTCAATTTTCTTTTGAAAAAGCTCTATTACTATGCGCTTTTCACCATTCTTTGTAGTATAAATCTTGCCTGATTTCTCGATAATATCTATACTTATGTCTATTATTAAATTCATATTGTTAATTTATTACAGTATTATTTATAGCGTCACTTAATATATTAGCCGCCTTTTCATTATTTTCAGACATTGCAATATCATTATCTATGTAATGAATGCCTTTATCTGTTATTATCGCTTGATCTGCGAGTATTGCGGTTTGCATTTCAATTGACAAAGGTGCGTTTTTAGATAAATTTAATTTTACGACTGTTTTTAACGCCATAGAATCAAATTCATCTTTCCAAAGCCCAGAGCCTTTTTGATACATTTTTGAATATTTCTTGCCATGATCATTTATTTCGTCAATTGACCTATAATAAGTGCTTTCAAATCCGTTTTGTAATTTGAAATATGATACATAACCAATTGTGTGTTTATTTTTACGTTCGTTGTAATCACTAATCCAATCAAATTCAATTTCGCCTGTTAATCGGTTAAATGATTTTATTTCGCCTTCTTTTACGTCTGTTTCGCTCATTACTCTGAACAACCCTGTTCTTAAAGCTAATTGTTTAAATCCTTTGTATCCTATTTGGAATTGCGCTTGACTGCCGTATGGAATTACATAAGCAAATCCCAAATTTGCATCTAATGGCAAATCTAATGCAGTAGCTTTAATTCCGGCATATAATACAGATACAGCATCGCATTTTTGTAAACTAGCATTATTACTGACTAATGCTGTAATGTTGTTTACAAAGCTGTTTTTCTTTTCTCCCAAAACATCTTTTAGATATTTTTGAGTATTTTCATTTGTGATTGTTTGATTAAATAATTTTAAGTCGCTCATTTTATTTAAGTTTTAATGTTACGTATGATTTTTTTGTCACAGATTTATCAAATTTACCTTTTAATTCAGGGTGTGATTTTTCAAATAATTTCTTATCGAATTGTTTTGAAGTTGTTTGATTTGCGAATGTTATTTTAAAGTACTCATTATCTATTGATTTAATATTTTTATCTACCATTAAATCATGAATTTTATTTTTAAATTTATCAATTTTTTCGTTAATATTATCAATTTCTTTGAGATAATTTGATACAATTTGTAATTGTTCTTGAACTTCGATAGGTAGATTTTGTGCGAATAATTCCTCTCTAGGCTCATACTTAAAAACTTTAATTGCATCTGAAATAATTTTAAAACCATCGCTAAAATCAATATTTACATCTATTGTTTTTAATGTTAAACAATTAGAATCAAAATTCACATAGTCATTTACTTTATAATGACTAATCATTAAAATAGGTTGCTTTCCTAACGCTTTCGCTTTTTCTTTTAATAACATATTATGCCATGCTAATTGATCACTATAATTTATTATAGTTTCGTTTAATTCTGCTTTTGTTGCTTTGTTTTCAATCCATATCAAAGATGTATCATTTTCTATTTCATAATCAATATGATTAAATATTTTAAACCCATATTTATTAGTTAAATCATTTGAAATATAATAAGGGTTTGATATGGCATTTTTAAACCTTTGGGTTAATAACTCAAATATATTTTCTTCAATTAAATTACCAAATTGAATAGGTTTAGATGTAAAATCTTTTCGTTCTTCAAATCCAAGCATTATAGCTAATCTTTGATTGTCAGCATCTGAAAGATATTTGTTTCTTGAAATTTTAGAGACCATTTTAGCATCTGAGCTTCCAAGACCGCCTACTCTAGTGCTTATTATTTCTGATTTATCCATAATTTATAATTCTATTTGTTTTAAGTCTATTAATAATTTTATATCTGCATCATTCTTGCAGTATACGCATATTGTGCTTTTCGAACCTTTATATTTGATTCTAATTAGTTCGGTTGCGCCAACTTCACGCATACAGTTATTGCAATTACTTATATTTTCGCCTTCTTCTTCTTCTCGTTCCGGCTCGATTAAATATCGGTCGGGAACGAAATTAGGAGTAAGTAAATTAAAGTAATCTGATAATATTCCCATTATGATATTTTTATTTGCTCACCGTTGAGATTAAAATGAATGCCATCTTTGTATGGGAATTTTATTTCTGTTGCCGTTGGAACTATCTTAAGCAACTCTGATTTAAGTTTGTCATAATCCATTTGAAGCAATGGGAACTGTTTTAAAATACCTGCGAATGTCTTTAAGCAAGCTAATTGTATATCGGTCATAGTCTAATTTATTTTATAGTTTGTTAATTCAGGAATCATTGAAATAAGCTCTAGCTCCAAATATTCAATCTCGCTTTTACGTTGCTTAGTGAAATTATAACTCTGTATATTTACTCTTGTTTCATAAGCCTCGATTAAAGCATCCTTGTCTTTAGAATGAATAATACAAAGAATAGATGAATAAAAATTTGGATTAGTTTTAAGCATTTCTATTCTTTTTGCTTTTAATTTAAGGTCTGATTTAATTTCAATTATTCTTAAATTAGCTTGGTGCATTTGGTCTAAAATACTCATATTATTTTGTTTTTATTGCCAGCAAAAAAGCCAGCGTTATTGATATTATTATTGTTGTTGCCATTTGCTTTTATTTATTAAAAGATAATTTTCTTATATAATATTTTAATTTTAAATACTCATCTATATCTATTGATATAGATATATAGTTAGATATCATAGTTTCACTAAACACCAAATCTATCGGATTAAAAATATAATCATCATCTAATCCTATTTTTTTAAGTATTTTCATTACTTCTATAAAACTAATTAATGATTTTGGCTCAATAAACAATGTGATTGTCATAAATATTTTTTTAAGTTTTAAAAGAACCCTACCGAAATATATCGGTAGGGTAAAACCTGCTAAAACTTGCAGGTAAAAACAGGTTATTTTGCTATAAATTGCTCAAATGTCATAAACTCAAATTTTGGATATTCAAATCTTGAAATCAAAACACGATAAACGACAGATGCCATTCCAAGAGATATGTACTTGCTATATTTTGAGTTATTTTTAATTGATTCATCAAACGCATTTTGTTTTTCTTTTTGATGCTCTGAATATGCTTTATTGTGCTCGTTTTCATGTAGCTTTTTTAATTCTTTAAGCCTTGTAACAGTCATATTATATTTTTCTGCTTCATTTTTGAGTTCTAAATTTTTAGCTTTAGCTTTAGTGGATGCTTTTTCTTTAGCAATGATACTATCTTTAAGTTTTTGTTCGGCAATTTTTTTATTTAAAGCTATTCGATTTTTAGCATCTTCTTTTGCTTTTTTAGCAGCTTCATTATAACTGTCAACATATCTTTTAATAATATCAGAATCAATGCTGCTTATATATTTATTTATTCCTATCCACGATGTCGTAAGCACTTGACCGTCATGTCTTATGCTAGCATTATATTTATTTGCGCTTCTGCCGCTATAATATTCCCTATTGTCTTTATAGTACTCTTTTTTGCCATTAACATAAATAGTTCTTTCGCCACCCATTTTATAGGCGTAAGATTCAAATTGACGAGCAAAAAGCTCAAGTTTTACTGATTTTGGTAGTTTTGTTATTGTTTTCATGATTGCAAGTTTTAAGTTAATTAATTAGTACATGACAAATATACGACACGGTTTTGAGTTATGCAAGCATTTTGTATATTATTTTCTAATTATTTTACTTGTTATTTATTATCAATTAGTTATACGGCTTTATAATTATGCGTACGTATGTTTAATTGATTATACTATTATATATATGAATGAGATACGCATGTGATTATATCGGCTTTATGCTTATATATCAGTATTTTATATCTTTTTTGTAAAATTCTTTGCAAATTACTTGCGTATGTTATTTTAATAGTGTAATATTGCACTATAAAATTTTTAACTATGCCAAAACCAAACAATATCCTACCTGCCGACAGGTATTTATTTCGAAAAACTCTTAAAAAATTAAGAGCAGTAAAAGCTCCTTTCGCTTTAGAAATGGCTCTAAAATTTAACTGCAATCCAAGAACTATTGAAGAAATAGTATCGGGGAGAAAAAAAAGAAGTGAACGCAATCGCATTGATATTGATGCAGTGCATAATTACTTTAAAGATAATTATGTTAATAAGTTGTAACGGTGGCAATATGGCATCGAAAGCCACCCACAGACCACGACACAAAGCACTAACCTTGCATGGCTTTTGTGCTATATTGCGTGTTATCGCTTCGGTTTCTATTATTAATCTTTAAATCAAATAAATATGTTTAGAAAAAATTTAACAAAATGGTCAGTTTTAACTACTTATAATCAAAGTGGTTCTGATTACATAGTTTTCTTCCGTAAAAATAAGAAAACAGGAATGATGTACTTTAAAGTAAAACGAGTTGGCTATCCATTTGTTTGCTCATATCATTTTACAAAAAGTATGGTTGATATTCAAAAACAATTTGATGAAATGCTGTCGCTTTAAACTGAGCGATAACGATACAGGTATGGTTAGTTACCTCAATCAAATTACCACTAACCATGATGCGAGTGATGAACTTTAATAACTTAAATAGTGAGCGGATTATGAAAGATAAACAATATTTATACACAATGTATAATGCTACCAGCACCGATGATGGTACCGGAGAAATAGAAACATACGAAAACTGGTTAGAACGGCAACTATTAAGCCGGATTGAAAAGTTAGAGGCAATGGAGAAAGCGAACGGGCATGAGTCGGAGCAAAGGCAATTAACTATACCTGATGTTAGCGGGCAAAGCAAACAGGTAATTTGCCCACATTGCCATAAATACAAGAGAATGCAAGGCAATGGAATAATGCACCAATTATGCGAGTGTGGCAAATGAGGCAAATTACTTGTTGCTAACGGTAGCCATATGCTACGTTGGCGATTAAAAGCGCATAATAATCAAATTACAAATAGCTTATGAAAAAGCAACAAAAATCAAATAACCACTTAAACGCCAATGGAGTATATGGCGTGTTAGGCACAGTTGATTATTCAAAAATCACTTTGTGTCCAGCACTGAATTATACTTGCTATTGTGGTATTTGTGGAAAGTGTGAATACTGTTCTTTTTTTCATACTAACAAAGGTGAAAACTGCAAAGGGTGCGGAGCTAATTTTAAAGATGAATCATTAAATACTAAAGCAAAATATGAAAACAATAAGTTTTGAATATCATTTTGAAAAATTGTGGTATTTGGCAACTCCTTATATTTTAATAGGATTTTCCAGAGAACTCCCATTTGCTGATTGGGAATTAAATTTCAGAATAGTTATACTTAAATGGTCTATCGAGCTTAAATGGGATAATTGTTATAAATACTATCCAAAGTATCGAAGCACCGACAATTGTGCCTAACGGTCGGCGGTTGGTGTAGTTGCCGACTTTGAAAAACAAAAATGTCAAATTACTAAATACTTACAGAAATGAACAAAAATACGAATACCACTAAAACGGCAATTGACACTAACCGCGTGTTATTGCCTGTACTTATTTCTCCCGATAAACTTTGGGGGTGCGTTGCTTCAAATGGTCGAGTTGATTATTCAACTTTGTCATATACAAAAAGGGATTCAATTGCAAAATGTGTTGCAGGATTAAATCCAACCCATTTTAATTGGAAATATTTTCGCAAAAAAGGATGGAAATGTGTCAAGCTCGAAGTGTCTTATTTGTATAGGCAATAACGGCCGCGGGTAGCCGTGCGTAGCGGACTACAAAGAACGTAAGTATCAAACTATAAATAAATTACAATATGATTACAGGAAAATCGAACACCACCGAAACCGCTATGACGGCTGACCCGTTGTTAGCGGTTAGTGGTTATCCAATTCATATTTACAAATGGGGGACAGAAAAAGAAACTTATTGCGGTATAGACTTAAACACAAAAGGCATTTCATTTGTGGTCAGCAGTCAGGTAAGGGCATTTTTTAATGATGATAAAAGTAAAATATGCCATAAATGCGCTTCTTACCATTACCGCTAACGTTTTGCAGCTA
>JAEHJW020004079.1_pt1 | contig 49923 bp, 65 predicted proteins | sample 9271431 | NCBI WGS metagenome assembly JAEHJW02
TGCGATCGGGGGCTCTAGACGAGCGGCGCAGCGGCGTCTAGGGCGCCTTCTGCGCCCCACGCCGCCGCGTAATCCGCCCCCGGCGCGGTGAGTTGCCGCCACCCCGTCGCGACGCCGAGCCGCGCCCGCGCCAGCACCCAGCCCCACGATGCCGGCTGCCATGCGCCCCATGTGGCGATATGCACCGTGTCCGTGTCTGCGAGGCCGTCATAGGCGCACGCGCACACCATGTGACCGCCCGCGACGAACCCGCTCAGCGCGCCGACCCACGAACGCCCCGCCTCAAAATCAGCCATGTCCGACGTGTCAAGTATCAGCGCCAGCATTACGCCCCCCGCCCGCGCCATCGCGTTCGCCAGCGCCGTGCGGTCGGGCGCGACGGTCGCGAAGTCCGGCACCAACGGCACCTGCGAGCCGACGTTGAACCCCGCCGCCTGCGCCTGCTCGACCACGGCGAGCGGATCGGCGCCGTCCGTCGCGGCGAGCTGCGCCGCCGTCGCGCCCGGCATCCCGATCGCGGCGGCATAGAGCGCATCGACCGCCGGCGCGGTGATGAGCACGTCGAGCCGTTCCTGCCGGTGCGCCCATGCCCGCGCCGCATTGGCGAGCGCCACGGCGGTGCAGTTGGGCAACGTGTCGTTGTCGAGCATCGCCGGCTGCCACGTCGGCACCGGGATCGACTGCGGCGGCAGCGCGACGCCATAGCGCGCCGCTGGCAGCAGCGCCGCCCGCGCCGGATCGTGCGGCAGGCAGCCGAGGCGGACGGAACGCGGCATCACAACCACCTCCACACGGCCACCGGCAGCCCAACCAGCACGAGCGCAAACTCGATCGCGGCGCGCACATAGACCCACCACGGCAGCGGCGCCGTCGTCAGCACCACCTCGCAATGACGCGGCTGCACCAGCATCGAGAGCGCGGTGCAGAACCAGCACGCCCATCGATCGCCGCGCCGCGCCGCCAGCGCCACGCGAACACTGACGGTCTGGTTCGCGGGTCCGCCGGTGAGCGCGGACACCAGCGCGTCGCCGTCGCGGGCGAGCTGCTCGGTGTCCGCGCCAACCGCCTCGGCGTATTGCTCCGGCGTCTCGGTCATGCCCGGCTACCGCACGCCGGCGGCGAGGATCGCCCGCGCCTGCGCCGTCGTGAAGCGCGGCGGTGCCGCGAGCGGGGCGGCGGCGATGCCGGCGGAGGCCAGTACCACCGGCACCAGCGCCAGCGCCGCCTGCACCACGGCGGCGACGGCCGGCGCCTGCGGGAAGAACGGTGCCACCAGCGCATCGAGCGTGTTCACCGCGGTGCCGATCGCCTGCACGACCGACGGCGCTGGCGTGAGCGTGGCCGCGATCGCCGCGGCGTTGCCCTGGATATCGGCAATCACGGTTTCGGCCTGCGCGATCACGGACGCCGGCACCGGGTTGCCCGGCAGCGCGCGCAGCGCGGCAACGACGCCGGCGAGGCCGCTGCTGATGGCGGTCACGTCCGCCTGTAGCTGCGTGGTCGTCTGCCCCGCACAGCCGGTAACGGCGAGCGCGAGTGCGAGCGCAGGCGTGGCGCAACACAAAGTACGACGCAAAATTTTCACGGAATTATTCCTCACGGGGTTGCGGTTGGAGCGGCCGGCACGGCCGGCGCGGCGCCCTCGGCGCCGAGTCGCATGGCGAGCAGGTGGACGACGGGCGAAAGCAGCACCATCGCGGCAGCGGCGACTTCCGGCGGCACGTTGATGTGCGCGAGGCCGAGCGCCCAGGTCAGCACGACGACGGCGGCGCCGGAGAAACCCCCGGACGCTGCCGCCGTGGCCACGGTCGAATTGCGGTTCATGGCTTGGTGATCCCCAGGAAAACGGCGCGCTCCATCGCCCGCCGCGCGACCAGGCCGGGCAGCTCGCGCCCGGCGGCATAGACCCATTTCGGGAACTCGTCGGCGGCGCCTTGCATGTCGCCCGCGTTGACGCGCCGCAGCAGCGTCGAGAGCGCGAGCGCCGTAGCGCCCTCGTTCCACGCGAACGAATAGAGCGCCGCGCGCGCGCACACCGGCAGATACACGCGCACCAACGCATCGACGCGAGCGGCGAGCGGTGCCAACTGCGCCTGCAACAGCGCCTCGGCCGCGTCGATATCCGGCAGCGGCGGCGTCTGCTCGCTCACCGGCGAGCCGTCGGCGAGGGCGTTGCAGCCGTAGCCGATCGACCAGTGTGGCGGCGTGTCCGGCTGCGGCGCCAGCGTGCAGCCCTCGAACTGGCGGATCAGCATCGCGCCCATGTCGCGCGCGTCCCGCGCGTCATCGGGCAACGCCACGGGTTCGCGCACCGGCGCGGGCGGGTCGGACATCTCGAAGCTCCTTGCGGGAAGATCAGCCGGTTGTTAGGGCATGTCGTCCGGCGGGAGCGCCAGCGCGACGATGCCGAGCACCGCGCCAACTACCCACAGCCACCACAGCCACGCCTCCATGCTACCGCGCGCCGCCCGGCGTCAGCCGCTCGACGCTCGCGCGCAGCTCGCGGATGTCGTCCTTGTTGGCCATCTCGCGCAGCAGGCGTTCGCGGAAATCGGCGTCGTCGCGGCGCATCTCGTCGATGCGGTCGCGCAGCTTGTCGTCGCCGGTGCCGAGCTCGTCCTGAATGGTCGTGTGGTTTTCCGCCACACGGTCCTCCAGGCGGTTGACGCGCAGATGCAGATGGCCGAACAAGCCGCCGATGGCGGTCAGCACGAGACCGGCCCACGCCATTAGGCCGGTCGCGGCTGCGCTGTCGTTGACGGGCGTTGTCATGTGTCGTTCACGAACCACGAAAAACCGACTTTGAGTCGTGCTACATTTGCAGCACGGCAACGTGCGCGCTGCGCGTCAGATGCTGCGGCAATGGAACGCCCTGTGTGCTCAGCGTCACCGACAGCAGATAATACCCCGACACTGTCGGCGCAGTGGTTTCGACCGTGACCACGTTGCCGGTCAAACCCGGTGTGCCGAACACGAACCCCGCCGGATCGGAGGCGATGGTCACGCTGCCGATCGCGACGCTTTCGCCCGCCGTCAGGAAGTTGGAGAAATCGAAGCCGACGGTGCGCGTATCGTTGAACGAAAACGGCCCGATCGACTGGATGAGCGGCACCACGCCGTACGTGTCGGACATCGGAGACTCCTAGAACCGTGCCGTCGGCAGATTGGCGGGAAACTGCACCGTCAATGGATTGCTGCCGAACACCACGGTCAGGTTGGGCGCGCTGCCGGCGCCGCTGGCCAGCGCCGGCGCATCGGCCGCCGCTGCGGCGTCGGCGCAAGCGACCGGCGCAAGCATCGCCCCGCCCGGCAGGTCGGTGGCGCCGACGCCCTCCGCCAGCGCCAGCAGGAAGCCCGTGGGCAGCCCGAGCGTGTCGAGCGCGAGGACGGTGTCGGCGAGGGCGATGGCGCTGCCGAGCGCCCTCTGGTCCGCCGCGGCGGCGGTTTCCGCGAGCGCCGCCGCGAGGCTGGCGGCGAGCGCCGGTCCGTCCGCCGCCGCGGCGGTTTCCGCGAGCGTCGGGAAAACCCGCGCGCCGAGGCGGAAGCCATCGACCGGCGCGGCGCGCTCGGCGATCGCCAGCGGGATGATGCCGCCGGTGCCGACGCCGACGCTGTCCGTGGCGAGCGCGCTTTCCGCGGTGCCGATTGCGGGATCGGCGGCGAGCGCGGGCGCGTCCGCGGCGCCATTCGTCTCGGCCACGGCGATGCCGGTGCCGATTGCGGTGCTGTCGGCTACCGCGACGCTCTCCGCGACCGCGAGCGGCGCCGTCACGGCGAGCGCGGTCGCATCGCTGGCGGCAACGGAATCGGCGATGGCGGTCTGCGCGGCGGCGCCGATGCCATCGGCGGCGAGCGCGGTCTCGGCGAGCGTCGCGCGGGCGACGACGGCGGTCCGGTCGCTCGCCGCCGCGCTCTCGGCCGCGGCGATCGCGGGCGCGATGGATGGCGTGTCGGCGGCGGCGACGATGTCGGCGATGCCAGCGGCGCACGTGACGCCGAGCGCGAGCGTGTCGGACGCGGGCGCGGACTCGCTGGTGCCGATGGCGATGCTGGACGCCGCCGCCACCCCATAATACCGCCGCCGCGCGATCGGGCGCAGCATGGCGAAGGGTTCGGCGTATGTTTCTGCGATCTGGTCGCTCGTTAGACCCCACGGCCACACGGTCACAGCGCCAAGTTGTCCCGACCAATCGTTACCGAATTGATTGGGGTTTGAGCCACTGGTGAGCGGGGCATTCGTCGTGCTTAGCGTCGCCGCATTTGATGTATTCAGCACGCCGTTCACATAGAAATAACAGGTGCCGGCAAGCTGCACCGCAGCCAAGTGATACCATTGGTTCAAAATTCCGGCGAAACCGCCGATCGAGGAGCCATACAAGTCAATCTGTAAAGTGTTGTTGCTGTCGCGGTTTGTCAGACCGAATTTGGCATTGTACCCGGCGGAACTCCCCAGCGCCACGAGGTTCGCATAATACCCTCCCGCAAACGGCATATACCATGCTGTAAGGGTGCGGTCTTGCGAACCTGTAATACCTACCGGAAACGTTGATGCGAAATTAGAATTTGTGCCCGACACCAGGAGCGCCGGTCCAGCGGGGCCTGCTCTAAAACTGCACCCGCTATTGAACACCAGTGCGTTGTCATTCGGCGACAAATCGGCGTTGCTGCCGTTCAGCAGCCACAACCCCGAAATACCAAATACTGCCAGCGGATGTGCCCAATCGATCTCCACCGGCTCGATCGGCACGACCCTCGGGTCGCGCAGCCGCGGCGCCCGGAACAGCACGGTCATCAGCTACGCGCCCTGCGGCGTCCAGCGATACAGCGTCAGCGTCCCGGCGCCGCTGAATGCCACGCCGCTGTTGTTGAAGATCTGCACCGCATAAAGCAGCGGGTCCAGATCGACCACGCTGAAATCGACGATGCTGAATGCGGCATTGGCAATAAGTTGCCCGATCACCTGCCGTGCATTCGGCATCGGCGCCGTTGCCGCGGCGCCCGGCGGGTTCGGCAGGTTCGTGCCGTCCGCGGCCGTCAGCAGATACGCGGTGATGTAGGGCGCGCCGGAACCGGCGGTGAGCGCCGCCGAGAACGACAGGCGCAGCATCCCGCTGACATACGACACGCCGCGCGGGCCGGACGGCGTGTTGTCGATCAGCGACGATGGCGCCGAATAGGCGCCGCTCGCCAGCGTGCTCAGGCCCGTGATCGTCACCGCATCGGAGACGGCCGCAGCGTTGGAAAATGTCGTTGTCATGGCTGCGCCAGTGCTGTTTGCAGGTCGCCCACCGTGAGCGCGGGCGACCATGCGGGTTGCGCGAACACGGCCAATGCCTGCACGGCCGCGAGCGACGCGGCCGACACCGCGCCGGCCTGCGACAGCACCGACAGGGATGCGAGAAACCCACCCCAGTCCGCCGGCTGGATCGCCGTCACCTGCGAGGTCGCGAGCGTGACGGCATTGCGCGCCGCCGCCACCAGCATGTCCGCCTGCGCGGGCGATGCCGGCCAGCCGGCCGAATACGGCGTCGCCGCCAGCGTCTCGATGCGCTGCCAGTCGAGCGACGGCGCCAGCAACAGCACGCCATGCACCGACGCCACCGGCACCGGCGCGACCGGCAACATGCTTGTCCGTGTCTGCGTGTTCAGCGTGGCCGCCGCGTCGGCGAGCGAGGCCGGCGCGGGCGAGAGCGCGGCGTAGGCGGCGCGGAGCGCGGCGTAATCCATGTGTGTGCCTACAGCGACAGCGTGTAGGAGGCGGTGACGGTGTTGCCGCTGATCACCGGCTGCGCCGTCGCCAGCGCGCCGGCCGAGAGCAGCACGCCGCCGGTGTTGCCCGGCGTGGCGCTGGCGCCGGTGCCGAACACGATCGCGATGCCCTCGATCGTGCCAGCGCCCGTCATGGTGAAACTCGCAGGCGTGATGCTGGCGGCGCCCCCGGACGGCGTGCCGAAGGTCGCGGCCGGCCGATTACCGGAATAGCTCGGCGCGTTGCTGCCGTCCGCTTCCAGCCAGCCGCTGTGCGAGGCCATGGTGTCGGTGACCGCGACGGCGGTGTAGCTCGCCGAGCTGATCAGCATCAGATAAGCCGTCGTGGTCAGACCGTCGCTGAGCAACTGGTTTTGCCCGACCGTGGTGACGACGTTGTCGAACTCGCGCGTCCACAGCAATTCGCCGTGCTGGTTGGTGCAGTCGAGGGCATAGGTTCCTCGCACGTGGCCGCGCTCGACCAGGTCGGTGCAGGCGCCGAGCGTGGCGGCGACGGTGGTGGCGGGGGTGAGGGTGTCGCGCATGGGGGTGTCCTTCAGGTTCGTTGGTGTTGGCGTCACCAGGTAATGAAAATACCGCCGTTGGCGCCGGCGCCGCCCGCTGCGTTGAGCACGCCGTTGCCGCCGCAGCCGACGAACGCGCCGCCAATGATGTACTGACCGGGCGCGGGCGCCTGCGACGGCGAGCCGAAGGAGGCGCCCCCCGCGCCGGGCACGAGGCCGGTATTGTTCGGCGGGCCGCCGGTAATGCCGCCGGCTGTCAGGAACTGGCCGCTATTGGTCAGTCCGACGAGGGTCGGCGGCCTGCCGGGCTGCCCTTCGCCGGACGACGATCCGCCGGTCGCCGAACCGATGAACTGCACCGCGCCGTTGGCGCACGACACAGCCGTGTCGTAAGCTGGCGTGCCGCCTGTGGTCGCGCCGCTGCTGCCGCCGACACCGCCGACACCGACCGTCATGCTGTACGTTGTGCCCGGCACGAACGGCAGCACGCCCTCGAAATAGCCGCCGCCGCCGCCGCCGCCGGAGGGCGCCGTCGTGCTGCCGCTGAAGCCGCCGCCAGCCCCGGCGCCCCACGCGCGCACCCGCGCCGAAAGCACGCCCGGCGGGCACACCCATGTCGCGGCGCCGGCCGCGGTCAGAAACAGCGATCCCGGCAGCGGACTGCCGAGCGCGACCGCGTACCAGGTATGCGCCGCGTCGCTGACCAATTGCCACTGGTGGTATTGCCCGACAAGGAATCCTGTTGAAACGCCTTGCAGCGCGACGATCTGGTCCCCCGCCGCCGGCACCACCATTGCGGTGTTGGCCGTGGCATCGATGCGGGAAAACGTGAAACGCAGCGGGAACGACGCCGGATTGCCCGCGATGCTGCCGGCGCCGGAGGCGGCCGGCGGCAACGTCGCGGTGACGCTGCCGCCGCTGGCGTTGAACAGCACGAGGCCCGCATCATCGATCGTCAAGGTCGTGGTGACGGCAACGGGCGTCAGCAATCCGCCGGAAAACCGCCGGCTCAGCGCGTTCACCATCTGCGACAGGATCGTGCGGTCCGGCGCCAGCGCCGCCGCGGTAATCACCGCCAGGATTTCCTCCTGCAAGGCGTTGTACTGATACGCCGGCCATTGCGTCGGCGCGCTGACGCCGGGAATGCCGTCGGTCGCGTATTGCGGCGTGCCGCTGGCGGGCGCGGTGTCGGCGCCGGAGAGCGGGACCGATCCGGTGGCAATTAGCCTGTCCATTGTGTGCGCCTAGAAGAAACTGAAGAACACGGTGGTGTGCGCAGGCGCGATGCGCTGCATCTCGCATTGCAGCACGGCGCTCGGCTCGACGGTCGCGAACGCATCGCCGAAAGCGTTGCGTCCGAACGCGAACGGCTCGACGACGGTCGCGGGCGCGGTGATCTGCCACGCGTGTGCCCAGGCATCGCCGCCGAACGGCGCACCGAAGCTCATGCCGAACACGCTCGGTGTGTAGCAGGTGATGCCGATCGGAAAGCCGAGCGTGGCCGCCACTTTGACGAAATACGCCGAGGTCTGGCCGCCGGAGGCGACGAAGCGCGCCGCCACCTGCTGTTGCTGTTGCTGCTGCGTCGGCGCCGCCCCGGCGCAGGGATCGGGCAGCCCGAGCGTCGATTCCCATTCGGGCAGCAGCTCGATCGGCCTGACGGGAAACGCATCGCTGAGCAGATTGGTCGCGCGCGCCGCCTGCCGTGTGTAGGTCGGCGCCAGCGCCGCCAGCGTCTGCGCCTGCACGCTGTCCGGCTCGCGCGGCCACACCGGCCCGGTCGGCAGCAGCGACTGCATCGCCGCCAGGAAATCCGCATCGGTGTAGGACGGCACCGGCATGTCAGGAGGAGAAGGTGATGCTGCCGAGCACCGGCAGCGCACCGGCACTGGCGACAATGGGGGCGGCGGGCACGGTGACGGTGAAGTTGCTCAGGCCGGCGACGGCGCCGATCGCCTCGTACCATGTCGCCGGGTCGATTGCCGGCCATGCAGCGCCGGAAGCGGGATCGACGCTGTTGCCGACATTCGCGACGCGCACGAACATGTCGGTGAGCGCGGCGGTGATCGCCGTCTGCATCGCCGCGGTGTTGTTGGCACCGAGATTGCCCACCGCGAATGTCACCGGCTGCGCGACCGGCGCATACACCGTGACCAGCGCGGTGACCGGCTGGAGGGCAAAGATCGCGTCGGCGACGGCGGCCTGATCGCCGGTCGCGGGCGTGGTGCGCGGCTCGGTGAACGCGCCGCCGTTGCTGCCCTGCGGAAACCCGCCATGCGCCGCCTCGGTCGCGTCGAACATCACATAGAGCCAGACGGTGCCGGGACCGCCGCCGTTCGGGTTCACCCAGGCGCGCGTGACGCCAGCGACCGCGAGCGCCCAGCCGATATAGTCCTGCCGGTCGCCGCCCTGCGGCGGTGCCGCGTAGGCCTGCAACATGCGCGTGCGCAGGCTGTCCGTGGTTTCCTGGTCGGCGCCGCCGGCGAACGCGGTCAGTGCGCTGCCCTGGTTCTGCACCTGGTAGATCGAGGAGGCGAGCGCGAACACGGTGCCGGCGTCGCAATTGCCGTTCGCGCCAGCGACAACGGCGATCGCCGCGATGGTCGCGAGGCCGTTGCCGCCGACCGTCGCCGCGGCCGTCGCGGTGAACGCCGCACCGTCGCTGCGCAAGAACCCCGTGCCGGCCGGGATCGCGGCATTGACGGTGCCCCCGAACGACAGCGTGCCCGAGGCCGCGACGGCCGGTTGCGGCGTAATGCCCTTCAGCGCCGCCCAGGCGAGCAGGAATTCGTCGGTCGCCGTCCATGGCACCGATTGTTTCGCGATCCAGTCGAGAAACCCATAGTGCAGATAACCCATGCCGGCCTGCACGTAGGCCATCACGCGCAGCACGGCCTTTTGCAGCAGCCCGACGACGAGGTTGCCGCTGGCATCGCTGATCCGCGCCGCGTTGATGTCCTGCACCGCCTGATCGCGGAGCTGCGTGAGCGTCGGCCGCGCGTAGGGCACCCCTCAGCCCTCCACCGCGTCGAGCACGGCGCTGGCATCGAGCGTGACGCCCGAGGGCGGCGTGATGGTGATCGCAACCGACAGGTTGGTCTGGTCAGGTGTCACGGTGATGTAGGCGCCGGTGAGCGACGCGTCGGCCGCAGCCGGGGCGACACCGCCGCTGTGCGGCGATGTCACGCCGATCGTGCCGGCGGAGTTGCGCGCCAACAGCGGGAACATCCACAGCGCGCTGTCGCCGTTGTTGACGTTGCGCGCGACCACGCGGAGCGTGCCGCCGATGACGCTGTTGGCGCGCACCGGGATCGAGTTGACGGTGGTGGGCGCCTGGCCGTTGACGGTCAGCCGCGTCGGCGCCGACACGCTCGTGGCTTGCACGGTCGAGCAGGACATCTGCTGTCCCTCGGCCGAGGCGGTTCCGGAATAGACGAACTTGCCCTGCGCGCCCCAGTCCGACGCATAGACGCCGAGCACCACGCTGCCGCTGCCGGTGGCGCTGACATTGTGGCCAATGGCGAGCGAGTAGATGTTGTCGAGCGACGCCGAACCGTTGCCGATGGTGAGCTGCGATTGCCCCTCGGCGAGCGTGCCCCATGCAATCGAGCCGCCAGACGCGATCATGACGGCGTTGCCGTCCAGGTAGGTCGCGCGGTCCAGCCTGAGGCCGTGACCGAAATACCCGCGTGCCTCCAGCGGCGTGTGCGGCCACGATGACGCGTGCCAGCCTACCGACGAGCCGCCCAGGAAAATGCCGCGGCCGTTCGGCGCGATGCTGTCGAGCGCCGCCATGAACACCGTTTGCGAGGCGGCCGGATACCCGCCGGGGAAATAGTAGTCGGCCGCAACACCGAGCGTATCACACGGATACCCGGTGACGTTTTCGCAGCACAGCCAGCCGCCCGCGGTGTTGCGGATTTGCAGTCCCTGGCTCGTGCCGCTGCCGACCGCGCGGACGGCGATGACAGCCGAGCCGGTCGATAGCGCGGTGAAGTCGCTGCTGTAGATGCCGGCGCTGCTGAGCGCGGCCTGGATCGACGCTGCGACCGCGGCCGGCGAGCCGGAGCCATCGCCGCCGTTCAGCGTCACGGTCACCGGCCCATGCACGACGCCGTTGATGTCGGTGCCACTGATCGACATCTGATCGGTCGGCAGGCAGGCGGGCGACGTTTGGTCGCTATAGGCGGTCGCGAACGCCTTCGGTGGCGTCGGCGGCAGAAAGGTGCCGGCGTTGAGCGCAAGTTTCGCGAGCGTGGTGTAGCCGCCCGGTTCGCCGAGCGTCAGGCCGCTCGGCTGCGTCGCCATGAAGCAGGTGAGCACGAGGACGCCGTTGGCGTTGGTGTCGGCGGCGATGCCGGCGATGTTCGCGGCGTTGATCGCCGCGGCGACGTCGGAAGCGGCCCCGGCGCCCCCCACCGTCACCGTCGTACCGTTGACCGTCAACTGGTCACCAACCGCGACGCTGCCGGCGCCCCCGATCGCGACCGCGTAGCTGCCGCGGGGTGTCGTGTAGGTCTGCGCGGCGATGCCGAGCAGCGGCAGCGCGGTGCCGGACAGCGCCAGCGTGCCGCTGTCGTTCGGCGCCGTGCTGAAGATCACCAACCGCGTCACGGTGCCGTTCCACACGGACGCGGCGGCGCGGGTGTTGGCGATGTTGAGCGCGTTGATCGCCGCGGCGATGGATGCCAGGCTCTCGCCGGCGGTCAGTGTCAGCGTCGTGCCGTTGACGATGATCGTGCTGCCCGCTGCGACGGCCGGCGGGTTGCCGGTCGAGAACGCCGCCGGGTAGCTGAACCAGCGCTGGTTCAGGCCGCCGCTGTTGCCGTCGAACGATCCCACCGACCCGTAAGCGAACAGGATCGAGCCGCCGTAATTGCCGTTCTGGCCCCACGGATCGATCGACATGCCCTGCGCCGTGTTGGCGATACCGGATTTCCAGGTCCAGCAGCCCTCGGCATAGTTGTTGACGATATCGGTCTCGCTGATCTCCACCGAGGTCGAGAGGCCGGCGCGCGCCGCGGTGTCTTCGTCCAGCGTGGTGCCTTCCACCACTTCCCACAGCGCCCAGCCCGACGAGTTGTCGTACATGTTCGGCCACGAATGGATGTGCTGCGTGGCGATGTCGATGCCGGAATGCGCTTTGCCGTAGATGTTGCTGTTGGTGTAGCGCCGGTCCCAGCCAACCCGCATGGACAGCGAGTTCTGCGGCGTGTTGGTGATGTACTCCTGCACGAAGCCGGGATTGCTGGATGAGCCGAAAGACGGCTGGAAACCGAAAAAGCCGCCGCCGACCTGCCGTGTGCGGAACGCACCCTGCGTGCTCTCGACACAATCGACGCCGAGATAGCCGAAGCCTGATGTGGTGGCGCCATCATCGAACACGACGCGGATGCTGTGGCCAGGCGGCTGGTTGACCACGCTGCCGAGATTGTAGTCGCCGCGCGGTACTTCGAGGATGCCCCAGGTGCCGGTGATCTGCGACATCGCAATGGTGAAGGCGTGCGCGCAATCGGTGACGCCGTTCGGCACCGCGCCGTAGTCGAGCACGTTCACGCGGTCGGCCGCGCGCGTTGCCAGCGTGCGTGGGGAAGTTCCCGGCGTCGCGGTGACATTTGCCGCCGACGCATCGCCGCCGCTGATGGTGACGCCGCCGATCGCGCCGCCGGTAATGGCGACGGCGGCGGCATTCTGGTTCGCCATGGTGCCGAACCCGCCGGGCAACGGGATGCGCTGCCAGGTGCCGGCGCCGAACACCGCCCAGTCGCCCGCCGACCAGCTCGCGTTGCCGTTCAGATCGGCCGTGCCGCCGGTGGTGACGACGTAGAATTCGCCGTTCGTGCCGACGCTGCTGGCAAGCGGCGGCGTGTTGGTCGCGGCATTCCAGCCGCCCTGCGGCGACAGGCCGGCGATCAGCCCCGGCGGGATCTGCGCGACCGGCAGATGGCCGCTGGCATCGAGCGACGCCGGGCCGAGCGGCAGCCCGAGCGATTGCGGCCCGAGCGGCGCATAGCCGAGCGCCACCGTCACGTCGGACGCGACCAGCGCGGCGAACAGGCTGCTGACCGCGACATTGGCGGTCTGGCCGGTATTCGCGCCAGCAAAACCTTGCGTGAACGGCAGCACGTCCGTGCGCGCGGCGGTCGCGACCGGCAGCGTGGACAATCTATCGAACATAGAACACGCCTGTGCCTTCGCCGATCAATGTGTTGCCGTTTTCGTCGCTGAGTGCATTGCCGGATTCATCGGACAGCAACCGCGAGTCCGCACCGGCCGGCGCGGCGCTGACCGCTGTGGGAACGCCGATGCCCTGCCACGCCCAGGCATAGTTGAAGGCGGTGACGAGGCCGTTCGGTTCGGCGATGACGATGCCGATCGCCATCGCCTGCGGCGTCAGCCAGGACGTGGTGACAGCGACGGAGGCGACCACGCCGTCACTGATCAGCCATTGCAGGCTGGCGCGGCAGGTTCCGGCCACCTGGTTGAGCAGCGCGTTGCCATCCGCCTTGACGGCGCGGTTGAGCTGCCAGAGTTGCGAGCCGAGCACTGTCGGCTCGTAGAAATCGCCCCACCAGCCGCGCAGATCGCTGCTGCCGTCGGTCGGCACGAAACCCGGTGCGGCACGCGCGTCGCTGAACAGGCTGATCAGCACGGCGGATTCCAGGTCGCTGCCGATCGCGAGGTCGCCCGCGCCGACCACCCAGTCGCCGCGGAACCGCGCCGCATCCCAGGCGATGGCGAGGTCCATGTCAGCTTCCCGCCGTCGGCGCGCTCGGCGCACCGCTCGGCGCGCTCGGGTGCGTGTGCGTCTGCAATCCGACCTGATCGGCCGAACCGTAGCCGGCGATGATGGCGCCGTCGGCGCGGATGTCGCCGGTCACGGTCAGCGTCGGCGTGTTCTGGATCGTCATCGGCAATCCGGCGCCGTCGATGACGATGCCGGTGCGCGTCAGATAGACGGTCTGGCCGAGGTCGCTGTAGATCGCCACCTCGCCGCGTTGCAGACCGGTCTTGCGGCTGGCGGCATCGTTGCTGCCGATCGCCACCGGGTTTGCGCGGTCACCGGCGACGAAGCCGATGACGTAGCGGGCGGAGGGTTGCGGCGCGCTGGTGAAACCGTAATGCGCTACGTCGGGGACGCCGTCATGCGTTTCCAGCGGGCCGATCTGCACCTGCGCCGTCTGCACGCCGGCGCTGCTGTCGAGCAGCACGGCGCGGCCGAGCGCCAGCACGCCGCGCATCCGGCGCCAGACGCGGGAAGTGTTCTGCGCGATGTTCACGAGGCGCCCCCGGTGCGCCGCACCACCGCCGCGCCGTCCGGCCGCGGATCGACATTGCCGCGGGCACCGCCGGACAGGTCGGTCGCCACGTCCCACAAGTAGAGTTCGAGCACGTCCGGCATCACCGTCAGGCCCTGCGGCGGCATCAGGTCGAGCTCGGCGATGGTGCCGCGATCCGGGTCGCGCACGAAGCTGACCGAGGCGATGAGCCATTGCTGGTTGCTGATGCGCAGCGCCGGCAGATGCACCGCGGCGAGCGCGTTCGGACTCCAGAGATTGCCTTTCGCGTCGCGCCAGGAATCGGCCACCACGCGCACCGTCTGCGAGCGCCCGAACCGCCGCGCCATCTCCCACTGCGCGCGGGCGACCGCCAAATAATGGTCGTATTGAAACTGCTCCGACACCACGATCATCTGGCGAAAGCGCGGCACGCCCTGGTCGAGCACCGACGGAAAGGGGGTGGCCGCGCTGGTGCCGAAATCGTTCAGGGAATCCACCGACATCAGCGCCGGCAGATAGCTGGAATAGCGGCCGTCCATCGCGTAGCCGACCGTCGCGGCCTCAACATTGACGCCCTGCACGAAGCCGCTCGCCATGCGCTGCGCCGCGACATTGGCGATCAGCAGGCTGCCATCGACATCCTCGTAGGCTAGCACAGCAAGATAGCGGCACATGCGCTCGATGATTTCGAACACCGTCTCGCCGAGTGTCACGTTGAACTGCACCGCGTCGCCGGCCGGCGTGGTCAGCGCCACGTCGTTGCCGGTCAGCGTGCGCACGGTGATGTTGTAGGGCTGCGCGAGGCGGTTGCAGATGTCGAGCAAGCTGCGCGTGGTGATCTGCATCCCCGGCGACACCGCCGAACAATCGACGATGTCCTGGCATTTGCCGCGGCCGATGATGCGCACCTCATGGCCCTGCGGTGTCAGGCTCGGCATGTAGCGATCGACATAGCCGGTCAGCACCAGGTCGCCGCCGATATCGATGCGGCACGGCGCGCCCGGCACCGCGACCAGCGGCAGCGGCCCTTCGTCGGCGTGCAGTCCGGGATCGCCGGAGCCGCCGACCGGATAGCGCTCGGTGACCAGCAGGTCGAAATCACTCGGCACACGCTCGACCCCGCGCGTCACCCGCACCGCCTGCCAGCCGGTCAGCCGCTGACCGCCGATCAGCAGCGTCAGCACGTCATCGGCTGAGGGGGCCCCCGGGGCGGTCATGACCGCACGTCACTTGTCGGGATGCGCATGTTCAGCAATGGGTCACGATTCCGTTCGTGATCGTCAGCGTCGTGAGCGAAACCGACCCTGCCGCACACGACACGCCGGTGCTGGACCCGATCGTCACCGCGCCGGAGAGCGTGATGTTGTTCGCATAGATGTCGCCGTTCTGCCGCACGCTCATGTGCGTGACCGCGGACTGGTCCTGCACGCTGAACACCGTGTTCGAAGCCACCATCGCGCCCTGCGTCTGGATTTGCAGGTTGGTCGTCGTCGGCGTCCCTTTCAGCACCGCGTCGTATTGCGGGCCAGCGGTGCTGGTGGCATCGACCATGATCGCATAGCGTGTGATCCCGCCTGCCTCGACGTAAAGCCCGGTGTCCCAGGGCTGCGACCCGGCGTTGAGCACTTCGGCCACGCTGCCGGAATAGGTTCCGTACGCCACGATCTGCAACCCGACGCAGTTGACTTGCGTCGAGCCGAAACCCTGTTCCGGCGGGAGTGCCGTCGATGGCGCGCCGGCGAAATTGTAGCAGTCGAGTTCGTTGGCGCCGCCGCTGCCGGCCGCATGGACATCGACGCGGCCGAACAGGCCGAATGCCGCGCCGCCGACCGCGCTCGCTTCCAGGCTGCCATAGCCCGCGACGCCGACCGGAAATTGCGAACCGCCCGCGGTGTTGTCGGCCAGCCCGAGTATGCCGGTGTTGTTGGCACGGACGAACAGCGCGCCGGGATAGCCGAGCGGTTCCCACGGCGACAGGTTCACGCCCGCGTCCGCCGACTGGACCGGGATTTGCGTTTCCGGGTATCCGAAGGCGGCCGTGCCCCCCGCGATCGTCGGACCCGTCAGCACGCCGCCGGTCGCGTCGGCCTTGCTCGCGAACAGCGTGTTCCATGCCTGCGCATGGATGACCTGGCCGTCCACGAAGTTCGCGCTGGTCTGCGCCTGCGCCGGCAGCGCGAGGCCGAGGAGCGCGAGAATCGCCGCGAGGATCTTCATACGAGGGCACCGATCTGGCTTTGGCCGATGACGAAGCCGGCTTGCGGCGGCGCAGGCACGCCGGGCGGCGGCGGCGGCGCGAGCGTCGGGGGCGCCCATTGCGCCTGCCCGGTCGCACCGGCCAGCGCCTGGAAACTGGTGGGCATGAAGGCGGGGTGAATCGGGTCGGCGCGATCGGTCAAATCGTCGGCCCGCCCGCTGTCCTGATAGAGTTGCCACGCCAGCAGCAGCGCCGGCAGCGGCGCGTTGCGCGTGACGGTGACGAGGCGGGGAAGCTGCGCGCCGCGCGTGGTCAAATCGTCGATCACCGCCGTGCGCAGCGCGCGCAGCGCGCCGTAGCTGGCGATGTCGCCGGCATCGGCCGCCACCACGATCTCATCGTCCAGCAGCGCCGCCACCTGGCCACGCACCGTCACCGCATCGTCGTAGGAGCTGGGCACATAGGCCGCGCAGGCGCGCGCGAGCGACCCCAGGGCAGCGCGGCGGCACACCGCGCCCACGGCCGTCTGCACCGTCGCCATCGCCTGCCCGATCGGCGCCGTGCTGACGATCGGCGTGGTCGTGGTGGCAGCGAGCGCGGAAAGTTGCCGGATTTCGTCGGCGGGGCTGTTGGCGGCATTGCGCACCGCCTCGGTCAGCGCCGAGGCGTCGGCGTAGAAGCCGTTCGGGTTGGTCGCCATGGCGCCGGTGCCAGCCGCCGCGATCAGCGCGGCGCCGGCCGCCGCCACGGCCTGTCCGGACGCGCCGGCATTGGCGGTGAGCGCGGCGACCGCCGTCGCGGTGCGCGTCGCCAGCGGCTGCGACAGGTCGATCGGCGGCAGGCTGGCGGCATAGGGCGGCGGCGCGGTGCCGTCGTAGCGGCCGAACCAGCCGCCGACCAGCACGCCGATCCCTTCCACCGCGCCGGCGACGCGGGCGCCGTCGGCGATGAAGCCGGTCGCGACCGAGACGTAGGATTGCAGCGTGGCGACGCCGGCGGTGACCGTCGCGGCCCCTTGTTGCAGCGCCGTCGCGGTGTCCGCCACGAAATCGAGCGCGGCGGCGGCATCCGACTGCGCGGCGGCGTTGGTCGCCGCGTCCTGCGTGTCGGCGCCGGTGGTCGGGTAGATCGCGGTGATCGCGCTCTCGACGAACTCGAATTCGAGTTCGACCAACCGGCCCGCCTCCGTCGCCTCACCCGAGGAGAATGCGGTCAGCACGCAGGTGAGCGCGCCGAGGGAGGGATGCACCAGCGTCGCCGCCCCCGGCTGCTCGGCCGCCTGAAGCATGGTGGCGCGCTGCCCGTACACGTCGTCGCCGAGCAGGAAGCCGGTGAAACGGTAGGCACGGGTGCCGCGCCCGAGGTCTTCGACCCACACATCGTCGCGATACGGGTATTCGTGGACGGCGACGCGCCGGCCGCGCCGCAGCTCCGTGCGCCGCACCGCGAATGGCACGCCGCGCCAGCTCGCCGGTTGCAGCCCGTTGGCCCACGGGCCGAGCCCGGCACCGACGAGGCCGTAGGGCGCGCCCGCGCCGGCCAGCGCCGCGAGACCCTGGCCGAGCTGCTGCCCGGCGCTCCCGAGCTGGCGCAGGCCGGTGAGGGCGCCGGTGACGCCGCCGAGGACGCGCAGCGCGCCGCTCATGGGATGCCCGTCCCCGGCATCGTCGTGTCGATGCGCGGCGCACCGTGGAACACGTCGCCGGTGATGTCGGCGCGCGTGGTGGTGCGCAGGCCGGCCGCGCTCTCGACGCGGATGTTGAGGTTGGCGGTGCCGTTTGGCGCCGCACTCGGCGTCGCACCGCCCGGAAGCGCCAGCGGCGCGCCGAGGGCGAGCGCCACGCCCTGCCGCACCGTGTCCATGCCGAGGCGCTGCCCGGTTTCCTGCTGCGCCATCGCCGCGATCAGGGAGGACGCGACCGCCTGATCGCGCAGGTTGAGCGGCGCGTCGAGCGAAACGCCCATCTGCTGCGCGACCGCGGCGGCATAGGCGCTGGTGTCGTTCTCGCCCGGCGGCGCCCATTTCCCGACGATGCCGCGCACGGTATTGAGATGGTCGCGCTGCTGGTAGATCAGCAGTTGACGTTGCGCCGCCGCGACGCCGGACATCTGATTCTCGTAAATCCCGAAGCCGCCGTCATTTCCGATCGCCCAGGGTTGCCCCCCCGCGTATTTGAGGTTGAGCGGGTTGTTGTCGCGGATGCCGCGCGCGATGTGCGGAAGTGTCGATGGATACATCATCTCCGACGTTTGCGCACCGGAGCGCATCGTGCCGGGCACCGGCAACGGAGCGAGGCCGGAGCGCGCGCGCTCGACATTCATCCGGTCGATGGCGTCGCGGAGTGCCTTGGTTTCCGCGTCATCGGATTGGATCGACGTGTTCGGCCGGAAGAACGTCGTCAGTCCCGCGACGGCGCCGGACCCAGTTGCGCCGAGCAGCCCGAGAATCCATGCCGGAACGCGAAACGCCACAAGCGCCGCGAGCCGCACTTCCAGCTGCCGCAGCGGTCCGGCCGTCGCGGCGACAGCGGCCGGAATCCCGATCTCCAGCGCGCGGTTCCAGCCGACCGTGCTGTTGACCACAGAATCGACCGCTTTGGCGACCGGTGTCAGCACCGCGACGTAATCGCTGGCCCATCCCTTGACATCAGTCGCGATCAGCGCGCGGTGGTCGGCGATCCATTCCGATGTCGCGTCCAGCACCGGCTGGAACGCCGGAGCGAGATTGCCGCCGATGGCGTTCGCCGCACCCTGCGCGGAGAGTTCCAGCCGCGCGATCGACTGGTTGAAATCCCGCGCCCGCTCGGCCGATTCGGCGGTCAGCACGCCATAGTGCTGCGCCTGGTCGGCAAGGTCCTGGATGCCGGCGCTGCCGCGGCGCAGGAACGGCAGCAAATCCTCCGCAGCACCCCCGAGCAGCCCGGTCGCCACGATCGCCTGCCGCGTCGGGTCGTGGATCGCCGCGATCTTGTCGGCGAGTTCCGGCAGCACGGCGGTGACATCGCGGATGCGGCCCTGCGAGTCGGTGAGCGTGATGCCGAGCGTGCGCAGCAGGTTCATCACCTCGGGCGCGCGGCCGGCGGCGGCGTTGATCAGGCCGTCGCGCAACGACTGCATCCCGCTGGTGAGCGATTCGGCCGATGCGCCGGCGAGCCGCGCGGCACCTTGCAGTTGCTGCAATTGTTCGACCGAGACGCCGATGCGCTGCGCCGAGAAGCCGAGCCGCTGCCCGAAATCCGCCCACGCCGCCGCCAGCCGCTCCATGCCGGCGACGCTGGCGACACCGGTGATCGCGCCGAGCGCGGGCGCCAGGCGCCCGACATTGCGGAAAGCGTCGAGCGAGCGTTCGGCGAGATGCCGCATCCCGCGGCTGACCTCGGACATGCCGGTCGAGTCAGCGAGTTTGCCAAGCTGCCGCTGCATCCGTTCGACCGGCGCGTTGACGGCGGCAATGCGCTTGTTGATCGCCTCGATCTGCTTCGAGGCATGATCGATCGCGGTGACCGTGACGCTGTAGCCATTCGCCGCCATGCGCTATCTCCGCCTTGTCCGCGCCTGCTCCATCGCGCGCCGGTCGCGTTCGGTGATCTCGTTCGCCGCCTGCGTCCACCAGCGCAGGCGCGATCCCGTCAGGGCTTCCGCGCTTTCGGGCGGCCAGCCGAAGAAATGGGCGAGATGCGCGATCAAATCTCGCCAGTTCGTTGGCCAGCCAGCGTAAAATCCATCAGGTACTTGGCCCCCCGGACCAGCACCGAGACCGGCAATTGCTCGGCCACCGGAACCGGCCAGCCCGACACCGCGGCGATCAGATGGATGTCGCGCAGGCGCACCGTCTCGGGGTTGATGCCGCGCCGCATATGGCCCTCGGCATCGAGCATTTGGCGTGCCGTCGGCTCGCGGAGGATCAGTTGGTCGTATTTGCCTTTCTGGAATTCGATCGGCTTTTTCAGGTTGAACACCAGCGTCTCGGGCAACGCGTCCGCGTCGTGCTCCATAATGCGCGCTCCTAGCCCACCGGCAGTTCGACGACATCACCATCCCAGCGGACGGCGAAAGTGGCTTCCTGCGTGCGCACTTCCTCGCTTTCGACGCACCACATCGCCGACCCCATGATGGTCTTGCCGTTGGCGAGCTGCGCCACGATGGTGGAGTTCGTCATCGCGTTGAAGGTCGCGACCGTGGTGTTGCCGCGGTCGCGCAGCGTGGCGGAGATGTACCCGGCCTCTGGCATTTCGCTGTAGCCTTCGACCCGGCTCTGTCCCTTGATCGTCTCGCGCTTGACGGTGCTCGGGTTGTAGGCGAAGTCGGCCGCGACGTCCCAGGCCTGTCCGTCGATCGTGAGGCTGACGAGGCCGGCGAGGCGCTGGCTGGTGATGGTGCCGCTCATGTGCGTTCTCCGTTACGGCCGTGTGAACTGCACGTCGGCCGCGACCTGATAGAGCTGGTTGCCGAGCTGGATGGGTTCGAGCAGCGTGACGAGGCCGTTGCCGGCGTTCGTCGCCACGAGGTTTTGCGCGAACTGCGCCGGGTTCTGCACCACGCCGGTCAGCGCGAGCTGGCGATACAGCGCGATGATCTCCACCTTGATCGTCTGCGCCGTCACCATCTGCGATCCCGGCGGAATGCGGCTGCCGTCGGCGACAAGAATCGACTGGTTGAACTTGCTCTGGATCATCGTGCGCCGCGCGGTGATCCAGGCTTCGATGCAGAACGGCACGTTGACATCGAGATAGCTATCATCCGGCGCGCCGCCGGCATTGGTCTGATAGGTCGTGACGAGGCGCTGCACGCGCACCACACCGCTGGCATCGACCACGAATGTGCTGAACCCGTCATACAGCAGCGTGTTGCGCTCGGTGAAGGTGTCGCGCTGCGCGATCGGCGGCGGCAACACGTTCAGCGCCATGCCGCCGCCGAGGCCGCCGACCGGCAGCGCGGGATTGGCGCGGAGCGACACCGCGGCGACGGCGGTCAGCTCCGCCGCCCAATGCCATGCCGGGTTCGGCGTGCCGTACAGGCCGCCGACCGTCGCGTGCTGGTCGTTGCGCGACTGGCCGAACGTGCTGCGGGTGGCGAACGTGCCGTTGAACCCCGAGAACGCGTGGCCGAACAGCTCCTGCGACCAGTTCCAGCGGCCCGCGGCGTCGCCCAGGAACGCCTGCATGGCGTTCAGGTTGGTCGTGTCGGTATAGGGCAGCGCGATGAAGTCGTAACCGGTGGCGGGCAGGTTGGCGAGCGCGGTGGCGATCGTCGGGTCGATTGTGCCGGGCGTGGACGCCGCGATCGTCGCCGTCAGCCCGAGCGCCGCCGGCTGCACTTCGCCGTTCGCGGAGCCGTAATAGGCGAAGCGGATGTCCAGCGAATTGCCCAGCGTGCCCTTGTTGCGCGCGGTCAGCGTCACGACGCCGGACGCCGCCGTCGCGGTGATGGTGAGCGGGTTGCCGCCGGGCGATGTCCAGGCGTTGACGGCGGTCGCGACGTTCGCGGCCACCACGGTCGCGGTGTCGCCGACGCTGACCGCGACCGGCACCGGATGCCCGTCGAGATACAGCGGCAGCGTGCCGGCGACGGTCGCGGGGCCGGTGAAGGTGATGGTGCTGACCGAGGCGACGCTGCCGGCCGCGTCGGCGAGCGGCAGGCACCACAGCTCGCCGAACCCGTCGAGCGCGCGGTAGCGTTCGACCATGACGGCGAGCTGGGAGCCGGCGCCGAATTGCACCTGCGCATCGCCGATGCCGGCGCTCAGCAGCGGCTGCCCGGCGGTCGCCATGCCGCTGCCGGTCATCTGGCCGATGATCAGGCTGCGCTGGATCACCTGGCCGGTATTGGCCTGCGTCGCATCGACGACGCTGAACACGCCGGGGACGCGGTTGCTGGTCGGGTAGGTCGGAACGCTGACGGCGCCGCTCATCGCAACCTCCTGCTATGCCGTGTGCGGCGTGGGTTCGGGCGCGGGCGGCTCGGCCGCCACGACATCGCCGTCGCGCAGACGGCGGAGCCAGAAGAAATCCGTGTCGGACACGGCGCGGCCTGTGTCCGGCAGGAACGCGCGCGTCACCGGGTCGCGAACTTTCAGCCCCGGCCCGGGCTTGATGAACATCGACGCAATCCTCGCTGTCAGGGCGTGGGAACGGGAAGCTTGATATCGGTGGTGGCGTAAGTGGCGCCGCCGGGACCATCGGTGATGGTGCCTTGCACTTCGACCAGCGGCAGGCCTTGCACCGTCCAGCCGTCGGCATCGGTGATGGTGACATCGAGACCGAAGGTGAATTCGTAGAAGAAACGCGCGCGGTCGAACGCGCCCTCCTCGGGGAAACGCGCGCCGAGATAGGCGATGCCGCGCGCGGCGTTCGCGCCCGGCGGCTGCCAGTTCAGCAGTGCCTTGAAGATCGCGGCGCGCAGCGTCGGCAACTGCGCCGCCGCCGCCTGGCCGCGCCGGTCGGCCGCATCGGACGCGCCGCCGGCATTCGGCGTTGACAGCACGACGATGACGCTGATGCGCTCGCGGATGATCTGATTGAGGCCGGGCCAGGAATCGTTCGGCTCGGCGTCCTCCTCGCGCGGGATGACGTAGGCGGCCGGCAGCGGCAGCCACACCTGATCGGCAACGCCGTTGGCGTAGGCGGCGGCGCCGGCGACGTTGCCGCCAAACACGGTGGCGACCGCCCGGAGCTGCGAAGCGACGGCGTCGATGTTCACGCCTTGACCCGCACGAATTTCACGCCCTCGGCGAGCGCCTGCTGGATGCGCGGGCCGATGGTCGGGCCGCGCTGTTCGAGCGCGCGCGTCAGGAACGGTCGCGGCGCCAGCACGCGCATTTTGCCGATGCCGCTGCCGCCGCGCCGGTAATGGCGCTTGCCGTTGCCGCTGCGGAAATGCCGTCCGCCGCCCTGCGCGCCCGCCTCCAGGAACAGCGCGTAGAACGCGGTGTCGCGAATCGCCACGCCTTCGCCGGAGCGGAACACGCGCACCACGAAATCGCGGGCCAGCGTGCCGGTGACGCGCGCGGGCGGCTGCCCAGGCGCGGAGGCGCGATACGATCCCTTCTTGTAGCCACCACGGTATTTTGCCGCAGAGCCGCCGGGACCGCGATACAGGCGCCCCGATCCTTGTTGCGACACCAGCTTGCGCGCGACCGCTTTCACCTCGGCGCCGGCCGCGCGGATGACGCGGCGCACATGCCGCTTGTCCACTTCGAGATGCCCCGCCTGCACGGCGACTTTCATGCGGATCACGCGCGGGTTTCCAACTCGGCTTCCACCTCGAGGAACCGCTTGCGCCCGGCGATCTCTTTCACCCGGCGGATGCGGTAGATTTCGGTGCGGCCCGTCATGTCGAGCCGCAAGGTCTGGCGCACGATCACGTAGGTTTCGTCGAGCCAGTCGAGCCAGCGCAGCCGGATACGATGCGTGATCGGGCGGTCGGTCTGCTGCCCGGCTAGGAAGGTCATCGGCCCGATCGGCTGGATGTCGGCGCGCACCTGGATCGCGTTGGTCAGCGTCTCCGTCAGGCTCGACCCGCCGGCGCCGTCGGCCACCTGCACCCGTTGCAGGATCGCGACCGGCCAGCGCAGCGAGCCGATTGCGACCGCGTCAGCCACCGAAGAACATCACGCGGTATGGCCACAGCAGCGCCTCGAACGCGCTTGGCGGCTCGCTGGTGGTGTCGCCGCGATTTTCGTACATCCAGGCCGTCAGCATCAGGATCGCCATGGTGATGTCGTCGGGCACGGTGGCGCCGGCGGCATCGTAGCCGGCGACGAAATCGACTTCGATGTGCTGCACGAAGGTCGGGTAGGTGACCGTACACATGGTGATGCGCGCCGGCTCGATCAGCGCATCGAGCGTGTAGTCCGTGCCGCCGACCAGACTGTTCGTGGTGCCATCGGTGTTGACGATGGTCACCGCGGTGACCGATTGCACCGGCGCGCGCGGGATCTCCAGCGGCCGGTTCCACACCTGCGGAAACGACAGGATCACCGGCAGCACCAGAAGCGGCATCGGCAGCAGCGGCAGCGCGCCGGCGGGGGGCACCTGCGCCATCACCCAGCGCAGCGTCTGTGTCACCAGCACGCGGCCGAGGAACTGTTCCGCCCGCGTCCGCGCCGCCCGCTGATAGCGCGTCAGCAGCAGATCGTCGCTGCTGTGATCGACCCGGCAATGCTGCCGCACCAAATCGAGCGACAGCGGTTCGACAGCCGGAGGCGTCAGGACGGCGAGGGCGGAGTACATGCCGGCGGGTCCGGGTCCGGTTGCGGCGGCGTCTCGTCGTCACGCGGCGGCGCGGGCGCTGCGTCGCGCGTCAGGCGCGGCATGGCTGGGCGCTGCACGCGCGGGGTCACGACGCGGGTCAGCTCGCACGGCTGGAGGGGGAGCCACGCCGTGTGTCGGCGGCGCTGCCCGCAGCGTTGGCCGCCGCGGCTTCGGCGACGCGCGCATGGTGGAGGCGCGTTTCGGCCGAGACGCGCGGCACGTTTTCCTTGACGATTCGCGCCGCGCCGCTGTTGACGAACGCCTGAGCTTTTTGCGGGGAAAACCCCGCGCGATCGCCAGTTCGATAAATGCTCGCCGGTCGGTTGAACTCGACGATCGTCACGATTTCTTCGTTTGGGCTCATGATTTCCTCGGTGGGTCTTACGGCGCCGGAACGTGATTGGTGCCGGCGAACAGGGCCGTTGCGATGATTTCGGCCGTGTCGGTGCCGGAAGCCGAGAGGTCCGGCGTCCAGTTGAGGCGCACGTAGCGATAGGCGGCGCTGAGGTCGGCGCCGATGCGCACGGCGCCGTGGTTGGTGGCCGCACCCGTCGAGACCACGCCGGGCGTTGTCGGCGTCGTAAGTGTCGTCCAGGTCACGCCGTCCGGGCTGTGCTGGATCAGCGGGGCCAGGATCGACAGCGTCTGGCTCGCGCTCAGGCTGGCCTGGAACGCGATGCAGAACGCCACGCTGCGCGGCACGTTGAGCGCCACGCGGTCGATCGTCAGGCCGGTGACGGCGACGTTGTTGCCGGCGCCGCCGGCGGTCGCCGAGACATACGCGGACGCCGCGACCTCCTGCGTGAGGTCGAGGATGTCCTTCTGAAGAACGATGTCGGCCACGGCCGAAACTCCTTGCTATGCGGCGGCGCGTGCAGGCGCCGCGACAGGATGCGCCGAGGCGCGATCAGGCGATGGCGGGTGCCCAGCGGACGCCGGTGTTGACGGCGATCGCCTCCGGGTGGCGCATCTGGAAATCGTGCTCGGCGATGCCGCGGATCAGCGTCTGGTCGCTCTGAAACACGCTGACGGTGCTGCCGTTCGCATCGACATAGGTGCCTTCGCGCGACACCGCGAGTTCGAGCATCATGCTGTCAAGGATCATCGCTTGCGACATTTCGACCAGATAGACAACCGAGCAATCGTTGTTGGCGCCGACGGTCAAGTTGATCGGAATCTGCGTGGTGGTTTTGAACGGCACGTCGAGCAGAGTCTTGTTCAGCGTCATTTCCTCGCGATACACGTAGAACCCGTTCGCGTTCTGCACGTTCAGCAGATAGTTCTTGCTGCGCGGGTGCATGATCCAGACCGGGTTCTTGATCGGCACGTTCTCGCTCTCGATCGTGTTCAGCATTCCGCCGATTTCCTGCGCGACCGTGGTCAGCGTATAGGACGGGTTGGACGCGAGCGTGTTGGCGGCGAGCGCGAAGCTGGCGAAACCTTGCGGCGAGCCGGCCGTCCCGTCGCCACTGATGAAGCCGAGGTCCTCGCGCCGCGCCATCACCTGCGCGATGTCGTCGCGCACCATCGCATCGACGCTGGGGTCGCTGTAGCGCAGCAGGTCGTTGGACAGCGGCACCAGCGCGGTCAGCTTCTTATAGCTCGCGATCACCTGATCGACGCTCTGCTGCGTCACCGGGATCGCGGCGATTTCCGCGCCGTAGCTCGCCGTCGCCGCCTGGCTCTGGCGCGGCAGCGTCATGGTGCCGCGCGGCATCGGCAGCACGCGCGGGCCGGACGACCGCACGGCGGTCAGCGGGCGAAGCACCTCGATCAGCTCGGCGACAAAATCCGGCGGCACGATGAAACCGCCCGACGGCCCGGAGCCGGCGATCAGCGCGCGGGTGACCGGATGGCGGTCACCGAACACCTCCAGGCTGGCGGCGCGGGCGCCGAACACGTTGCCGCCAAGCGCGAGCATCCTCATGCAGCCGCCGATGACGAGGGTCTTGTCATCCTCGTGGCCGGTCTTGCGCGCGTCGGCCGGGTTCTTGCGCTTAACGTCCATCTGCTTCGCGCGCTTGGGATCGTCGTCAACTTCCGTCGCGTTGTTGGCGTCGTCGGCGATCGCGCCCTCGATCTTGGACACGCGATCGTCGAGCCGCTTGATGCGGTCCTCGTGGTCGCGGATCGAGTCGTCGAGCGTGTCGAGCCGGGTGCGATCCTCCTCCGGCAGCTTTTCGCCGTCCGGCATCTCCGCCTCGCGGCGGGCGATGGCGGTGTATTCGCGCACCAGGTCCAGCTTGCGGGTGACCAGCTTGCCGCGGGCGCGGCGCAGCTCGTTGAGATTTTCCATCGATGTCCTCTGGGGTTGCGCCGGACGCGCCGGCGTCGGCGGGATGGTCAGACGGCGATCGAGTCGCCCGCGATGCGGCGCAGATGCGCAAGGCGCTGGCGCAGGCGCCGCTGCTGCGGCGTGATGCGGCCGACGGCGCCGAGGGCGCGGCGCCCGGCGGCGAGGCCGGCGCGGTGGCGTTTCAGCCGCGGCGTCGCCGCCGCCTCGACATACTCCGCGTCCTCGTCGGGGACGGGCGGCATCTCCGCGGCGTCGTCGTCGTCTCCGCCGAGCAGCTCCGCGACTTCCTCCTCGGTCATCGCGATCAGCACGTCGCCGAGCTGTTTCAGCGCGGCGCCGAGCATGGCGGGAACCCTGCTGCCGTCCTGCTCGATATCCGCCTCGAATGCGACGCTGCCGTGCATCCAGCCGAGCTGCTCCAGCGCGCCGGCGAGGCAGGACACGTCCCACAGGCCGCGCCGCACCAGGCCGCGCGCGATGCGGGCGCGGATCGCGCGTTCCGGCTTGTCGTCGGCATCGGCCTTTTCGTAGTCCTTGATGACGGATTCGGCGTCTTTCCGCGTGTCGTCGGGGATGTCGGTCTGCGGCAGGCGGGAGGCGGCATCGTCGATGCCTTCCCGAACCGCCGTCAGCTTACCGTCGATCACGTCGGCGAACGGCAGCTTGTAGCTGCCCTTCTCGGCCGGTGCGGTCGCGTCATAGACAAGAAACCCGCGCTTGGCCTTGTCGGCGTCCGGTTTCGGGTTGTCGCCGTGGAAGCCGGCGGCGTCGAACATGCGCTCGGTCGCGGCCGGTCCGTCCCACGTCATCTTCTCGTCGATCGGCAGGTCGCGCGTGGCGCCGACGCGCCAGTCCGGCGTCGCGCGGGTTTTCCTCATGGACCGCTCCGTGATCAGGGCGCCGCGCACGGCGGGAATGGAGACGAACGAGAACTCCAGCAGCTCGCAGCGCAGGATGTGCAGCGGGCCGTCCGGCGCCTTGGGATCCATCGGCGCCGTTTCCAGCGGGTCGAAGCCGGTGGAGACGGTGTTGATGACACCTGCGCGGATCAGGCCGTACACCTCGTCCGCTTTCGGGCTGACGCCCTCGGCCGGAAACTGCACCAGCGCCTGCAATTCCTCGCCGACGATGGCGATCGTCACGGCGCGCGCGATCGGCTGGTCGCCGTCATGCTGCCACAGCACGACGGGATTGGTGCGATAGGCGGTCAGGTCGATGCCGGTGCTGTCGAGCACGATGCCGTCGCGCCCGACCTCCGGCGTCGAGCAGGTGACGCGGACCTGGCGCTGTTCGGCGAGCACGCTCGGGTCGGCGGCGAAGGCTTTGCGGCGCAGCGTGGTCATACGGGATACTCCGCGATGCCGGCCGCCACCAGCGCCGCCGCCTCGGCCTGCGGGAACGACGCCGTGTCACCGGCGCGATAGCTGCCCGCCCGCACCGGATATGTGCCGCGATAGCAGGGGTAATAGGGTGCCGTGAATGTCACGGCGGTGAGCGGGCCGGGAGCAGCGATTTGTGCAGGCGTCAAGGTGATCGCGGACGTTACCGTGATGGACGGCATCTCGAATTCGCCGGCGGCGTGGCCGGCGACGAAGCGCGGATAGGTGCCGATTTGGAGCGATTCGGACATCAGGGGACGGCCTGGTCGGCGGTTTCGGTCGCGATCGGCGCAGCGTCGCCGGGCGGCTCGGGTTCCGGCGTGGCGATCGGGGCGAGTGTCGTAGTGGTGGTGGAGGGCGCGCCGGCGCCCGCCGCGGCCATGTTGAGCGGCGCCAGGAACACGTCCCCACCGGCATAGGGGTTCAGTCCCTCCCGGCGCCGGGCTTCGTTGCGCGACATGATGCCGTTCTGGATCGCGACCTGATACGCCTCCATCCGCGTCTTGAAGTCCGCTTGCAGCAGCTTGTCGAAATCGAAGGCGAGCGAATAGTCGCTCTCGTCCTTGAACAGCAGCACGCGGGCGGCACGTTGCTGGATTTCGACCGCGAGCGGCGTCAGCGCGTCGTTGACATAGGCCTGTTCGGACAATTCCAGATTGTCGAAATGCGCGTGTTCCTGGTCCTGCAACTTGTGCGGCGGCACGCGGAACAGGGCGCAGATTTCGACACGCTGGAAGCCGCGGGTTTCCAGGAACTGCGCATCCTCGCTGGTCATGCCGATCTTGACGAAATCCATGCCCTGTTCGAGCACGGCCACCTTGTGCGAGTTCTGCACGCCGCCATAGGTGTTCATCCAGGACTGCGCGACGCGCGTCGCGGCCTCGGGCGACAGCGCGCCAGCGGTCTTGAGAAAGCCCGACATCTGCGTGCCCTGGCGGAACAGGATGCTGCCGTGCTGGCGCGTGGCGATGTCGAGGCCGATCACGTCCTGCCCGAGCGCGATCGGGCTGACGCCGAGATAGCCGCCATCGACGCACATCGGATTGCGCAGATGGATCACGTCATCCTGCCGCAGCGTCAGACCGTCGCCGAGCATCGGGTGGGAGACGAGGTAATAGAGCCAGCCCGCGGGGCTGAGCAGCACCGACACGCGATCCCAGTTGAGCGGGATCAGGCTCTCCGGCGCGCCGTCCGGCCCGCGCACGACCGCCGCCATGGCGTTGCCGCGCAGCAGCACGCCGACCAGCATATAGGCCCAGAACTGAAACGGCGTCATCCAGCGGTTCGGCCGCTTCAGCAGCAGGTTGAGCGGATGGTCGGTATCGACCTGATGGCCGCCGTCCGGCAGCAGCTTGCGGAGCTGCAACGGCAGCTTCGCGATGTCCTCCGACAGGCATTTGACACAGCCATAGACGGCGGCCGACTGCAACGCCGAAATCGGCGTCACCGGCACGCCGGTGTTGGAGCCGCCGCCGCCGAACATGCCCCACAGCATCGGCGTCGGCCACGCCAGCGAGTAGTCGCGCTTGACCGCCGGCGGCAACGCCAGCGTCGGTTCGCGCCAGGTGCCGAGACGGGCGGCGGGCAGCGGCACGGTCAGTTGCCCTCGGCCGCGCGCGGGTCAGGCACGAAGGCGGCGCACGGTGTGCCGGCGCCCTCGACCCAGTAGAGCCAGCCGCCCGGCACGCGCATCCGCCGTGCCGCGACATGCGGCGTCGTTTGCAGGAATTCGACGCTGTGCAAGGGAGCTTCGGCCATGTTGTCCGGTGTCATCCGATCACCACCAGGCCACGGGTTTCATAGACGCTGGCAGCATTTGCCGGCTTGGTGGTGGCGCCCCCGACCGCGATCACGGCCGCGACGATGCCATCGATCTTGTCGGCGGCTTTGGCTTTCGTCGGCTTGATGTTGCCGGCGGCGTCGCGCTCCACGCTGGCGTTGCGCGCCATCCAGGTCGCGACCGGGTGGTTGCCGTGTTCGAGTTCCTCGGCCAGCACCATGCGTTCGAACTGCTTGGCCGCAGGCGACATCGACAGAAAGCCTTGCCGGAACCACTCGACCGGCAGACCGTGCTTGTCGCGCAGCGCGATCGCGAGCTGGGAAGCGTTGTACGGATCGACGCCAAGCCACTGCACCTGATAGGCCTCGGCGTCGGCGCGGATTTCGGCCTCGATGCGCTCGTAATCGACGACGTTGCCGTCGGTGAGCGTGAGCGCGGCCTGTTCGGCGAAACCTTCGTAGCGCATCCGACGCGCCAGCGGCTCGTCCGCCACCGCCTGGCGCGGCAGCCAGAACCGCCAGAGTGCGGTCCAGCGTTCGCCCGGCGATGCCGGCGGGAACAGCAGCGCGAGCGCCGACAGGTCGCGCGTGAGCGACAGGTCGAGGCCGCCGTAGCACGGGCGCCCGCGCATCCGCGCGAACAGGTCGCGCCAGAGCGACGGGGCGCCGCCATCCTCGGTGCAGCCGCGCCAGCCGGGCCGGTCCATCGGCAGCCAGCGGACGGATTGCTCGGTCCAGATGTTCAGGTGGTAGCGTTTGAAGTCGTTCTCGGCGCGCGGGGTGCGCCGCGCTTTTTCGGCCTCGGCGTGCATGTATTCGGGCTTGACCGAGACGCCGTAATTCGGGTTCGCGGCGCGCCAGGTATCCTCGCTGCGCCAATCGGCGTCGTCGGGCGCGGCAAAGATCACCGGCAGGAACGTCGGGTCGATCACCTCGCCGCGCGCAACCTGAAGGGCGAGATCGTGCATTTCCCAGGCGTATCCATCGCCGGCAATGCCGGCCGTGGTGATGTAGATTTCGAGCGGCTGGCGCCGGGCGGCGGTGCCCTTGTGGACGGTGTCGGCAAGGTCGCCGTCCGGCCATTCATGTACTTCGTCGCCGATCGCGGCCGAGGGCGAAAACCCGTGCTTGCCGCCGGAGCCTTTGCTGAGCGGCTTAAACGCGGCAAGCAGCTGCGGGCAAAATATGCTTGTCTTATAGACCTCAAGGTCGCGGCGCAGACGTTCGGAATAGCCGACCATCACGCCCGACTTGTTGAAGACGATCTTCGCCTGGTCCTTGTCCACGGCCATCGAATAGACCTGGCCGCCGCTCTCCGCGTCGCCGAGCAGCAGCAGCAGCGCGACGCCGGCGGCAAGTTCGGTTTTGCCGTTCTTGCGTGGGATTTCAATCCAGACGATGCGGATCAGGCGCGAACCGTCGGCGCGCTTCCAGCCGAACAGCGGCCGAATGATGCGGTCGCGTTGCCAGGGCGCGAGGGCGAACGGCTGGCCGGCCCATTCGGCTTCGGTGTGGTGCAGATAATCCGCGAAGAAGGCAGTCGCGGCCTGCGCGGCGCGCTCGTCCCACCAGGCGCCGAGCGAATCGGCCCCGCGCGGCATCGGCGCCGGCGGCAGCGTTTCGACGCTCAATGCACGCTGCCCTGCGGATCGTTGAGCAGCCCGATCGGGCTTTGCGCGTCAGGCGAAGCGGCAGGTTGCGGGGCACCCGGTTTCGCATCGAACGGCAGCATGGGCTGCGCTTGCGCGAGCCTCAGCATGATCGACTGGCGCGCGGCGGGGGACAGCCCGAACCGGTCCTCCAGCTCCGTCAGACGCCGGAACAGCCGCTCCTGCACCAAGAACAGCGGATGCACGCGCAGCATTTTGCCATGCAGGCTCTCGGTCTCGTAGGTGTCGCCGCCGGCTTTGCGCAGCGCGGTCGTGACCTCCCAGTAGTGCGCCAGCGTGTCGCAGTAGCGCCCGAACGCCTGCCGGTCGGTCGCGCGCAGGAAGTTCAGGCGCTCCAGCTCCGGCGCGAGTTGGTGCCACACGGAGATTGCGGCCGGCCGCAATTTCGCCAACGGCCTGATCGCGCCGCCCGGCGCATCCGCCACGAGCGGAAGCGCGCGCTTGCCGGGATTTCCCTTGGCGCGTTTCAATTCCACAGGCTGCGGCCGCCGACCACGCGCCACCGACAGTAACCCCAAAAAAAATTTCCCGATTTCCGCGGCCCTGCGCTTTTTTCTTGGGCACGGTCCACAACCGCAAGCGCCGTCATCCTTTCGCCCCCCCTCCCTGCGCCGGACGCGGACCCTCCGCGGCTGTCTTCCGGGCGTGGCACTCGCGCGTCAGGGGCTGCCAGTTGGCCTGGTCCCAGAACAGCGCGGGATCGCCGCGGTGCGGGACGCGATGATCGACTTCCGTCGCCGGGCGCCCGCACCGGTCCGGGCACGCGCAGACCGGGTGCCGCGCGAGGAACGCCGCCCGCGCCGCCTGCCACCGGCGCCCATAGCCGCGGGCTGCCGCAGACCCGCGCGTCGCGTCATAGGCCGGCTGCACCGTGATCCCGAACGGCCGGTGCGTGGGAGGAGCCGACGGCACCGTCAGGCGACCGCGACATGGCCGCGCGGCACCGTCACCTGCACCCGCCGCCCGAGCACCTCCAGGAGAACCTGAACGCGCTGCTCGCCGGACATCACGCACAGCCCGCGCGCATCCGCGAACGGCCCGACCGTGACGGCAACGGTGCGGCCGAGCAATGTCGGCGCCGTCACCCTGTCGTCAATCACGCCGTCGCCCGGGCGCCCGCGTGCCTGAAGTTGCTCGACCACGCCCGCCGGCAACGGCAGCGGCGTCGTCGCATCGGCCATGAACAGCCGCTCGACCCCGCGCGCCGAGAACACCCGCCGCCACGGGTCCCGCCCCGTAGCGAACCGCACAAACAGGTAGCGCGGGAACAGCGGCAGGATCAGCGGCGCGTTGCCGCGCGTGCGGCTGACATATTGCGGCAGATGCGCCCGAAACAAGTCGCGCCAGAGCGCCGCGAGCGCCACCAGTTCGTGCCGATATTGCGTGCGAACGCAATACCACCGCGCGTCCGTCGCCTCGCTTGCCGGCACGCTTCCGCAGTCCATACGCATCGGCTGCGTTGGACTGTCGGACACCGCGATCATTGCGCGGGGCGCCCCCGTCGTGTCAACACCGATTCTCATGTCACAGCCCCTCACAGGTCAATGTCACAGCTATTTCTCTCTATATCAATATCTTATCTATAGCTGTGAGGCTGTGAGGCTGTGAGGTCGGGTTTTGCCGTAAGGGGAGAAATCGCCCTATGGGGACAACGCCGAAACCCGCTCACAGCTGTTACAGCACTGTTTTTCCTACGGTTCCTGCCTCACAGGTCCGCTCACAGCCGCTCACACCTGTTACAGCCCTGATCGGGCTGGGTTTTTCGCCATTTCATCCGTCCGGCTCGTCCTCCGCACCCTCGATTTCGGCGCGCGGCAGCCATAGCGCGTGCCCCGGCGTGCCGCGCCCGACGCGGATGCTGCGCCCGCTCGGCCGCGCCAGCGGAAGGCGCCCCAGCTCGCTGCGCCATTTGTCGCCGGGCGATTGCGACGATTCGAAAATCCGCCGCAGCTCCGCGTGGCCGTTCGCGAGCCAGATGCCATCGTCCGGAGACATCCGGGGCACGGGCCGGAACGGCGCGTGCGGCTCGCGGCAATTGATACATCCGCACCCCTGCGCGACCGGCACCGCGCCGGCGGCGACGCAGCGCCGCACCACGCGGATGCCGTGATTGAGCAGCAAATCCCGCGCGTCGTTTGGCGAGCGCAGCTCGGCGTCGGCGCCCCAGCCGATCTCGATCAGGCGGCCGATCGCGTCGCGGTCGGTGCTGCGATGCAGATGCACCAGCGCGGTCAGCAGATGGTTGAGCGCCCGCTTCGGCCGGCTGTCCGACTGGACGACGCGCGCCGGCCGGACGAAGCCGCCGAGCGCGGCAACGCCCTCGCGCACGCCGCGCGCATCCGGCACGCCCTCGTGCAGCATCACCCACCAGCCGGCGAGCAGCGCGCCCGCGTGGTCGCATTCGCGCGGCGCGCAGCCGCGCGCCCGCAGCGCCTCGCGGAACATCGGCAACGCCGCCCGGTAGCGCTCGAACCCCGCCAACGCGCGGCCCCACAGGGCGCGCGCGTGCTGCGCCACGAACGCGGCGAGCCGCGCATGTTCCTCGCGATACACCACGCCTTCCTCGGGCGCGCGCAGCTCGATCATGGCGAGGCGCCCGATATGCTGCGGCTCCAAATCGGGCGGATTGATCGAGAACATCAGAATCAGCCCGACGACTTCGATCGCGCGGCCTTTTCCATCGGAGGTGCCGCGCGTGCCGCGCGTGCCTTCGTCGTCGGCCGCCGACAACAGCAGATCGGCGACGTTGCGCGCGGCAGCTCGATCGGCGCGGTCGGCCGCCTCCTCGATCACAATCGGCATGGCGCGCCCGAACGCGGCCTGCTCGATGCCGGCCTTGGTGGTGTCGTTGCTGTAGTGATGCACCGGGAACGCCGCGCGCACGACGCGCCGCAGCGCGCTCTTGCCCCAGCCGGAATCGCCGCTGACGAATCCGCCGGGTCGCCAGGCGATGGCGGCGCCGTAATAGGCATTCGCAATCAGTCCGAGCAGCGCCGTCGGCGCACCTTCGTCGCCCCAGCACCACAGGCGCGTCAGCCCGTCACGCAACTCGCGTGTCACCGCGACCGGGCACGGCAGATCGGGTCGCGGCGTCGGCGCGGCGGCGATCCAGAACTGCGCGCCGGTGCGCGCGCCCGCCGGCTGCCAGCCATCCCCGATCAGGACAGCGTCCCCGCAATGCGCCACCGGCAGTCCATCCGCGCCGGCCCAGATGCCGGGGCGGCGCAGCACCACATGATCGCCCCACAACCCGGCGTCGAAACACGCCCGCTGCAACGCCGCCGCGCTCTCGTTGACCAGGAAATCGACCGTCACCCAGTCCGCGGCTGCGTTCTCATCCTTCGCATTGCGGTTGATGCGCTTCGGATGATGCGCGAGCAGCCAGGTCTCGTCGCCGCCGAACAGCGACAACAGATCATGGCGCGATCCGAGCTGCCGCGCCGTCAGTTCGCGCTTCTGGCCTCGGACATCGAGGAAATGAAACACCCCGGCCAGATGCCCCAGCGCCACCACCGGACAGGCATCGCCGTCGCCGGACGCCGGGGGCGCGGGGAGGGCGCCGCCGTCGATCACGCGCAACCCCCGGTCCGCGCCACGGATCGACTGGCGGATGCTGCGTGCGCCATCGTCATTCATGCCGACCACGCCTGCAAGGTGTCGTTGAAGTCGCTGCCGATCTCGGCGCGCGCGACGCGCACGCGGCGGCCGGCGTCGAGATGCGCGGCGACGGCACGGGCGAGCGCGCGGCGCGGGCCGTCGCCGGCATCGTTGTCCGCTGCCAGGATCACGTCCCGCACCTGCGGCGGCAGCGCGACGGCGGCCATGTTGCCGAGCGACACCGCGCACAGCACGCGGTATTCCGGCACCGCGAGCGCGATCGACAGGCAGGTCTCGATGCCCTCGCCGACCACCACCGGCTCATCCTCCGGCGCCTCGCGCAGCGGCGCGCGCGAGGCGCCGCGCCAGATGCGGATGCTGCCGCCGGCGAGCACGCCGAGCGACATCTTGTTGGGCGTGACAGGCGCCTTGCGCCAGACGCCGTCCTGCCGGTCGAGCCAGATGCGATGCGTCGCGGTGTGCGCGCCGTCGCCGTCATGCACCGCCGCGACCAGGGCCGGGAGCGACCGGCCGGATGGCGCGTGGCGCAGCGCCGGATGAAACCGCAGCGCCCGCGGCTGCCGGCCGAGCCGCGCCATGTCGATGCCGCGCGCCGCCAGATACGCACAAGCCGGCGTGCCGGAGAGCGTCGCCTCCGCTTCCAGCCAAAGCCGCAGCGCCAGGCGACGCCGCGCCGCGTCGTCATCCCGTCCGGCCTGTTCCACGTCGGCCCGCGCCACGGCAGCAGGTGCCGTAACCGGCGCGACCGCCGTGCCGGTCGCATAGCCCAGCCATGCGCAGGCCCAGGCATAAGCGGCCTTGCGGTCGCCGCGACACTGCGTCGCCGCCACCAGGTCGAGCGCGTCGCCGTGCTCGCCGGTCGCCGCGTCCGCCCAGCGGCCGGCGCGCGGACCGCTCAGATGCACATAGAGGCTCTGGCCGCGCTCGTTATCGACCGAGCCGCAGGTCCAGTAATGCCCGCGCCGGCGCCCTGCCGACAGCAACTGGCGGCACAGCGTCTCTATCGCGCGCGCGAGCTGCGCGGACACGTCGCCCGCATCCGGCCGCGCGCGCGCCGTCGCGCTCACGGCGCGGCCTCGTCATCGCGCGGCGGGATGCGCAAGCCCTGCGGACCCGGCGCGACCGCGAAGCGCAGCGCGAGATAGCGTCCATCCGCGTCGCACTCGACCGTCGCCGACAGCAGATAGGGAAATCCCGCGATCACCGCGCGTCCGGCATAGGCTTGCGGTGTCGCGGTGTCGCGCCGCAGCGTGCCGTGGCCAATCGCCGCACTCACGCCGCCACCTCGTCGGCGCCGTCGTCGGTGCCACCGATGCGCGACGCCGGCAGTGCATCGAGCGGCCCGCGCTGGCGCGTCAGCGCGAACGCCGGCAGCCCGAATTCGCCGCGCCGCGCGTTGACGCGCCGAAACCACGCCAGCGGCGTTTCGCCGGGCGACCTGGCACACCCGTTGCGCGCGCGCCAGGTCAGCGCATCGCCGAGCACGATCGGCACCAAGGCCGACGCCGCCGCGTCGCGGCGCAATTGCAGCCGCGTCGCCGAGGGCGCGCCGTCGCGCTCGACCAGCGCCGGGTCAACCGCGCGGAACGGCGCCGGTGCCGCCCGCGCGGGCACGGTGCGCGCGGCGCCGGTCAGCAGCACCGCCGGCCGCGCCGTGCTGCGGATCACCACGCGCCCGTCATCGGCCACGCGCGGCGGTCGCGTGATCCCGAGTTGCCGCAGGCGCGACATCATGGAATCGACGCTCACCACCTTGCGTCCCGGCAGCGCATTCACAGCCGCCTGCACATCCGGCCACGGCGCGCGCGCCGCCACCAGCCGCCGCGCCTCGGCGAGCCGCTCCGGCGTCCACATCGGCTCCAGATCGGCCGCCGTCGCCGGACGCCGCGCGGGCGCGTCCTCGGCCGTGTCCGCCGCAAAAGACGCGCCCGGCGGCTGCTCGTCCGCCGGGCGCGAGTGTGGGGAGGAAACGTCCATCGCCTGCGCGTCGCCGGCAGGCTCGGCCTCCACCGGCGGCGAAGGGACCGCCGGCGAAACCTGTTGCGTGGGCGCCGGCGCGCGGGGGCGCGGCAGCGCCAGAGTGCTGATCTTCTGCGAGAGTGCGCCGACGCTCGCGATCGGCGCGCCGGGCAGCGCATTGATCCGCGCCAGGATCGCCTTGCGCTGCAATCCCTGCGCGACCAGCTCGCCCAGCAGGACAAGCCGCGCCGCCGTCCACTTTCCAGTCTCCGGCTCGCCGGCCGCCGCGACCGCCGCGCCGGGTGGCAACGGCGCCCCCGGCGTCGCGTCGGTGCGCTCGGCCTGCACGCTGACGTTCCACGCGACGCGGCCGAGCAGCAGCCGGATGTCGCGCAGCTCGCGCGCGATCGTCTGGCCCAGCGCCAATACCTCGGCCGAGGGATGCATCTCGATGCGCATCTCGATCATGACGCGCGCCGCGTCGGCAGATACATGATCGCCGCGTGGTCGGCGCAGTAATGCCCGCGCGCCGCCGACGCCGTGCAGCCCGTCCAGCGGCAGCATTGCCGCCGTTCCTCGGGGCGAGTCGGCTGCGCCCGGAGCGCGACCACAAAGCCGCGGGCCGCAGTACTCGGCGTCGCGGCCAGGACGGACGGCAACGGCGCCAGCGTCCGCAGCGGCGCGGGCGCCGGGCGTGGCGCGGGCGCGGGACGCGCCGCTTGCGCGGAATGCGCCACCGCCGCCGAACCGTCGCCGCGCCGGATCGGCGACGGCCGCGGCGCCAGCTCCATCCGGTGCGCGAGGCCGATCACGGCGTTCTTGCTCGTCCCCATCGCGGCCGCGATCGCGCTCGCGGTCAACCCTTCGTCCCACAGCCGCCGCAGGATGGCGCGGCGATCGGGCCGTTCCCAATCCGTCATGTCGCTTCCCCCTGCACCGCCGCCCGCGCCGTCAAGGCCGCCGCCGCCGCCTGCTCCAGCAGCGCCACGATGTGTCCGCGCTCGTCCTCGCCGACGCGCGAGCGCGCCAGCACGCCGCCGATCGCTCCATGCAGCGTGCCGATCGCGCGCTGCACCGCGACCAACTGGCCGAGCGCGTCCGACGCCCCGGCCGCGGTCAGGCGCACCACCGCGCAGCCCTGCGCCCGCGCCAGCGCCTCGGTCACCGGCGTCACGCCGGCGACGCGCTCGCAATCCAGGATCACGTCGGCCGGAATGAACCGGTCCGACCCCGGATTGCCGTAGTCCGACACCAGCGACCGCACCGCGCGCGTGCAGGCGGCCATCGCGTCGATGCCGCCCAGTTCCTCGCGCAGCAGCCGCGTCGCGGTCTTGACGGAGGCATAGCTCTCCGCCGGCAATCGCCGCATCGTCACGCTGTCACCCCCGCCGTTGCAATGCCGGTGCGAACCCATTGCCGCTGCGCGCGCGGCAATTCGGCGCTATCAAGCAATGGTGTCGCAATCATTCGCATCAATCGCATCCGCGCCCGATCGTGGTGCCGTCCGGCCCGGCGGTGAAGGCGCGCCAGTGGCGCCAACCGCCCGGGCAATGGAAGCCCCACTCGCGGACGCGCGGCCCGGTCAGGAACAGCGTCCAGACCGGGCAGCTATCGGCGTCGCGTCGCAATGCCACCCGGTGCGCCGAGCGCGCGCCGCGCACCACCAGATCCCCCGGCAGCAGCCAGCGCGGTCCCGTCGGCCGATGCTCGATATACCCGCCGGACAGGATCAGCGACGCGCTCACCCACGGATGGTCGTGCAGCGCCCGATCGTCGTCCGACCGCAGGAACCGGTGCAGATACAGGTTGCACAGCGGGTTGCGCGGCAGCAGGTGCCAGCGCAGCAGATAGGGCGACGCGGCGCCCCCGATCACCACGGAGGGCGCGCGCCCCGCCGCGTAACGCCGCAATACCGGCAGCAGCAGGCGGGCGAGCCAGCGCAGATGCATCGGCCTCACGCTCTACACTCGCCGCCAGCGAGCGCGTGCGCTCGCATCCGCGCAGGTGCAGACGCTCATCGACGCGGCGCTCCTGGTGCTGGAGCGTCATCGCGCAACGGCGGATGTACCTCTCCGGGCGGCGATCGACCACGCGCGAGCTCGGCTCGAAGGTCTGCTGCAAGCGCATTCAGCGCCTCCGCGGTAAATCCGGACCGCGCGCGCTGGTGCGGCGTCAGGTCGAGGCAGTTATGGTATGGCAGCATTCTTGCGCCTCCCCCTCGATTTCATCGTGTTTTCCCACGGGCGACGGCCGCTATCAGGTCATCCTGCAAGGCGTTGTACGGCGACGGCTCGCGCGACGGTTCCGTTTCCGGTTTCATCGCGCCTGCGACCCTGTCATGCTCGCCCGTTTCGCAACGGGATGGCCACGATGGCACCGGAAGTCTGGATTGTGCTCGGCTGGACGCTGATCGTGGCTGGACCGGCCACCATCGTCGCCAGCCTGTTCGAGGTAAGCGCCACCGGACGTGGCAAAGCCCCGATCGGGGGCGCCATTCTCATGACGCTGTTCGGCGGCGGACTGCTCTCGGCCCACCACGCGGCGCCCGAGGCGAGCACCTTCTGGACCGTGATCGCCGCATCGGCCGCGATCACCGCCGTGCTGGCGTGGATCGCCCGATACGGGGAAGCCCCGCGCTCGGCGCCGGCATCGGCGGAGGGCGAGCCGGTCACGGCGATGGAGGTACGTCCGCCGCCGTTCGACGTGCTGCTCTGCTACCGGGACGGCCGTCGCGCGGCCAGCGAGCGCCGCGTCACCATCCATCGCATCGTCCTGGCACCGGACGCGGCCGGCGAATGGCAGATCGAGCGCCTGCACGGCTGGTGCCACCTGCGCCGCGGCGCCCGCATCTTCGTGTTCGCCCGCATCGAGGAGCTGGCGGACGCGGAGACCGGCGAGATCGTCGATCCCACGGCCTTCCTGCTCACCAGGATCGGGCGTCTGGCGCACCGTTAAGCTGCCTCCCGGCTCGCCAGAACCAAACCCTCAGCGCCGGGAGGCGACCATTCAATACCCGCCTCCCGCGCCAGCTTCCAAACCGCCAAGGCGTGCTGCGACGACACGCGCCCACGCAGCGCCCAGTTGTTGACGGCCGACGGGGTGACGCCGCAGGCCGAGGCCACTTTCGACTGGCCACCCAATTGCCGGATGAGGTCACGCATGTGGATCATCAACCGATGATATGCACGTGACGTGCAGCCACGCAAGCCCATTTATTCGCGCTTGACGCGATGCACGTAGCGTGCATTTCTTTCCATCGCCTCACGCGATGGATGGTGCAATGTTTCATCCGTTGGTTGCCGTTATCCAGCCGGGCCGTTCCGGCGGCGGGTCGCGCTGGGCGCCCCCGCTGCCGTTCGCCCTGATCCTGCTTGCCTGCGGCCTTTGCTGGGGCGTCGTGATCGCCGCGACGACGCTGGCGCTGCGGTGGCTGCCATGAGGCTGCCCGGCGCCGGCGCCGCCGCTTCGCCGCCGGCCGCCCCGGCCGCGCCGGACGCCATCGCGCTCCGGCTGGCGCGGCTGCGCACGCGGCTCGGCGCGTTGTTCGCCGACGGGGTGCCGCTCCGTCTGCACCCGTTGCTGGCCGACCCGGCGGTTCCAGCAGCGGCGTTTTCGGCCGCGGCGGCGGATGCCCGCGCGGCCTGTTTCGCCCTGCTGCGGCTTAGCGACCTCAGCGCCGCCGCGCGCTGCCGCGCGCTGGCGGATGCGCTGGAGGACGAGGCGACCGCCAGGCGCCGCGCCGGCTGCCCCGCGCGGGTGCTGCAATGACCCCCCGCATGGTCCGCGAGCTCGCGCCGATGCTGACGGCGGCGCGTCGCACGGCGCGGTTTCGCGCCGGGGTGCTTCCGTATTTCGGCGCCGAGGGCGTGCCGTTCGGCGTCCTCACCGTGCTCCACACGCTGATCGAGCAGGACGCCGCACCCGACGCGTTCCTGACACTTGCCCTGATCTGCGACACCGCCGGCCGCGCGCTGCGCGCCGCCAGCTGCGGCGCCATCTCCTGCCGCTGGGAATTCGTCGCCGGCGCGCTCCGCGCCGAGGGCGCCGCGCGCATCGCGGAGCGCGCGCCATGACCAAACCGCGCCATGCCGCCGCCACCCCCGACCGCCCAAAACCGACGCTGCCCGCCGGCTGGGGCAGCAGCTTTTCCAAACCGCTGTTCTGGCCCGGCATTCGGTTACCGGCTTCCGTCGCCTCGGCCGCGCCGTCCATTGCATCGACGGGCGCGCGCTGGTCGCCGGAGCGGCGCCTGACCGTCGAGCGCGAATATGCTGCCGGCACCGGGTTGGACGACATCGTCGCGAAACTCAATGCGCTGCCGGGCGTGCCGGTGACCAAGGAACAATTGTCCGGCGTCGCAGGCGCCTGGAGGTTGCGCCGCCCGGGTGCCTCCGCCGCCCGCGACGTGCCGATGCCGTGGTCGCTCGATCGCTGCCGCGTCGCCGCGCGCGAATACGCCGCCGGCACGCCGCTCGCCGACATCGTGGCGCAGATCAACGCGCTGCCCGGCCCCTCTTTGACCGCGCCACGGGTGGTCGCCTGGGCGCAATACAGCGGCATCCGCCGTCCGTTGGCGCAGCAACGCAGACCCGACTCGCGCCGACGTTCCGCCGTCCCGCCGCAGGACGCACCGTGTCAGCCGCGCTGATCCCGCAGCGCCTCGCCGTGCCGCGCTTGGTGCGCGAGCGCGACTCCAGCCGCCCCGCCGTGCTGCTCGGCTACGTGCTCGATGCGCATGGCCGCCGACTGTGGGCCGAAATCGTGCGCCACAGCACCCTCGTGCGCCCCGATGACCTCGACGATTCCACGTTCCCCTGGAGGAGACGCCCCATGCTGCCTGACACCACGCCGGCGCCGACACTCGCCCCCGCCGCCATCATCTGCGCGCCGCTCACGCCGCGCCGCGTCTATGTGCGCGACCCCGACGGCGTGTCGTTGCTGCGCGGCGTCGCGCTGCTCACCGAACAGCGCACGCTCGGTGGCATCCCGCTGCAATACGTTGTCGCGTTCGCCGCCGGCGTCACCGCGACCGTGCCGCCGAGCTGGATCAGCGAGCTCCCCGAAGACCTCGCCGACAACGTCGTGCCGTTCCCGCCGGCCGGCGCACGCCGATGCCGTTGATCGCGCTCGACCAGATCCACGAGCCACCCGCGCCGGTGCGCCGCCGCGCCGCGTCGCCCGAGCAGGACGCGGCGTTGCAGGCCTCGATCGCCGCCCAGGGCGTCCTGACGCCGGTGCTGCTGCGCCCGAACGGCAACGGTTTTGTTCTCGTCGCCGGCGCGCGGCGCCTGCGCGCCGTCCGCGCGCTCGGCCACGACGCGGTGCCCGCGCACGTGCTCGACCTCGCGCAGCAGAGCGAAACCGCGGCGGCCGCGGCCGAGAACATGGTCCGCGCCAATATGGACCCGCTCGACCAGTGGCGCGTCATCGCCGATTTGCAGCGCGAGGGCTACACGCTTTCCCACGCCGCCGCCTGCCTCGGCCTCACCGACCGCGCCGCGCGCCGCCTCGACAAGCTCAGCCGCCTGCATCCCGACATGCTGGCGCTGATCGAGCGCCTCGGGCTGCCGGAGGAACACCATTTCAGCGCGATCGTGTGCGCAGCAATGGAAACCCAGGCGACGGCCGCAGCCGAGGGCGCCCGGAAAAATGATGACAATCCGGACTACGTCTGGTCCGTCGTCGCGCGTGCCTGCCAGACGCGCCGCATCGGCCGCGCGCTTGCGCTGTTCGACCCGGCACAGGAAAGCGTCGTGTTCGATGAGGATTTGTTCGCCGAACCCGACGACGAGGAAGCGATCTACACCACGGACGTTCCCGGTTTCATCGCCGCGCAACAACGCGCCGTCGCTCGCGATGTCGCCGCGCGCCGTAACAAGAAGGAGCGCGTGCAACTCGCGAGCGTCGATAAGTACAATGCCATTGAATTGCCCAAGGGCTGGACGCGGACCTTCAGTGATCCTGCCAAACCAAAGAAAACCGAAACGGTGTTTGTCGCGGTCGGCGAGACTGGCTACGACACCGGCCGCGTACTCCGCGTCTGCGCAGTGAAGGCAAAGGACACCGGCGCCGGAAAAGACAAGGCAGCGGCCCCCGACGCCGACGAGGACAGCGACGACGCCGAACCGGCGCCCGCGCGCCGCCGCGCTTCCGCCGACGCTGACGCGCCCGACACCGAGTCCCGCGACCCGATCACCGCCGTTGGCCGCGACCTGATCGCCGTCGCCAAGACCAAAGCGCTGGTCACGCACCTGACCGACACCAGCGTTGACCGCGGTTCCCACTGGACGCTCGCCTATCTCGTCCTCGCGCTCGGCGCCCGCACCGTGCGCGTCAGCAACCGCAACGGTTACGGCCAACACGATTTCGCCGATTTGGCTGCGCGTCTTGTGCCGCCGGAAGGCGCGGGCGCGATGCACCTCGACGACCTCGGCGCCGTCGCGACGGAGGCGTTGACCCGGCTGCTGTTCGTGCCCGGCGCCAAGGAATCGCCCGACCCCGCCGTCGAGTGGATCGGTCACGTCAGCGGCGCCGACGCCGCGCTGCCGCGCTTCGACACGCCGGAGTTCCTCGCCCATGTCAGCGGCGCGGAACTCAAGCGCCTCGCCGTCGCGCACGGACTGAAACCCGCGAAAACCGTCGCCGGCTTGCGCGCGCAGCTCGCCGGCGCGCTGCCCGACTGGCGCCCTGCCATGTTCGGCGCGCCGGGGCCGATTCCAGAGCGGGAGGACTGACCCATGGGATCGCACGCCCCGACACGCGCCCGATGACCAATCCCTGCGCCCCGCACGTCGCCGCCGCCACATCCGGCCGTCGCCCGCTCGCGCATCGCGTCTGGCACCGCATCGCGCACCCGCATCGTCTCGCACGCCGCGTGGCCGCCCTCACCGGCTGCCCGCCCCCGGTCGCGCACGGCATCGCGCAAGCGCTCCGCGCCGCTACGCTGGCCACAGGCGCGCTCGGCACGGCGGCTGGTGGTGTCGCCGCGGCGCGCGCCTGGCAGACGGCACCGGTTCCCGCGTGGAGCACCCTCGCGGTGCCACTGCCGGGTTACGACGGCGCGACGCGCGAAAGCATCGCTGGCGCGCCCGTGGTCGGGAGCGGCGCGAATGCACCCCCCACTCGGTCGAGCGGGACGGATGGCTTACCGCAAGGGGTGCCGGAACCGCCGGGGGCAATAGTCCTTGCTGCCGGCGTCGTGGCGTTGCTGGCGACACGGAGGCATCGTCGTGGCTGACCGCACGCTGATCGAATGGACGGACGCGACGTGGAACCCGATCGTCGGGTGCTCCGTGGTTTCGGCCGGCTGCATCAATTGCTACGCGATGCGCCTCGCCGGCACGCGCCTGCGCAACCACCCGTCGCGCGCCGGCCTGACGCGGCCAAGCAAAGCCGGTCCCGTGTGGACGGGCGAAGTCCGGCTCAACGAACGCGCGCTGCTACAGCCGGCGCGCTGGCGCAAACCGCGGCGCATCTTCGTCTGTGCCCACGGCGATCTTTTCCACGAGCAGGTGCCAGACCAATGGATTGACGATGTGTGGGGCGTGATGTTTCGCGAAAGCCGCCATCGCTTCCAGGTGCTGACGAAACGCAGTGACCGTTCGCGCCGGTGGACGCTTAACGCGGTGTGTCCCCAGCACATCTGGTGCGGCGTCAGCGTCGAGGATAAAATGCGCGCCGATCGCATCGTTGATTTGGTCGGTAGCGATGCGTTGACCAAATTCCTGTCGTGCGAGCCGTTGCTAGGGCCGCTCGATCTGGAATGGTGTTTGCCGATGTTGAATTGGGTCATCGTCGGCGGCGAGAGTGGCCCGAACGCGCGTTCGATGAATCCCGACTGGGCACGCTCGATCCGCGATCAATGCGCCAAAGCCAGAGTGCCGTTCTTCATGAAACAGATGAGCCGTCGCGCGCCGATTCCGGCGGACCTGATGGTAAGGGAGTTTCCGAATGTCTGAGTTTCCTGCTGGTGACTACGCGATTGTCGAGTTGTTCGGGCACACGACTCTCATCGGACGCATCGCCGAGGTCGAACGTTTCGGCACCAAGATGCTGGCGATCGAGCCTCTGTTCCGCGACACGCTGTTGCCCGTCGTGTTTCACGGGGGCGCCGCGATCTATCGTCTGACACCCTGCACAGCGTCGGTCGCTTTCGCACGGCAACCGCAAAAGGAATATCAATTGCCGGCAGCGCTGCGGTGCATTGTTCCGGAACTGCTGTTGTCCGCGCCTGAACAGTCTGCGGTGGTTGATGCAGAGGGTGCATGGGATGACGGCGACGACGCCGATGACGACAGGCCGTTTTGATGCGGCGCGCGCGCAATGCCTGACGGCACGCCGCCCTGGCCGCCGCGTGGGCTGCCGGAGGAGCAGGCGGCCTATTACGTCGGGCTGAGCGCCAGTACCTTTCGCCGCGAGGTCGGCGCCGGCCACGCGCCCGCGCCGGTGCGCCTCACCGCCGGGCGTCAGGTCTGGCTGCGCGACCAGCTCGACGCGTGGCTGGACCAAAAAGCTGGCCGCGTCGTAGCCTCGCCGCCCGACGAGTGGCCCGACGCATGACCCGCATCGACCTGCCGTATCTGTGGATTTCGACCCGGCGCGGCAAAGCCGCCGCCTATTATCGGCGCGGCGGTCTGGCACGCCGCATCCGCGCGCCCGACGGGCGGCCGCTGCTGCCCGGAGATCCCGCGTTCGTCGTCGCCTACCACGCGATGCACGTCGCCGCCTCGGTGCCCGTCGCCGTGGCCGCCGCGGCGCCCGCGCACAGCCTCGCCGCGCTCACGCGCGCCTATCGCATGTCGGAGGAGTGGCGCGACCTCGCGCCCGGCACCAAGGGCGATTACGGCCGCGTGCTGGACGCGCTCGATGCGCGCTTCGGCACGAAGTCGATCCCCGACATGCCGCGCAGCGCCGTGTTCGCCGTCCGCGCAGCTTTCGCGACCGCGACGGACGGCACGCCGACGCCACGGCGGGCCAACAAGGCGGTCGCGGTGCTGCGCCTGTTGCTGTCATGGGCGGTCGATCGCGGCTGGCGCCGGGACAACCCGGCGCTGCGTCCCGGCCAGCTCCGCACCGGCCCCGGATTTCGTGCGTGGACCGCCGACGAGTTCGCGACATTCATGGCGCACGCGGCGATCGCCGAGCCGCTGAAGCGCGCCGTCGCGCTCGGCTACTACACCGGGATGCGCCTGTCGGATTGTCTCACGCTGCCCCGCTCCGCCCGCCGGGACGGCCGCATCGAGGTCGTCCCAGGCAAGACCGAGCACAGCACGCGCGCCCGCGTGGTGATCCCCGAGCACCCCGAGCTGACCCGCTGGCTCGACAGCGCGCCCCCGGCCGACGCCGTCACCGTGCTGACCCGCGCCGACGGGCGCCCCTGGCGCGCCGACCATTTCAAGCACCAGCTCGCCGCTGCCGTACGCAGCGCCGGCCTGCACGGCCTGTCGTTCCACGGCCTGCGAAAAGGCCTGACCTCTGCGCTCGCCGAAGCCGGCGCCACCGACGCCGAGATCGAGGCCGTCATCCCCCACGCCGACGCCCGCATGACCCGCCACTACCGCCGTCAGGCCGACCAGGCGGCATTAGCCAGGGTGGCCATCGCCCGCCTGCCGCGAACACCGCCCGAACGCTGAGTGAGAGACAGGAGTGAGAGACATCTGCCTTCAAAACCAACTCGGCCGATAACTCTTTGAAAAATGGCGTTCCCGGCGGGATTCGAACCCACGGCCCCAAGATTAGGAATTCAGGGACAATTTAGCGATTTTCGCGATGTCTATCAAAATCACGGCCTAAACAACACCTTTCAGAATCAACCTGTTGGCGACCCGGTGAGAGACGCGACCCGTTAGAGGGCTTGATCGTGAAAGCGCCGGCACGCAGACGCGCGGCAACGTGCTGGCCGAGTTAGCGCCATCCGCCGCGCCGATCGGCCGCGCGCTAGGCGCATGACGCGACGGTTGACGCCTATACACCACGCGTGTATGTTCTAGGCATACCCGGCGGGATCGGCTCGCTGGACGGTGGAGCAAGCCACGATGATCGAGTTTCACACCACGGGCGGCGCGCGGACCACAATTTCAAGTCCCCTTGCTACGAGATGAATGTTTCCGTCAAAGGGAAAATGCTGTTCGGGGGCGCGACGATCGTCGATCACCCGACCGCCGGGCCGTCGCTCCGCTGCAATCAGATGATAGACGGCAAGATCGTGATCGTGCCGATCCCGGCTGACCGGCTGGCCGAGGTGCGCGCCTACATCGACGGCTACCGGGCGGAGGTGCTGCGCCGTTTCGAGGCCGCGAGCGCGGACCGCGAGGCGTATGAGCGCACGTATGACGCGATCGAGCATATGCGCGTCCACGGCTATGCCCCGAAGGGGCGCGGCCGGCGCTGAGGGCCGACACGAGAATGGCGCGGCTTGCCGCCGCGCCATTTCGCTACCTACCGATCAAAAGGTTGCAATCCACTAGCCCTGTCGGGCCAGAACGCGAGGATACCTCCATGATCAGCACAATCAAGTGCCGCCGCGCCGCCGCCGCCTCCGCGATCGGCGCGCATCCCCGCAGCGCGGCGGCGATGCTCGGATACATCCCGCCGGACGTGGCCCGCGCGCTCACCGGCGCGCAGATCGGGCGGATGATGGACGCGCTGTGGCGCGCCTGCCAGGACGCCAAGCGGATCGCCGCGCGCGCGGCGATCGATGATAGGGTGATCTGGGATGGGCGCGGCAACGTGCTGGCCGAATTAACGCCATTCGCCGAACAACAAGCGGCGCGAAGGGGAATCGCGTGATGAGCATTTATCCTGTCGTTGACACCGAAATCTCGGGCTACGTTGTAGCCGTGCAGTATGACTGCGACGGGCTGCGTCTGCGGCTGCCTGGATCGCATGATGATTTCGGGGCATCTCGCGACCGCGCACGGCGGGTGGCTGCTGCACTTCGGGAGGCCGGTGAAACCGGCGTCCGCGGCTGCGTCGTCTATGCCGGCGAACGCCCGGCGCATTTCCCGCGCAACGGCGTCGCGGCGTGATCACCCCGTTCGCCCTGCTGCTCGCCCGCTGCGGCCTCTCGCACAGGGAGGCCGCGTCGGCGCTCGGCGTGCGGCTTGACACGGTCAAATCCTGGGCATCCGGCCGCAACGGCACTCCCCCTGCCGTGCTGGAGGAACTGCGCACGCTCTATGCGCGGATCGTACGGGCGGCCGCCGAAATGCTGGCGCTGATCGCCGAACAAGCGCCCGATGAAGTCGATCTGATGCTGGCGCCCGACGACGTAACCGCACGCGAGCGCGGATGGCCCGCGGTCGGCGCGCAAGCGGCGATGCTCGGCGTCGTGGTCGCGCAATGCCGACGCCCGATGCGGATCGTCGAGGCGACGGCCGAGCAAGACGGACTTTCCTGACGCCGAGTGCCGGAGCATTCTTGGGCCACAGCCTCGCCGCCTGGGCGGCGCACAGTGTCGGGTAGGGGTTAGCCGCGGGGTCGGACGCGCGAGGCGCTGGCGGGGCGGCCGGCAGAGCGTGGCGGCACTGTCATCCAGACGCACGCCGGGAATGCTGGTTTGGGAATGCATAGCAGACTTGCAAAAAAGATATTCTTTGCGTACCTAATGTGTGTCACATTCCTCCTACACACGGAGCCGATGGCGGCTACGGTGCAGAAAGGTTCTGGGCCACAATGCGTAACATTTCGTATCCAACCATGCAGCCGACGCCTATGGCGCCGTATATCGTGCTGAGCAAGAGCGCGCCCACGAAAGGCATTGCTCGCAAATACGGCAATTACCGCCGCGTCGCGGTCGTGAAAACCGACGGGAATACCGTCCCAAAAATGATTTCGGAGCGTGCTCGCGGTCTTGTTGAAATAGTGGTGGTGTGGAATAGTTGCAATGTAGGGAAAACGGCAAATTGCCGATACGCGCGGCGCATGGAAAACGCGAACAATATCGCGCAAGTTTTAAATTACATTCATGATGCGAAAAACGGCGGCGCTCCAATCACGCTCAATATGATAAAAAATCAAGACAATGCGGAATTGCAGCAAATGTTAATCGAGGCCTATGGTGGTTTGGACGCGTATTTGCGCGACTCATGTGCAGAGGTCGTGCAGCAGGATCACGCAGGCACGTTGCTGCGGCTCCCGCAGCGCGGCGGAGAGCCCCTGGTCGCAGTCGCAGTGCGCTGCCCCAGCACGGGACGCGAGTATGTCTTGCGCGTGCCGCCCGAAATGAAAACCGCGCGCGAGGCAGTCGCGTGGACATTCGATACTCCCTGCGCGTCATATGTTCCCGTCGTGCAATCGTGAGGAGCTAGTCTGATGTATCGTCATGGAGACATCCTGTTGCGGCCAATGGCTGCGGTGTGTGTGCATTATGAAAATGCACGTCAGTCTCTCGTTTTGGCGCACGGGGAGGCGACTGGACATGCCCACGTGCTGACGGCGCTCCCGGACGGCGCATTGCTGTCAGCCACCTCGGGCGGGCGCACGCTGCTGCGGGTGCTGGCGCCAGCGTCACTAACTCATCCAGAGCACGCCAAGATCAATATACCCACAGGAGATTACGAGGTGGTGCGCCAGCGCGTTTACGAACCGCGCGGTCCCCGCTGGGTGACCGACTGATGGGCGAGCGGTTGTCCGTCTATGCCGGGGAGCCGCTCACGCGGCTCCTCGCTTTCGCTGGCGCAAGCAATCGATCGGGGCGACTAAACGAAACAGCAGACCGCTATCTGGCGATCGTGGAGGACGAGCTGCGCCGGATGCGTTTCTCTCGCGCGGAGTGGTGCGCGATCTGCGAGGCCATGTCATCGATCACCATCGATGGTGTCACGGATCGTTTGGCTTGGGGAATGGCGTGGGCAAATGTCGCCGACAGTCCGGGAATATCGGCCAAATGGGAAATCGATCAGGAAGACCTCGCGCGCCGGCTGCGGGGCATGTCGGTGGCGGCCAAAGCGGCGGTCGCTGAGGTGGTGGCGAGGTTTTGGGAGCGCGCGGATTTGGCGGCAGAGGCGGCGCTGAGCCAAGCGGGCGTGGTGTGCGATCGGGGGCTCTAGACGAGCGGCGCAGCGGCGTCTAGGGCGCCTTCTGCGCCCCACGCCGCCGCGTAATCCGCCCCCGGCGCGGTGAGTTGCCGCCACCCCGTCGCGACGCCGAGCCGCGCCAGCGCCAGCACCCAGCCCCACGATGCCGGCTGCCATGCGCCCCATGTGGCGATATGCACCGTGT
>JAEHJW020006840.1_pt1 | contig 49887 bp, 75 predicted proteins | sample 9271431 | NCBI WGS metagenome assembly JAEHJW02
AAGGGGGCACCTTTGACGCTTCTATTTTTAACATGACGCCGGTTCTGACTTCCTCCCATGGGTACGGTATGGCTCGGGATGCATCAGTTCTGGCCTCAAGTGCCGATCTTAAATTATTTATCGCTGCGTTTAATTGGGCGGGGGTCCTGTCGGAACCAAGGTTTTCGAGTTCCAATTTGATCCGATAATCGGTCTGCGTGGAACTTCCAGAAAGAGCCGTATTCACTTCCGATATGAGCGCATTCCTTAATGATTCGAAATCCGCAACCGGAACGTTGCCGACTTCCCGTTTCAGTTTATTTATAGGTCTATCCATAATGGGGATCTTTGTGGAGTTCTGTAAAGCGCCAATCTTGTTCTGTAAATCATCCACACGCGGAAGCGCAGCCTGTACGAGGCCGATAGAGCGGAGATTCGATGAGTTATTCATGTAGTTGTAATTTGCATCTGCTTTCTGGAAATTGAACTTGGGATACTGCTTTCGCACATCGGCCATTACCTTGTTCCATGTACCACCGCGCCGAGGTAATTGCTTCGGGGAAAGTTCCCCGTTCGCCATTGATTCGGCGAGAGAACCGGTTTCCTCTGGCGTAGGGACATTTATATTAATATTAGGGCCTGATGCCCTCTGCCTCCACTCGTTCGTTCTTTCGTTTCTCTGCCCCTCCACTTTCTTTCCGTCAATAGTTCTTGGTTCGTCAACCCATTTATCCTGTTCCTTGCCCTCCACCAACACATCTAATCCGCCCTGTTCGTTCCGCTGATAAACCGTTCCGTCCGGACCCTTGACTAACTTGTTTCCGGCCTTGACAGATTCAAGTGCGAGTTTCTTCTGGAACTCAATGTCTATGTCTTTCGCTGATTTGGCGAGTACGCCCAACTGTTTCTCAAGCGTGTCCTTTTTCTTTGTAAGTTCCTCTATTCTTTTGGGGTTAGATTCTTCGGTCAAGGCCATACCAATTTCAGATAATTGGTTCCCAATCTTAATCATGTTTGTTTCGTTCAGCTTCTTGGTCCATTCAAGATCCTGCGTAGCGTACTCCTTGAATGCTACCGCATTCCTCCGAGTGGTCATAACCACGCCCGGAGCCGCTTCCCATACAAGACCCTTCTCTTTTGCTTTGTCGAACATCATCTTCCGGGCCGGGTCGTTCTGGTAGTCCGCGCCAAGATATTTAGTTATAGGTTCTGGCATATCAAGGATTGTCTCTTTCGCGGCCCGATCCTTTTCTTCCCACGAAAACTTCGTCGCCTCTCGTTCGTGGGCCGCCTTCTCCATCCTCAACTTTTCCATGTTGATGGCGTTGGTGAAACCCTGCTGCTGCTCCTGATTCTGCAACTGTCGCAGGTTGATGGCGGTGCCGACAAGGTTCTGCATATTCGACGTGAGGGCGTTGGACCGCCCGAGGGATTCGAGGATACCCATGTTACGCAACCTCCATCGCCATTACTGGACTACCGCCGCGCCGAGCGATCATCGAACACCGCCACCATGCGTACCGCCAGACGGCACGTTGGAACAGGGTCGGCTCCGTGCCATTGTAGAGAGCGAGCATATAATTGGTGAACGCATGGGCGAAGGGGAGGCGTATCCGATTGCGCCATCCCCCTTTTCTCATCTCGGCTACATGAGGTGCCGCCCATTCTTCGTATGCGTGGAAAAGGTCGTCAGGAATACATCTGAATCGGAACAGAACGCACTTTGTCCTGTCGCGCTGAGAGATTCGGGCTTGGCGAAGTAACTCTGAGCAGATGACGGAATCGGACGCAAGTCCTACCGCAAGACCTATCACCCCACCTATTACTGCGCCAACTGGTCCTCCGACCGAGCCACTTTCCGCCCCCACATAAAATCCAGCTATAGCCCCTCCACCAGTAGCCATCACATCCGAGGTGGTCTTTTCGTGGGTGCCTAATGCCTTAGATACGGGCCTTCCGAGTGCATGACCCACCGATGCGGCCAACGCTGGATACGCGACCATTCCTGCGCTGGCCCCCCCAGCGCTTGTCCCCGCCGTGCTTCCTACGCCTTCCGCTGCGCCTTCGGCAACAGCGGCATCATAGGCGGCCATAGACGCAGTTGATCCCTCTCCAGCCACAAGCGCACCTTGGCCTGTTGCTACGCTACCGCCATAAGCCGCCTGCGCGCCACCTGCGCCAGCACCAGAACCGGCACTTGCCCCAACAGCGCTGCCTGATCCCGCCACGTTTCCGTAATTAACGCCGGAAGATCCAGATAACCAAGGGGTCGTTTCCGCCGCAGTTCCAACGGACGGAGCGGAGGTAGCCGAATACGCAGGGACCGCACTAGCTCCGGTATTTGTTAGCGTAATTGTGGTTACTGCCGGTTTCGTGAGCGCCTTGTATCCGAGGTATCCCATTACGGCAGTAGTGGCAAGATCGGAAATACCCCCAATGGTAGCGGCCTTCGACTCCTTATCCAACTTCTCCCGCTGCAACGCCAAGTCCTGATCCCGCTGCGTCTGTTGGCGGTCCAGTACCGCGCTCTGCTTCGCCTTATCTACCTCACCCGCCATTTCAGCGCGGTACAGGGCGTCCAACATGGCCGGGGTCATCCTGCGGCCCGTGGTCGCTTCGTACTGGTTCAGGCGCGGGAGGATTCTATTCACCAACCCCGCATCATAGGCATATCCGGTCGCCATCTCTCTGCCCCCTACCGAGTTTCTAAACCAAGGTCTTTGTAGATATATCCAAGGAAAAGCGGCTCAAAGCCGCACGTTTCGTCCGTCGTCGTGATGCTTAAATCAAGGTTGTGGAATACGCCTATAAGTGGCGGACTCCCGATAGACCGGTACTCTTTCACGAAACGGTTTGCACTTGATGGATCTATTGCTGAAAGCGACGTTCCTGAGGTAGATCCGTCCGCGTAGTGTGTAACCGCAATCGTCTGGGCAGTAGTCGCCTTGGACTTCGTAATGACCCTGATGCCCCGCACTTCCGATCTACGGGTAACAGCCCCCTGTTCCAACGCCAAGTCGCCAAGGCGGAACTGTTGCGCTATCCCAACCCCGTCGAACGTGGTCCCGTTCTCAAGGCGATACAGGAACCCCGCATCGTCGTACCCGTAGTGGTACACAACGCCGTTGGCATCCGTAACGGTTAGCGCACCAGTAAGATCCTTGGCCCCCCGATTCACCTGATACCAAGGGAAATGGCTATCCTTAACCACCGTGAGGTCGCATACCCATTCCGTGCCGTCAGGAAGGAACCAATGGTACTCGCCCTTCACGGGGTCGATGGACCCTTGGCAATTCGGCAGATTGGACGCGCCGACGTAATTGGCATGAAGCGGGTCGAACTTATCCTCGATGTCCTCTGAAATCAGGATGGGCGGATTGCCGTCGCTCATTACAATCCCACGCTGAGATTGCCAGATGGCAACCTTCTTTCCCCTGCCGGGAAGCGCGAAATCAGGCACGGACGCCACATCCATAGTCAGCGGGGCGTTGCAACCATCGTATTCGGCAATGACCTTCACCTTGAACTCGTCCAAGGTGTCGCCGAACACGCCGTAAGTTCTCTGCTCGTTGGGAACAATCAGGATGGAACTGGTCTGCGCTCCGTACCGGGAGACAATGGACGCCGCCGCGACTGGTTTCAAACCATCCCCGAAGTAGTCCTCCGTAGTATCCGCACCGTTGAGTACCTGGCTTGTACCGTAGGATGTAATCCTGTACGCATCGGGGCGGGTGTCGGTATTTGCCAACAGGAACAGGCGTCCCGCATGGGATACGGGCATTTCCCAACCCTTTACCGTCTCCTGCACCGGGATTCCGCCGATGTAGTAGATCCATACGTTAGACGACCAGTTGCCGGAGAAGGTGATCTTGTAGTAGTACAGGTCCGCCGACTGCGTACCGGCCCCAGCTATTCTGGTCTTGTGTTCCGAGGTGATGGCGGGCGCGTCCCACAACACCATGCCCGACTGCCCGAGGGAGCAGTTATTCGATACGGTCTGGTCGTCCTTTGTAGTTAGCGCGGTGTAGGAAGCACCGTTATAGTACGAAACCGTGGACACCGAAGTTGCGGTGTTTACGTTCGTGCCCACAATTCCTATCGTAAGCCCCGACATCCTCTGCGTGAAACCTACCACCAGATGATCGGATGCCGCAGTAAACGACGCTATCTTGGCAACCGTAGCGTCGTTCGACAGGTCAAATGAATTCTCGAATACGTTGGTTGTGTAGTCCTTATATTGGGAACTCTGGTACAACTGAAAAGAACCAACGGACCGGAATTCGCCGTCCCATATATCCTTCAACTGCTGCATCGCGGCAGAACACGTAACTTGAGTAAGCGTTGTGGTGGTATCGCACTCTGTTATTTCAAACTTGTACCAGTACAAAACAGAACTGGCGATGGACTTAAGTTTTGCCGTAGATACAGTAGACGTGAACGATACCGTGCCGGTTTGCGCCAGGGATTTTCCTGCAACCGCCGTCCCGTCAGACAGAGATGATACGGGCGTCCATGCCGCCCCACTCCAATAATATCCTGTCATTGTTCCGGTACCGGTATTCGCCGTGCCAACGTAGAACTTTACCGACTCCAACGGCAAAGTGGATGATACGTATAGGTTCGTTATATTGCCCGTGCCGTATGCAGTAATAGGCGAAGTAAATGCAGAAGTCCATCTATCGGAATTAGACACTCGCATTTCATCCATGCTGCCTACGAAATAATTGGCCCCGCCAGATGAACCAATATATACAGAACCAGTATAATTAGCGGCACGGCTTACATCGCTTACGTATCCGGCCAATGCACCGTTAAGAAACATATACCACCCATCACCGCTCTCAACTACGGCAAGGTGATACCATGTGTCAACAGAAAGCGCCGAAGATCCAATTAACGACACTTCCGTTACCGGGCCGGTTGATACTACGTTTAGGGTTGGTACACCGGCATTCAGAAAAATGCGAATATAATTGGCCGCATCAGTCTGTTGATGGAATAGAACTCTAGTACCTGATATGTTGGCCGGATAAATCCTTGCTTCCCAAGTAAACATTCCTCCGCTAAAGTTGAAATCAGAACTATCCGCTACCTCGATTTGTGCGTTCGTTCCGTTGAATACCGCATAGTGCGTGCCGAAAACTCCAGGATTGCCAAATGTTACATTGGTATTAGTTGGGATATGGCGACTTGCCGCGTCCGTTACATTGTTGTCAAAATGTAGCAGTAGCATTGTTGCGCTATCTATAGCGTTGCTCACGCGATGAAGCGTTGCGATGTTGTTTGCATCGGTAAGATTGTTACTTACCTGCTCCGTCCAATCGTACTTGTACGTATTCGTCGTCGCGTCCCAATCAAGGAGTTTGGCGACCGGCATTTCCGACCCGCCCCAAATGAGCGTATCCTTGCCGTTGCAGGCGAGCACCTTTCCGTCCGGGCCGACATCGAATTGCGGGATGGAACCACCGGCTGTTTCATTAAACAGGGCCGCCGAAGTGAACGCCCCCTGCGCGGGAATCGCTGCGCTGTTCCGATAAATATTCGGATTGGCACCATTAGCATCCTGAGCGGATACGAGAACATGGGATTCGCTGGAAGGGAAATCCTTGCGGTAGTGGATGCCGTTCTTTATCTTCACGTTGGATAACGCCGCCGTGTTGATCTTGGTCTGCCCCGCTATGCCCTTCGGCGAGGTCTTCCCGTACCGCATATTCTTGAGCGTCTGGAAATCGGACGGGCCGATAGTGGCGGGATCTACGTTCGTCCTGAGTCTGCCGTTTAGCGGAATCTCACGAACGAGATATTCGGGACTGGTAGGACCGGCCACTTATTTGTTCCCTCTCATAGACATGGTGAATCCCTTGCGACCATAGGCAGAGTTGACACCTGCGGCGGACTCGCTCAATTTACGCGCCCACTCCTTCATAAAATCGTTCCAGTAGTTCTCCTCCCGGTCGGCCAACTTGCACTTCGCTGCCGCGTATTCAACGATGGCGTTCGTATACTGCCGAAGGAAACGGTAGACGCCGTAGTCATGGAACACGGGAGCAGGCCGCTGGATGTAGTACACCGTTGCGGTATGGCCTGATGTAGAAGGAGGCGGGTCGAACATGATCTGCAACCGGCCCTGCGGTTGGATGACGTAGTTATCGTTCTGCGCCCATCCCGCCGCCGCGCCGGTCGAATCGTTGAATATGGCCGTCTCTATCGCCGTGGCACTTGCAACGGAAAGAACGTATCCATACGCGCCCGAAGTGGTGTTGTGGACGACATCGCCAGCGGAGACGTAATCGGTCGTGGTGAACAGGCCGGAGGTATCGGTCAACGTGGACAGGCCCGCCGAAACCGTACCCGCAGACGTAGCGGTACCCGTTATCTGCGAGTACAGTGTCGGCTTGTCGATGACGGAGAATCGGGATGGAACCGTAACCGCGTCGGTCTGGTTCGCGTAGATCAACGTGTCGTAGTCCACGAACGATACCCAGGTATCGTCGGTGCCGTCGTTATACTTGAGCAGGAATTCCCCGTCGCGGTTCCTAAGATCCAACGACAGAAAATCCGCATTCAGGACGTACCCCTGCTGGCTGGCGACCGTAGTAATGCTCTGCGTGGAACGCAGGGCGCGGGTACGGCGTACCAATTCGCAGGCCGCTTCCCAACCGTACTCGTAGGATGTACGGTTATTGAGAAACGCCGACGTAGAGGACTCGCCTATCGACTCGCGCAAATACCGAAGGAATGTTTTACCGTCCATTCACCGCTACCCCTGAGTGTGGAATACTCCGTCCAATTTCTGCCGACGCAGGTACTCCGGATTCGTCTCGTTGTCGGGGTCGATGCCACGGCGGATCATCTTCCACACCTTGATCGCGCCCTCACGGGAGGTCTTGCCCTTCACGAACGGAACGCCAGCGGCGGAGGCAAGGTCCGGGTCGATCTTGAAGTTCAAGTCCATCGCCCTTTTGAGTTCCTTGTGCGGGTCGGCAAGGCGTTGCATCATCTCGTCGCGGGAGTACATCGAGTCCCGAATCTGCTCGCCCAATTCCTTCTGGATGGAGTCCAATTCGTCCTTCTGCTTGCCGGTCCATTTCGGACGGGACGCCTCGATCTCCGTGATGCGGCTTTTCAGTTCGGTGGCCTGCTGCCGAAGTTCCGCTTCATGCTCCGGAGGGAGTTTCACGCCGATGCGAAGTGCGTGTTCCTTGGACTTCAGTTCCTCCTTCAGTTCCTCCACCTGCCGGGGCGTGTACCACGCGGGCATCTCGGATTTGTAGCCGCCCTTGGGATGCCGCTCGAATTCCGCGAAGAACCTGATGCCGCCCTTTTCCTTCACCTCTGATACGACCGCCGAATCAGACGCCATAAAACCTCCTTGGGGAAATAGAAAAGGGGCCACGAATGACCCCCTTTCCTGATGTAACAAGTTTGTTACGTTGCCGTTACTACGAATCCACGTCAGCCGCCGGGAGAAGGAACCCGGAAAGGTTGTCAACCGAAGTAGACAGGTTATCGAAGAAACCGCAACCGCCCACGGCTCCCATGATATGAGTAGTCGTAACGTCCGCATGGCGGACGCGGTTGTGAGCGATAATCCCGCTGTTATTCGGGGACGCCGTATCGTTGCTGATGAACAGGTTTCCAGCGGTCGCCTTAGACGACAGGAAGTTCCAGAGAACGCAGCAACCCTTCAGATCCTTGCCGGTAGCGCAAGTGATAAGAGTCGCAAGGCCCGTGCCTTCGCTGATGACCACGTTGCCGGTAGCGACCAACCCCGTGACGTCGCCGGTATTGATGATGAACGCCACCGTGCTTGCGTCGATCTGGTACATATAGCAGTTGGTAACTTTGAGTCCGTCCGCAGTCGCATCCGCACCCGTACAACTGATGCAACTCAGGAAGTTCTCGTCCGTAGTGTTCTGGACGAAATCGCACTTGTCTACCCACAGGCCCTTGCCCGTGACATCGAAGCACGTAGCCACATCGGAGTGCCCGCTGGCGAACACGATGTTGCGAACCGTAACGTCAGCCGCAGACACGACGAAGGTGACGGTCGCCGCTCCGTCCATGAGGAACCGGGGGCGGTTGTTGTACGACCCGATGCCGATGATATTGATCCCGGCAACGTCCGCCGTAATCCCGCCGACTCCCGTTATCGTCTCCGCGTGGTTCGGCATCACGTAGATCGTGTCACCCTTGTCCGCAGTACACTTGCCGATTGCGTAGTCAAGCGTTGCGAACGGAACGTCTTTCGACGTGCCGAGGTTGCCGTTGGAGCCAGTGGCGCTATCTACGAAAAATACCGACCCCAAAACAGGGTCCGCGCCGCCGCCGAGGACGGGAACGCCGTAACTGGAAATACCGTGAGGAAAGTTGGTGAGGCCCATTAGTAGTCTCCTTAGACTAAGCAGTACGATGGCTCATGTCTCATGCTCATCGCCGGGGGAATTGAACCCTCCGCTTAAACGTAGATGGGGGCCGATGGCTCGTCACCATGCGGCCCCCCTTGGGTTAGTTGCGATTAGGAAACGGTGGACTTCCCGATGCTTCTCCACCCCTTCCAGCCGTACCCATGCCGACCGTACACGGCCTGCAAGAGAACGTAGGTGTCGAAGTCAATCGTATTTTTGTACTCAGGTGCGATACGATTGAACCACACAAAGTCGGACTTCACCTTGTCCAGATCGACAAGGTACCAATCGTTTGTGTCGCTATCATCGAGCCGAAGGTACGGAATGACCTGATACCGCCCCTTCTGCACGTTGACGTTGTTATTCGCCGTATCGGGCTTGTTGACGCTGTTCGTGATCTCGTTGGCGTAGTCCGCCAGCGCGTCCGGAACCACCAAACCGATGTTGTTCCACCCATCGAACCGCTCCCCGGCGTCCGTCTTGAGCAGGCGGAGCTTCAGCCGGAACGCCGCGACCGAAGTTGGCGACAGCGCGGACGAATAGGTGTTGTCGAAGCCGGACGAAGTGGAAACGCCCGTCTTGGTAAGGTGCGTAGACGAGCAGAGCGGCTTGCCTTCCTCGCTCGTCATGAAGTCGAACGCCGTGGAGGTGGCGTTGGTGAACAGGCGGGCGAACTGCTTCTCCTTGGTGCGGTTGAACGCTTCCGCCAGCAACTTGGCGCGGTCGTTGAACACCGGCCACTTGGCGTCATCAATCAGTTTCCGCTGCGCCTGAATGCCCCAAGCGTACTCCTTCGGCTCGAACTTCTTGTGGAAGCCCGGATACATTGCGGCGTAGGTGAGCGCACCGTTGAATTCCGGCACGTCCCCGACAAGTCCGGTGACGTAGAAAAATTCCTCATACGCCTCCTGAGTGTTGGCGATGGTTGCGAAGGTGGGGATCATGGAATTCAGGTCCTTCATCTTCAGTTCCTCGTTGAAGCAGTCCGTGGTCCTCTTGTCGAAGACCCTCTGGAAGTCACTATCGGCAAGGATGAAAGACATGGTTAATTCTCCTTATTAATCAGTTAGTTGGCGTCTATGCACGCATAGGATCGAAGTGAACGTTGGCGAACCGGAACAGCGCCTTCTCGGAACCGGCCACGGACAGGTCCAACTTCTCCACGAACACGGAGAAGTAGTTGGTCGCGGGGGTAGCGGAAGCGTCGATATACATTCCGGGACCGGCGATGTAGATGCGGGAGTATCCCTGCTTCACGGGGACACGAACGAAGGTATCGCCAAGCGCGACATCGTAGGGGAACGCAACCGTGGTGTCGGGGGCCGTGGTAGACATATCGTTGGTGGTGCGGTACAGACCGGCATTCGCTCCGCTGCGGCAGTAGATCGTCGCGTAGTTGGCTACCGGGGTGAAGTCGCAAGCGCCCGTGGTACCCGCCGTGGTGTAGCCGGTGGTGTCGGTTCCCGCCGTGTCGGAAACAACGGTCGGAGCCGTGCCGTAGGCCGCATTGTAGATCGGCCCTTCGATCAACGAGCAGGGTTCGATGATGGCGACATCCAGAAGCACCTGCGGGTCGCCAATCGCGTACATCCCCTTGTTGAGCGCCCAATCCCGCGCAAGCTGCGCGGCCTGGGTGAGAACGCCGTCAACGGTGTTGGCCTTGAGCGTGGCACCGTAGGTCGGAGTGCGGGCGTTGATGCCGACAACCACGCCAGCGGGGATCTGGAAGTTGGTGGTATCCGCCTCGCCTGCGGGAACCGCAAGCGGAAGGACCGTGCCTGGGGTCGCCGCCTTGAACGCGGCGATATAGGAAACAATCTGGCCGACGTAGTAAGTGCTGGAACCGTCGGACGCCATCTGAACGATTCTACGAGGGTTCTCGATCTTGAAGCTCATTTAATGCCTCCTTTATCTCCGTGGAGATAAGTTTTAGTGGTTGGTTATTTACGCCATGCACGACTTCCGCAAAGCGGACAGCCGACTGCCGACACCGTGCGATGGCTGTAGATGGTTCTGTTGTCTCCTGCGGAATCCTGCTCCATCAGGGTCGAATCGACTCCTACGCCCGGATCGAGCTGGATTGCATCCGCTCCCCGTCCATAGGGGCCGAACGGGGCGATGCCCTCGAATACCGCCGATGACGTGCCACGCCTACCCTCATCGGTCAGTTCATCGCGCCGGATGTCGCAGATGAATCCGCAATGCCAGCATCGGTACAGGTTGCCCTTGTCGATTCGTTCTCGACCGGAGGAACCGTCCGTAGCCGGGATGGGGATCGTCCTGCGTTGCTTTGGCAGTTTTTCCTTGAACGGTCTTGGACGCGGCATTCTCTACCCGCTACCGAATGTTCCCGCGATTGAAATGGGCCGGGACGGGAGAGGAAAGTGCAGCTCTCATATCGTCCTCAGTCATGCCCATTTTTTCGGCGTATGCTTTCGCGGCGGGTGAAATCGACAACGAAGGCGGTCCTTTCGGGGCGTCCGTTTTCGACTCTCCCGCTACGCCTAACGGGGCTTTCGGCTTGTCGTTTTTGAGTGGGTTCGGTCTTGCTTCTGCTGCTGGCTTGGCCGCCTTCTGCTTCCAGAAGTGCGCCTGCGCCTTATACAGATTCCGCTCAAAATCGGCCTTCGGATCGTTGGAGTACCGCACGTTAAAGATGGCATCCGGGCCTTCCTTGGTAAGTAGGGCGCGGACATCCTTCGCGTCGGCTTCTCCCGTTTCCTCTGCCTTTTCCATCCACCCGTTCAGTTCGGTCAGATAGCCCCGCTGGTACTGGATGACGGATTCCTGCGCGTTACGCGCTCTCTGTTCCTCGCGTTGCGTAAGGAACCGGTCCAACTGCGCCGGATCGTTCAGGTCGAGCATTTCTTCGGCCTGCGGTTCCGGCTGCACCTTGGGTTGAATCTGCCCTTTCAGGACTCCGATAAGTTCCTCGTTCTGCTTCAGAACGGCGGATAATGTGTCCTCCAACTTGGCGACTTTGCGACCTAAGCGAGTACGCTCTTTGTGGTCGTCATCGTCGGCAGTCGGGACAGGATCTTTCGCCGGTTCCGTTGCAGGGGGATCGCTTGTCGGTTCTCCTGCGGGTTCATCCGTGGCGGTCGGTTCGGGCGGTGTCTGGTCTGTAGGTTCTCCCTGCGCCGGTTCCTGCGTTGCGGTCGGTTCCGGTGCGGGCGTCTGTTCCGGGGCTTTTCCTGCTAACCGGCTCATGGCTTCAGCGGCGGCACGGGAAACGTCGGCGTCGGTTATAGCGGACGCCGCCTGATCGTTCCCTGCGGTTGCCTGATCCACGGCGGTATTGCTCGTTCCCGGCATACATCCTCCTTTGGTTGTGGGTTGAAAATGAAAAAGGCGTAGCGGCTTTCACCGGTACGCCTTGTTTCAACAAACGTTGAAAGACTGAAAATTACTTCTTCTTGTGCTTGCCCGCCTTCTTTAATGGAACGTAGTCGCGGTTCTTGATGTGATCCTCACGCGAATCCCGTGCGGCGGTTACAACTTCATCAATTGTCGTGCCTACTGCGCCGAAGGGAATCGGGCAATCCGCCGTTGCTGGTATCTGCACCGCTACACGAACCTCTCCCGATAGCAACGTGTAGAAAAGCATGTTGGCGTTATGTGTTGCCAGATATTGAATGTCCCTACCCATTCGCCGCGTCCTTTATATCCATCACGGTATCGGCATACTTCTTTACCTTCGCGGCCCACGAATCGCCGATGAGAAGGTACGCCTTGAATAAGGCCCGGTCCTCGGGCTTGGCGTCGTCGTTTAAGAGAATCGCGTTGCTCAACCGCGACAGTTCCGAATTGATCTCCGCAAGCAGTTCCTTGCCAACGGGGGATTCGTAGGCGTTCATAAACTGCTGAGACTTACCCAACGTGTCCAACTTCATCGCCGCCCGTTGCGCCCCGTGCCGCTTTGCAAACGCCGCGAATTCCTCGCGGCTAATAGCGCCTCTGGAATCCACTCGCCATCGCCCTCGCACTCATCTCGCCGCCCGTCATCGGCAGCATGTTCTGATTGGATACCGGTGCTTCCGGGTTGGGAGACATCCCGCCGCCCGTAGGAGGTTGCATCGGAGCGGCCTCATCGAAGAACGCACCCGCCATGTCCTCGTACTCGTCCCCGAACGTCTCGAAGAATCCCTGAAGCAACTTGTTCAGCACCTTCGGCGTATTCGGATTCGGCACCTGCGCGGCGTATCCGAACATCGTCGCGTAATCCTTGCGCTTCTGGAACTTGGACGATTCCGGCTCGATGGCCTGCGTAATGGGCTTATAGATGTAGTCCGCGTTCGGGTCGAAGTCGTAGACCTTATCGCCCATCAGTTTCTTGCCTGTTTTCGGATGTGCGAATTTTCCAGTCATTTGCAGAATCATCCAGTACAGTTCGGTTAGCATCGTATGTTCGGCGGTCAACTGCTGATACGAAGCGCGGGTATTCGCGTGCGCTCCCGCGTCGGCAATCGCGGTCGCTGTAGTGGATGCGATTGCGGGCGTCTCCCCTTGCGTGGACGGGTAGACCGCCATAGACCGCCGCAAGGAACCGGAGAGCATCTGCCCCTGCGCCAACGAACCGTTGATATCGTCCCGGATGCGGAATTCCTCGGCGTTTTTAACATCCGTCATTTCCATCCGATGACCGGGACGGAAATCGTACAGGGTGTCGTTGTCCTCGGCGTCGTACTTGTTCACCTTGATGACAGGGAACGTCGCCAGGCGAACGCGGTCGTTCGACATATTGAAGTTGTCGTTAATCGCCGCCTGCAACGGGATAGCGGAACGCTCGTCTCCGAATCCGCCGTCCTTCGTCGGATGGATGTAGCACAATCCGCGAACCAACGGGCGGAACGGAACGCCGGTGGTATCAACATAGGGGGTCAGTTGGAACCGGATCAGCGTGGACACGCTACCGGACTTCGCCCACGCCATGATGCATTCCTGCAACTCGGCCTTGTCCGACTTCTTGCCGAATTCGTCGTAACCCGGCTCGGCCTTCAGCGGCTCCCCCGTAACCTCGTCCCGCTCCGTAACCTTCACCCAACACTTGCCGTATCGCTCGATGATGTCGAAGGAAACATCCGGGGATACCGATACCGGGACCGTTTCCTTGGCGTCCTTCTCCGTCTCCGCAGCCGTATCGGTCTTGTCGGGCGGGCGGCCAAGCAAGTCAAGGTTGAAGTAGCCGTAATCGTCCTGCTCCGCTTCGAGTTGATCCTTCGTCCGCTCATAGCGGACGTAGACGTATTTCTTGTCCTGAATGGTATAGGCGTACTCCGGAGACATCCACACGTTGCGGGGATCGAGCACATCGGCGTTCCACCGATCCACAACCGGCTCGTCCTCGACGACCGGCTCCATCATCTCTTTCATGCCGGGAACCTGGATGGACCGGTCCATCATCGGCATACCGTTTACATCCACGGTATCGTCCACAACCATGTTCTTCTTCCAACCGGTAACTACGGGATGATCCTTGCGCTCCCACCAGCACCGCCACGTAACGCCACGGGGGGAAAGACGGCGGATGCCCTGTGCCCGAAGATACTTGATGAAGAAATACAGGTGCCGCTGATTGAGCGTCCTGTTAATGCACTCCTTGGCCGCCGCCGCCTTCGCCTTGGCCTCCTCGGAACCATCCTGCAAATAGACTTCCGAATAGTCCCGCGTCGTGGACAGTTGCGCCGCGTCCAGAGACGCTTGCGTGAGGAACATCGCAAGGTACTCGGGCAACGAAAGGTCGGAGTGCCAGTCGTAGTCGCCGCCGGAAGTGTCGAGGTCGATCAAGTTCAGCGCGTCCTCGAACACCCTGTTGTCGTCGGCGGTATTCGACTGCGCCACCGGCAACTCGGACGTTAAGTAAATTTGCTCAAGGTGCTGAGTAAGTTCACGCGGATACTTCGGCTTCGATTCGGCCATTAGCGCATCCTGAATGGGATCGGAGTTAGTAACTGCTTCATGCGGTGATTCTTATCCTTATTCTTCGCATACAGGCAAGGCGGTTCCCCTTTGTGCTTCTCGTAAGTAGCAAGGTTCATCTCGACGCCGAATACCTTGTTGCACTTGGGGCATTCGAAGACGTATCTCAAGCGGTCGCCCTTTCTCTTCGGAAGTATCGGTCCCCCTGGAACTCGCGGGAGCGGCCCCAAAAACCGGGGCGGCGGGGACGAAGGCGGATATCTTTCAGCAGACCCTCGATAGCCATTGGAAAATGCGAGTGCTTTTGCTCGACCTCATTCCGGCTTTCCTTGGAGGCGTTCGCACTCGTATTCGCGTACTCGCTATACCTCCAGTTCTTAAAACTGGTCGCCACGTTCTTGCACCGGGAGAATATCCAGATGGTCGGTTTCCCGCCGTTCTGGAACGGCTTACCGGCGATGAGGGAATTTTTAAGTCGGAGTTTAATGTTGTCGCGTCCACGCTCCGACTTCGTATCCCACACTTCCCAATATCCGCCCGTGCCGATACCCGCCTTCTTCAGTCGGCGGAACGATTCGTTCAAGTCATCAAGCGTGGTCCAGTTGGGCTTCAACTGAGTCGCCTTGATGAGCGGGTCGGCAAGGTTCAAGTGGTAGTGATAATCGCCCGATAGTTGCGCCATGTCGTGCGCGATGGCTTCGGTCGTCTGCCGCTCGGGAGACGGGTTCATATCGTTCACGATGAACAACTCGTCGTCGTTGGACAACCACGCCCACACACAAGCCCACGGGTTGCGACCATGGTAATCGATGCCACGGGCGTGCAACCCATCGTCCGGTACGCCATCGGGGAAGTACGGAGTCGGATCGATGACGTGAGTGGCGAATTCGAAATCCTTAAACACCCGACCACTTATGGCCTTAAATCTCCCGAAACGCCTTATGTCTACCACATCCGGATCATCGTAATTTTCAAACATCCGATCTACAACTTCAGGCCGCAATGTAACATTATCATCCGTGGCAGCCATAACCACGCATATCTGATTATCGTCTCGAATCTTCTCTACTTCTCTTAGACCAAACTTGTCTGCAATTACCTTGCTTCGGTAATATATTGATGCGCGGTCGAATATCTCATCATGCATATAGGAAATATAGTTAGCCGGTGTAAGTGCTATTTCAAGCCAACCGTCTGCCGCGAGTAGACGCGGTAATTGTTCTTCGTAAAACGGTTTAGGGGCTTCTTCATCAAGCACGATTTTCCAACGCTGCGTTCCTGCTGTACTTTGGGTAGACTGTCCATAACTAACCCACTCAATTACCGCGTCCGCTCCCGTAAGGGTTTTTACAATCATCTTCGGGGAACGAGCCGTTATATCCTTCTTTATCATAAAGGACGGGAGCCATTTGCGCGTCTCCGGGTAGAGCGTATTGCGAACTTCTGTCGATAAGCCGCCCTTTTCGTCGGTAGTTTCCCCCGGCAGGGTTTCGGAACAAAACCTTATTGTGCGTATGGTATTTCTGAATACTGTTATTTCCTTTTTGCATGAAGGACATATCTTTTCTGCCGGTACTGTTCTGAAATTCCACTTTTTACCGCATTCACAATGCCAGTAATCAAGATTCTTTTCCGGTACAGGGTGATAACCCATAAGAGAAAGAATCGTTCCGTAAACTACGTTGCACGTTTTCCCGCAGTTATGGTGTATTACTCCATCTGCAAAGTAGTTATGGTAAATGGGTACAGTGAAGTCATAGTTGCAATCTTCCCTTTCTTGTGTTACACTGGTTACCATACTAAACAAGGAGGGATCTAATGCCTTTACCGAAAGGTTCTCCGTCTCCAAATCCAAAGGGGCGTCCATCGAAGATATGGCCGATTGAAGAACTTCGCCATATGATCGAGGTGGAAGGCAAAAAGCACCGGGAGGTGGAACTGGCTCTTGGCCTCCCCTCAAAGTATGCCTACACCCTCTGTAAGAAGCACGGCATAAAGTCTCAACGCCGTGGGCCGCGTGGTGGCCCTGACCATCCGGACTGGACTGGCGGGCGTATACTTGATGGGTTCGGGTATTGGCTCGTATATACCCCCGGCCATCCTTACGCGAAGAAACCCGTCCCTTACGTCCGCGAACACCGCTTGGTAATGGAGAAACACTTGGGTCGGTATCTTGACCCAAAAGAGGTTGTCCACCACATAAACGGCGACAGTCAGGACAATCGCATAGAGAATCTTCAGTTGTTCTCGAAAAACTCGGATCATCTAAAGCATGAACTGAAAGGTCGTGTACCCAACTGGACGGAGGACGGAAAACGGCGCATGGTTGCCGGATCTCCGAAACATACTGCCAACCCATTTGGGTTAAAACGCGATGACTACCCGTTACAAGGAAATTCGACCCATCCGACAAGCGCACCCGATACAGAGGAGCAACGGGCTTCCTAAACGGCGGCAACGCCTCCGCAACGACGAGCCTTGAACCATTCCATGCGGCAACATGGAATGGTTCTTTTATTTCATCCACCCTCCGGTAATCACCAAACACCGGATCATATATATTTGTTTCCCCTGCAAGGCATTGGTTACCGGTGAATAACGCCGTAATCTTATGGGGCGCATTCAGGAACCGCTTCATAATAGGCGTTGCCTTGTACGAAAGGAACGCCGCGAGATCGTTTAACTGAGATACCTGTTGCGGGGTCCAATCCTGTTGCTTCGTCACCCCGCCTCCGGGTACAGGAATATCCCGTCCTTCTCCGTCCGCAGCCGCGCCTTGTCCAACCCGTGCCCCGCGAGATGGTCCATGATTTCCCCTTCAGAATGCTTGGAAACCACATCGCATAGGACGCATCGCCACGGGGTGTAATCGACAGCGTGCGCTGCGAGGTAGGCGACCATTTCTATTATTGTGACGCCCATGTCCCCTGCTTTATGGTCACGTACCATTTGTTCGCCTGCAACGCCTCAAGGCATACGTAGTCACCGGTAGACGACCCTGAAGCGTTTGTGATACCAAGCCCCCCCGCGCCGACCGACCCAACCAGTACAATATTGTCCGTAGCTTGAACATCCACAATAATGTCGTGGGCGGTTCCGCTATCCACGATGCAGGTGTGCATCCCCGCAACTGCGGTCGGCAGAAGTACGGTGATGTTGGCGTTCACGAGATTCCTGGTGCCGTAGGATTGCGATGCGTTCGGACCCGATACGTTATCCAGTACCCGAATGGAAGTGGCGTTTGTAACGCCTTGCGCGGGGCCGATGGGAGATCCGCCGATGGCGTAGGCGAATCCAGCGAACGCAAGAATACCAATGGCCGCGACAAGCGCGGCAAGAAAGCCTCTATTCATGGGAGTCCTCTTAGAAGAAGGTGGAGATATTAATGGCAGACGCGCCGGAAGCCGTGTCGATGAACTTCAGGTTCTTCAATGCGACCGCACCCTTTACCAGATACGACTCTCCGGCGGCAAGCAGATGCCCGACCGTAGCGGTGGGAGCAATTCCGTCGATGCGGAACCGCGCCTGAAAGGTTTCCACGGTTACAAGCGCTTCCTGCGCCTCTAGTCCTTCGAGCGGCGGGTGGAGAACATAGGGCGTAGTGGACCCGGGCGTGGTTTCCCATGTGGCTACGGTCGCCACCTTCGTAGTACCGTTGTACGCCGTAATCGTTCGCTCCTGTTCCGCACCAGCGGCACCAAATACCTTGACCTTCCAACCGACGTAGTAACTAGTCACGGCGGAAGCGCCGGACGCAAGAGTGATCGAAGTCGCACCGGTTGCCTGCGCGATCCCGCTGATTTTGACGGGATTGAGTAGTGCGGTCGAAATACCCGTAGCCGAAGTTGGAGCAAGCGTCTCGAAGAACCCAGGAACTCTGTCAAGAATCAAGCAACCCATTGCGCCCTCCAAAGGGTATGAAATAACAGCCAGAAAACAACCGAAAATAAACCACGCATTCTTCCACGGCCATGCGTCGGCATTCGCGGCAGAACGGGGTGGTACGGGACTTCATACGCGAGTCGAGTTACGGCACTTGGCGTACCACCCACTCCTATCATCCCCCACGACGCGAATCGTGCGTTCACCACCGATTGCACTGTGCCCGCCGCGTCGTAGACGCCACGGGATGCAAATGCGAGGGTGTCTACGGACACAAGAAATAACCACTAACGATGGAAATAGCGGCGGCTATCCCCGCTCCGGTAGCCATTCCCTTCCAGTACGCGGCTTTTAGCGCCTCGCGGGAGAATGCCGCGATACTCACCATATCTTCGTATGACATCCCGAGTTTCGGCGGACCGGATTTACGCAACAGTTCGCGGGCCGTCTCCAGCAGGTACCGGTCCAGCCAGTACCCGGCAGGGAAATCGTCCGTCCCTCTGAATACTCGGCCACCCGCAAGTTCGGTATACACCGCCGTCATCGCGTCATTGGCGATGCCTTCGGGGATTCCGCGCTTGAGCAGCCACGCCCGCTGTCCTTCCGGGGTGCGCTTGGCCGCCGTGTTCGCGGGAGGTGTCGCTTCGGAGTACGGTTCAAGCAGTTTCGCGTGGTCTATTACGCCCATGTAATCACCGTGCGTATAGTAGTGGTTGAATCGTCCGATATGGTGCCCGTACCGGCTGCCGTTGTCCCGTCGTCTTTCGTAAGAGTGAACGCCCCGGTTGCGTCAGTAACCGACAACTTTCCCGTGAGTACCCATTTCAACCGGCGCAACCATAGGAGCGCCGTATTCGCGCCGAGGGTATCGCCGTCCGCGATAGTGGTGGTAGTCTTCATCACATTCGCAACGTCCGTCGGGATGTTCGCCGCGTCCAACTCCGCAAGCCGCGCTTCAGACGCTCGTGTGAGAAGTGTCGTTACGTCAGTTAGTATGCTTTCAAGGTGGTCGTCCCTCGTTGTGTCATATCCGTATACCGCGCCAGTGGAATCCCTCACCACCTCCACTATCCACGGACCGCCGGTGGGAACCGTTACCGTGCTGACATATAGCGACGTTGCTAGATCGGAGTCCGCTACTTCCGTCAGGAACGTCTTCGCGTTCGCCACCAGCGTTCCCCACCCCGGAGTAACGAAGTTATAGAATTGCCCCGTGGCGTTACGCAATCGGGCGTATACGGCGGCATTGCCAAGACCTATATCGGTTCTTACGTGGACGATCACAGGTCGCTTCTCCTTGTAAACGTATCATCCTGAAATGCGTAATCTGCCGTTTACTTCAACCCCATATTATTTTTTACTCCCATCATCTCCCTGCGCGTCATCTTGGGATTGCGGATCAGCGCACCGAGGAACGCAACCGGGAGGAGCAACTTACTGTTGATGAAGATGATCTTCTTCCGGGCGGGGGCGGGGGAGCCGCCTGCCGGTTCCACGCCGCAACGGACGGGCCAGATATACCCATTGCTTCCCGCCGGGAGTGCTCCGCTGTATCCGCCGGTTTTATCCGTTGTGTTGTAGTAACCTGCGGAAGTTTTAACGTGGTCGGACGCGGCATCCCCATCGTGCCCGTACACCAACACATAGGCCGTTCCGCCCGTGAGGGTCGCATTCCCTACGGACGCGGCGGTCATGTGCCCCTGCCACGAGTCGGAGGCCCCGCTTACCGTTACCTCTGCCGTGCCTTGCGCTACGACCGTGCTGTAATCCGTGCTGTAAATCGCCATGCGGATGTGCGGAGTTCCGGAGACTAGATGAACCATCGCGGATAATTCCACTACGTTCTGCGTTCCCGCGCCCGGACACGTAAAAGGAAACGAGGAATGATTGTTCCAAATTATGATGGGAGTGCCAGCGGTAGAATCCGATCCGGTGTCTGTGGGCGTGCCGTCCGAGTTGCATAGACCGAAATAAGTTACCGCCACTTGTCCCTCCGCTACCGAAAACGGGTGTTAAGCCATCCTGCCGATCATGTGCGTCATCTGGACGGCAAAGAAGATCGACAACTTACCCTCCGTTATTCCCTGTACCGGATGCGAACGTACAGTTTCTTGTTCGTCATATTCGTTGCCGCCACGTAGAACCGCAGGTAATTCCCTGTTCCGGGAGTCGTGTTGTTCAACGCGGGGGTTAGGACCGCCGCACCCGTGGGCGTCTGGTCCGAAGTGAATACCTTCGTGCATTGGGCGACGGTGTTGTCTGCCGCTCCGCAGTAGATGATATTCACGGTCACGTTGTCGGTACTCGCCCCGCTCCGCTTCCCCGTGTTGTCGGTGACGACGAACACCACATTGTCCAGCGTGATCCCCACGAACAGCGGCCCGTCGAACATGACGTTATCCGTCACGGCGGGGGCGTCGATGTTGAACCGGTAGAACTGGTCGCGTCCGTCCACGTATCGGGTCGTCGCCAGTTTCGTCCCGTTGTCGTGCGCGGATTGACTCGTCGCGGTCGTCCCGTTCGGTAACGCGGGGGTACCCGAGACGTTCGACGCCGTGCCGGTAGTGTTCTGGTTCAGCGTCGGGAACGAGGTCATGTTCGCCGCGCTGATTGCAGGAGCCGCGTTCCGGGTCCAGTTCGTGCCGTCCGAAGTCAGCACCGCGCCTGTCGCCCCCGGAGACGCAACGGTGTACGCAGACCACGCGGGGTCCGTACCGTCAGTCGTCAATATCTTGCCCGATGTCCCGATCAACAATCGACCGTAGGCGGATGCGCCTCGCACGGGGAGATCCCCGCGAGCGTCTGATCCGAACACCAATCCGCCCGCAGTACCCGTGGTAGATTGGTTTAGCGTGGGCACTCTCGCCGCAGGTATCGTGCCGGTGGACAGGTTCGATGCGTTGTCTCCGCCAAGAGCGGTCAGCGCGGCACTCGCGGTAGTCGCTCCGGTGCCGCCTGAACCTATCGCCAGGGTTGCGGATAGACCGGCGGCTGTGCCTGATGTGTTCTGATTTAGGGTAGGGAAGGACGTTAAGGACGCCGCACTCCCATCAGTCCGAAGAAGTCCCGCCGGGTAATTGGATGCGTTATCCAATCCGAGGTTCGTCCGTGCATTCGCAGCCGTGGACGCTCCCGTACCGCCATCGGCTATGGCAATATCGGTTATGCCCGTGATGGACCCGCCGGTAATGGTGACGTTATCCTTGTTCTGTACACCGAGAGTACCGGGGGATAACGGTACGCCCCACGCGGACCATACGCATACGGCACTTATTAGGACCGCTATCAGTAGCGGGGTAGAGCGTCTATATGAAAAAACAGTCATACTATCCTCCTTCGGACTGATTCCTTCCCTCAACGGGACCGCCGCCTCGTATGGGGTTCCGCATGGGAGAAATCAGGTTTCGCCATCATGTCTTTCTTCTTCTTACCCATCCCCGCCTCATCAAGCGCGATGGCGACCGCCTGCTTCTGAGGACGGCCCTCCTTCATCATCATCTCGATGTTCCCGGATACGGCCTTGCGGGATTTCCCTGACTTCAATGGCATAATGCCTCCAAAATAAAAAGGGCCGCCCCTTGTACGGGACGACCCTAGCAAGCCCGATACCGTTGGTAACGGCAGAGCGGGACGCTACTTATCCCCCAACCACGAACGAACCAGACGCCTAAACCACCCCTCCCGAACGGAATTACGCTCAAGTATCGCAAGCCGGGGAAGTACCTCCATCTCAATTATACGCTTCAAATACGCAATACGCTCAGAATCAGTCACTTAGACCCCCAATCCCGCGTCTGCCGCAAATAACTCACCATGCCCTTCGCCAAAAACGTCACCGCCTCTTCATCGTCCCGCAGAGCCGCTACTGTCCCGTTGAAGCAACCCTCTGCACAGACAGCGTGCAGGCCCTCGTGGAACATCACCTCGAACCGCTCACTACCCAGGCCCTTCTTGATCCATATCCGCTTCGACGGGTAATCCGCCAGACCGCATAACGTATAGCCAGGAACAACCTTCCGGTTCCCCGCCCTGCGCTTCTCAACCAACGGAACCTCGCAGATAGACCACTCGCTACCGCCTAAGTAAAGTTTGTGGGAGCGGAGCTTCTTGGGCATCTGGACTCCGGTATTACGCCGCAAAAGATAACGCGGGTTGAAACGGCTTATACAGTTGGTTGCTTTTGCGGATGTTGTCTCCAGCCCATAGGGGTTGTAGATTATCCAAGGCCCAGCAGCGCCTGAAATCTATATCGTCAGGGGACGAGAAATTAAATGCCGAAACAGGGATTATATGGTCGATATGCCAACCCGAGGGGCCGTAGTTAGACCAAGACATGCCCTCTGTGAACCCTGACTCTAAATGCTTTCTTAATTCTTCTGAACTATACCCAAGAATTTCTTCTGTCGACCTTCTGTTTTTCGCTTTTCCGACCATTTCCCTGATGCGCCTTGAAATCCTGTAATGTAGCAAAAACGAAGGTGATTCCTTTATGCGGCGGGAAACATATTCCCTCTTGTTCTTATTTTTTAATTCTCTGTGTTTCTCTGGATGCCGTTCTTTCCATCTCTTTTTGTTCAATAATTGCCTACGAGCGTACTCAGGATCAGTCGCCATTCTTAACTTTCGCTTGGCGTTATCCTTATGCCTGCTTAACTTAATCGCCTCTTGGCGCTGTTCTTCTGTATATATTGTGCGCCTTGGTTTACCTTCACGCCTACGGTCGTGGTAATCGCTCGTTCGTTTGATCTTGCGGCAAGGCGGGCATAAACCGTCTATAACTAAATGCCACTTAGCGCCCACAATATGATTGTTCCCGACAAAACCACATTTAGCGCACACAACCTTTTTGATTATTTAGCCCCTTGTGTGTGTTTTCGATAGATATATCAATGACTTAGGGGAGGTAACGGTCCCGCATCTCCCCCCGCCTACCCCATCCCATCAAGTAGCAGACCATCGAGCACCATACAGCACTCGATAGCTCACATTGCCACCCATCCGGGCACTCGATACCATGATACTGACACCGTATCTACCCATATGTAACCTATTGATTTTCTTCAGAGTCTACATTCTCTGATAGGACAGGGATATTAGGTGTCACGTCTATCGCATCAGCCATCGCTGCCATTTGTCCACCGAGCAATCCGGCTACCCTGGGGTCAATCACCGTCTGGGAGCCGATGACGAGATTGCCGATCACGACGGACGATGCGTGCGACGGTGTGATGCCTACTGATTTTCTTATCCCATCGGCTTCCTTGCATCCGAGTTCGATCAACTTTATGTTCTGTAACGTTTTTGGTACACTATTAGCGGCTTCGATTACATCCTTGGTTAACTTGTTCGCATCCGGAAGTAGGGATATGTATTCTTGTGCCAGTTTCTCTATGTTCTGCCGGATGTCTGCCCGATCTTCCCATCGGTACACTGTCGGTGGCGGTATCCCGAGCGTCACCGCTGCCGCATTCGGTGTATCGCCTTGCGCTCTTAGTTGCATATATTTTCGCTGCGTCCTCTTGGGGTACGCCATCGCCTCTCCGTCCCCTATCGGCTGCGGATACAATTATCCGGTGTTGCTATTATAACTACACGCCATTTTGTCCGGTTTATTGTGGCGTTTTATTTTCATGGCGTCATTTGACGCTATTTTATGCGTTATATCACCTTATATGGTGCGTTATATCACACAGTTTACGGAAATAATTTAATGTCTCGTAAGTGTAGTATATTATTACCTTTTCGGAGATTTTTGGCATATAATTACATTTCCGTGATTAAAATAGTTAATGCCTAATCGTATAGATTATTATTATTGATAATGCTATGCCAATAAAATCAATATGTTACATGATACTATATGACATGTAATATATGGCATGTTGTATGCTTAACTATAAGGCAATCGCGCAAATAGCGCGGGAGTCACGGGGACCGGGCTACACGGTCGCGCCGCCACGCGATACGCTCGGATATAAAACCAGGTCGGTGCCGACCATGACGGGCGCATACTCGCCCAAAATACACACCTATACCCAAGTATCGGAGGGTCACATGACCGCCAATTATGAAATCGACGTATATGACCCCAAAAGCATAATCTACGCAATCGAGGGAGAGGCGCGGGATGACTACCAGTGGAGGGAATTAGGGGCAACCGATGGCGACCCGTGCCGTGAATGGTGTAACCGTATTGATCGGTTGATCGGCTTGCTTAAAACCACTCGCAAAGAGATACAGCAGCTATCAACCCACCGGCATAAATGGAACGATGACGATTATTGTAGTATTTGTAGATTGGATGGCCGGGCTTAACCACAAGGCAGGAAGCAAATACGAGGAGGAGGGGAGACGATGGGGAAATACACGAGCAAGGAAGTACGGGGGCCCTACCTGATAAGCAAGTATCGCATCATCGGAACAGAAACGGATTGCGTGGACGTTTACGAGCGCTCCCCTTCCTCGTCGTATCGCCCGTTTTCTCACTCATCGATCTGCTCCCATGACGGTGTCTGGTACGGCAAGCTCGGTACCCGTGATCTTTCGCCCGAAGTGGATTCACTCCCCGTGGGGCCGCGCCGACGGGATATGCTCCGGTATTTACAGCAGGTAGCAGACACCGTTAAGGATTCCGTCCTTAACGGATCAATCTAAGGAGGATAAAATGTCCCGCATCCGCGAGCTGTTCCTGATTGCCGTAGCCGCTTCCTGGTTCTGGTCGTTCGTGTTCATCGCGTTCATACTCTAAGGGGAGGGAAGAAAATGGAACGTATCCGCGAACAAGGAACGGTTGAGACAGTGGCACAGTCCGGATTAGAGCGCATCAACGCGATTCGGCGGGTAGTGGACAACAAGCAATATGCGAAGATCGACGGGCAGATGGCGGACCTGTTCACGTGCTCGGCTATCGTACAGGTTTACGATGCACTAAACGATTCAAACAAGGTGAAGTTCTGCTCTATGCCGTACACAAAAATGGCGCACGTCGCGTTTAATCTCATCAACCAAAAGGAGAAAGACCATGGTAAAGATTACGATAAAAACAGATAATGAGGCGTTCGCGGACTACCCTGGAGACGAAATCATCCGCATCCTGCAGACCGTCATACAGAACATCAGGAACGGCGGATGCGAGGAATTGATCCTGCGCGATATCAATGGGAACAACGTTGGACTTTTTGAATGCGACCCAAGGGACACGGAGTAAAACACTTCATCCCGCTTGCGGGGAAAGGGGATAACATGAACCACACGCCGGGACCGTGGATAGCGGAATTTAATGATGACCCAATCCAGGTTGGAAGTTTAGAGGGGCGGTTTATTGCCATGACGCTGCCGGAAATGCCGGATGGAGGCATCGCAACAGGGGAAGATTACGCCAACGCCCGCCTGATCGCCGCTTGCCCTTTGATGGCAGAGTATGTTATACTTAAGGCCAAGGAGGGCGACAAACATGCCGAAGAGATTGCTCGTTCCGCAGGACTCGAAATTGCGTGATACCTGGGGCCGTAACAACAGAAAGATTCCTGATCGCAGGTGTTCCGAGTGCGGAAAAGTATTCAGGCCACATAGAAGTTCTGGGAAGTATTGCTCAAGAAAATGCTCTTGGGCCAACAACGGGGGACACAATCGACAACCGGAAACATGGTGGACCGACCGGAAGGGTTATATGTCTGGTCGAGTATGGATTAACGGAAAGCACGTTTTTATCAGGAAACATAGGTGGATTATGGAACAGCACATAGGAAGGCCATTATCAAAAACCGAAGTGGTTCATCACATCAATGAGGATAAACAGGACAACCGAATTGAAAACTTAGAAATTATACAATTCGGAAACCATTCAACAAACCACAATACAACACGTATTTATAAGAAGGGTTACAAATTAAACCTAACGGATGAGGAAAGAAAATCCCGATCTGAAAGAGCGAAGGCAACGCGAATATGGGAGCACACTAAACCTAAGCGGGAGGTTTGACGAATGGAAATATCAGTCCCCACAATCACCTGTAAACGCTGTAATTATACGTGGGTCCCCCGCAAGGCGGATGTGCGGCTGTGTCCCAAGTGCCGATCCGCCCGATTCGACCAGGCACGGGAACCGGAGAAGTGCTTCCTCTGCGGCCAACAGTCCGACGACATGAAACAGGTTATCGGCAACGCGCAAGTTTACAACCTCTGCCCGGAGTGCCGGGAGAAGAAGGAGAATGACAATGGACTATGAAAGTTTCGATAAAGGTATAGCGTTTAACATGGGGTTGATAGAGGGCGCACCCAAAACCGGATACACGACCGACGAGATAAAAGAGATTTTATCAAGAAATGATATTGACCCGTATATTATCAAACCTAAAAGACGCCATAGGAGGACATGTATGAATAATAATAGAATCCCCGTAAATGCTTGCGAAGGTTGCAACCGCGATATCCTTATCACGCCAGCCGGATACCACATCATGCCAGAGAACGGCGTCAACATCCGGTGCGCCCATTTGAAAGATGCAATCGACCGCGAACAATGCACGCTTGTCTCCGCGCACAACACCAGCCCGAGTGCCATCCGTGCAGCAAGAAGGAAGGACTCGCAAGGAAATGGCCCGACCGGTGCCCTGTTGTGGATATCCTCTGGACCGGTCGAGTATTGGGCGGTGGTGAGATGAAACTAACCGAAGCAGATGAGCAGTATTTTGAGAATTTGGTTTACCTGAAGGCAGTAAGAGATGAGCGAGGCATCCTTGGATTAATCCCGGACTATGAAAGGCAGCATTTAACCCAAAGGATAAACGAATTAAAAGAAAAAAGCGATACGCTTATAGTTGAAAACGCTGCGCTTAATTCCGTAAACGGTTATTTAAATGAACTGATTAATGGATTAGAAATAATCATTAATGATATTAAATGTAGAATGGAGGAATGAAATGGAGGGTTGGCCGTCAGATAAGCGTAATATTCTAAAAGGTTTTAGTAAGTTCATACGGGATAACACAATGAAAGTATCGCCTTGGGATGGTGAATCAAAAAGGATGGTAGAAGCACATGGCCCATACGCTGATTATCTCGCATGGGAAGCATGGATGGATAAGGTGGCAGATATGCCGTGTATGACGGGATGTAAGGACGATTGTATCTGCTGCCGCATATACCAGTTATGGGATTATTCGGACGGATTGGAGCGGGGGTATATTTACTCTCTATTCTGCAACTTTTTCTCTACTGAGCCAAAGCCGACCGGAAAGCACGATATCGGATCTCATTTACACCAAGACCTTGGCCCATGCAATTCGTCCAGGTGCGATTATTTCTCGGAGTACCACGACGGAGATTGCGAGAAGTGCCCGAACAAGGCAAACAGGAGAACGCACCATAAATGCCGGTGCTCTACATGCGAAGGTACGGATGAGACGCCATAACTATACCAACCGGTGACAATTTGTCACCGGCTCAACAGGGCCGGTTCATTCCGGCCCTGTTCTTTTCTTCCCCGCATACTCCGGATGATCCAGCAGTTCCGAAAAGTATATTAGCTCTATCTTTTTTTTCTTCCTGCCATTTACGACCCGACTTAATTCCGCCTTAACCCTCGCACAGATTTCCGTGCAGATTGAGTATTTAGGGCATCGTTTACAGTATCCCGCCTTCATCGGCCCGGCTCATCGTTGATATTGTCGATATAGGATTCATCTTTTTCCACCGATGATATCCTGTACTCCGTTATTTTAATCCACAACTTACGCGCATCTTGCTTGATTGTGCGCTGTTGGTGCCAACTAAATCGACTAATATACCCGTTTGCTATGTAGTCAATAAGACGCTCCACCCTCTTGGACCCATGGCATTTCTCAAGGTGCGCCAGCCAGTTATTGATAATATATTTCAGGTCGATGCCGATACGCAGTATCGCCGCCCGTGATTCACTCAACGGCTCATTTTCCTTCAGGGCGTATTCGATATCCTTTATCGCCAACCGAAAGACGGGCGAGAACGGCGGATCTTGCATCAACTCATAACACTCACGGGCCTTCGGGATAAACATAAGCAATGGGTCCGACTTCAAGCTGCCTCCTCGGGATCGGGGTGAAATGTTGCGCCGCCATCCTCGTACAACCACCCTACGTCCTGCTGCCGGACATGGGCCAAGCCACACTCGACGCACGAGTAATGTTTCCCCTGCATCATGTGGCCGCAGCCATGGCAAATGGTAATTATTCTCTGTTTAGGCATTGCTGTTTCCCCCTTCAACCTGTTTTATGTGCTTTTTACCCCCCGCCCGCATAACCCCTATCTCGCTATGCACGATACGGTGGCAGTTGGAGCATAATAAAACACACTTTTCAATCTCTAAATAGAAATGCTTCTCACTTCCGCCACATACACCGCGATCTTTTTCTCTCGGGCTCAAATGGTGAAAATCATATACGCAGGCTGGGTAAACTACTCCGCACCTACTACACTTCCCGCCCTTAATTTCAATTCCTCTTTCTTTTCTTGACCTTATCCTTACTATTTGCGGTTTCCCTGTCTATACCTTCCATTTGTCTACCAATACCCAACCTCCCTGGTTTAATTTCTATCGATCCTGGCGTCCATTAGAGCTTCTCCGGCGCGTTTTTTAGCAATCCCAACGAGGGGGCGAGGTGCCGTTTTTGTCCTCCTTGGGTTTTTGCCCATGCGATAGGGGTGTAAATAGCAAATATTCCCGTTATCGTTCTTCCGCAGCAGCTTCCCGTTACACTCTTTGACCTCGGCAATGGTCCCGGCGCATTCCAGGCAATGTGCCTTGATCTGCCGAACCTTGGATTTCTTTCCCGTCCACACCTCGGGATGGAGGTTGCAAATCTTGGTCACGCATTCCGTCTGCGCGAGGGTATTACAGAATCTGCACTCCTTCCGGATCGCTTGGGCTGCGGTAATCATCACCCCAAGCCGGGGGCAAGGCCGATACTGGAACCACCACTGATACCGTAAACCATGGGGCCATCTGGGGATGCGGCATTTACTTGTTGCGGGGCGCATGCTTTAAGTAAAAAACTATTCACGGAATTATTGGTAAATTGCCTCTCTGTTTCCTCATGGTTCCTAAGATAAGAAAGTAAGTCCTTTGCTAATTCCTCATCATCCCGATAAACGAGCGTCTGGCATCCGACATTAACAATCCAACCGTTCAGGACTGCATTGATCTTAATTTCCCTAATCATACTTCCTCCTTTTTGTTTAAGTTGTATACCGGGTAAACAGAAAGCGTTGTCCAACACCACCCTTCTTCGCATAATACAAGTTCTTGTTTTTCCGATAATCTCGCAAGCCAATACGTATATCCATCGTCACAACGTCTCGGTATGATGGCGAAATATTCCTTGGTTCTGATATCACCCACTTGTTTTGATCGCCACTTCATTGTTTCCCCCCACCTTTAACGTCTACCCGCACCGAATACTCCCCTTTCTCCTGCCGATACTCCCATGTCCACCTATCCGCTCCGTCATCTGTGCCGAAGGCGTCCGCTATCCCGTCCCGCACGGCCTTGAAACTACGGGCCAAATTGTCAGAATCAAGTTCGCGCTTGCCGATTCGGGTCAAAATAACGTGCAATTTTGTCCCTGAAAATGTCCGCCTGTACCGGCGCAGCATCAGGAAAGCCGCATCCCGTTGCGCCTTCGCCCGCTTCGCTTTTACGGCCCAGTGCTCCCTGACATTGGCCTCTGAAACGGTGCGGATAGGGAGGATGACGGTGATGGAGGTCAAACTGAGTTCCTTTCCCAATAACAGACGGATGCCCTCCAGTTCTTCATAGGATTTTTTCCTACCTTCCACCCATTAGCGGTGTAGTGCGCGTGGAACTTGAACGGATCAACGGGGCTATTTCTACCCTTGCAGTATTCAGATACCTCATCGAGTGTGGGGGGGGTAAAGCGACCGTTCTTTGGTCGCGGTACCCTCTCTATCTCTATCTCTGTCTCTGTCTCTGTAGTATCATTTTGATGACAGGTTGATATCACGCTGATATCATCAAAGATAAGCCAATCAGAAAGGCCTGGAAGTATTGAGTTTTCCAGCTCCTTCATGCTTACACGGAGTCGAAATGCCAACTTTTCATTACCGGGAAGTATTCCTGCTAAGTTCTTATCATCAGACGCTATCAACCAGATGTTTACCAGGTGCCGTATCAACTTGATATCAACTTGATGCCATTCTGGATCATCCAATAACTCGCGGTATAATTTGATCCACGGTGGACGCCGGTTTGAGAAGTGTTGGAACCGTTCCCAATTCTTAACCCGTATCAATAATCCGCCCCCCTGTTTACTTTCCTCGCCGCCTTCTTCCCCACATAGTCCTCCGCATACGCCCCCTCATACAGCCGCTTGTGCCCGATCAGCCGGACGTACCTTTTCCCTCCTTTCCCCCACCGGGGCTTCCCCGACAACAGGTATCCGACCTGATGCCGTGACGAATCCCCGGCGGGGTCCATCGGATGATGGAGGATGAAGGAATCCGAGGCGTCCGCGAGGATCGCCCCGCTGCCGCGCATACCGTGGGCGTTCGGCTCCGGCTCCACTTGGTCGGATTCCGGCTTACGGAGGTGATGGATCAAAACGATAACGATTTCCAATTCCTGTGCCAGCATCTTGATCCGGGCCGATGCTTGGGATTCCGCTTCCGTCTGGTTCCGCGCCACTCTCACAAGGAACGAAAGATTATCGATAAAGACTACCTGTATCCCCTGCTCTTTGACCGTGCGGAAGATTTCATCAAGCCGGGATTCCCACGGCATGAACTTCGACGGCTCGTAGAATCGGAACGGCGTCCCTTGGATTTCCACATACGCTTGTGTTTCATGAGCCGTAGTTACATCGGCATCACCGACGATATGACCTGCCAGAACCTCGAATACTTCATCGGATGATAACTCAAGGCAGTAATACCAAACGGGAATCTGCTGTTTAGCTATGGACCATGCGAGATTAAGGCAGAGCGTACTCTTGCCAGCGCCGGGGTAAGCGGCGACAACGTAGGTATTCCCCCTCCGCAGCGGCCCCGCGAAGTTATCGAACCATTCGATGCCGGTATTTATCCCCTTGCCGACGCGCTCCCGTTTGAGCAGGATCTTCTGGTACACCTGCTCAGCGGTGAGTGTGACTGGAGATATCGCCGCCCGTAAACTGTCCAGTTTATTGCGGTAAACGCTGTAGGATTCCCTCGGGGCGCACTGTTCGATGATATCCGATAAATCGGAGTTGTCAGCGGACATCGCCTGCTTGGGGGCTTTGTCGTCAGGGGTATTACTCAAAGAATAGCCTTCCCTGATCTTCGTTTTCTTCTTCCTTAGTACCGCCGTTAATCCACCAATCCCACATTTCTTGACCCGTGCGCCATTCGGTAGGCAGTACGTCTTTTATGCGTTTATCCACGCACCGCTGCATAGAACGCTTGTATGCCTCCGCGAACTTGGGCCATCGTCGAGCGTCTCGCAACATCTTTGCTGCCCCACCGTTGGGGCAGCAAATGCATCCAACGCGGGGCATTTCGTCATATAAAGATAAGTACGGCAACCCCCGGTCCCGGTGGTATTCCCATACGTCCTCGGTAGACCAGTCTATGATCGGATGTAAAAAACGCTTTCCTATCACATTACGGCATTGTTCAACCATCGTGCGTTTACGTCTACGGGCAGATTCTTCCCAACGAATTCCCGTAACTACCACGCGCCCCTTACCGCCACGTTCCTTTAATTCTCCGCAGCAGTACTTAACAACTCGGGTTGGTGGCATTCTCTTTTCTTCTATAAGTTGCCACATTGTTTTATCTGTGCGATGTAATTCAACTGAGGGGTAGTGTTTTCTAACAAATCGAATCACCTCTGGCGGGTCAACTGTAGTCATATTCATATGCGCGTCAAATTTTATACCGCTATCAATAGCAAGGTGATATACAGCTTGAGAATCCTTACCTCCACTAAATGCAAGATAGTACCCCTCCGGTGGTTCAAACTGTCGAAGCCTATTTATAGCAATATCAATTCTGTTTCCAAAAAGAGTGTTTAACATTACAGGTCCAAAAACTCCTGTAAAGCCGTCATGCCTTCCTCGAATTTCTCCGGTGGCAAGATGGCAACAATCGTCTTTCCAATTTCAAACTGCCTGTGCTCCCGCGAACCCTGCGTCAGCCCCGCGAGGGTGAATAACTCAAAAATCTCGGGATGGGAGGGGGTGTCGGTCATGTAAGACCTCCCCATTGGTCAGCCATTGCGTCGGCAATGCCCTGATATGTCCTGCTTCTGTTCTTCCAACGATCCGGCGAGGGCGGTTCTTTCCAGACGCGCCCTTCTCTACCATCCGCGATATTTGTTGGTTTTAGCGGGGGGAGGTTCTTCAGCCATAAACAGGTTTTCTTTGTCTCGCCGTGCCCGAATTGCCACGGTTGAATAATCTGGTCTGGTTTGCGGATGCGCGTCGAAATAATCCCAACCGGATTTTCAAGTGCTATTCGCGGGATAGGGGCATCAAGAAGCAACCGGACAAACAATAAGGCGGCGGCCTGTTCGCTTTCTTTGTGCTTAAACCACCGCGCCCCACTAACACAAAGATGGGTACAAGGAGGATGCGCTATCATTAAGTCCCATTTCTCGCGCAATAGCGGTCGCACGTCTTCCTTGAAATGACGAAGGGGATTTTTCTCCGCCGGCAACAGGTCGCAACTCCAGGCGTCGTGGCCCTTGGCGCGGAACGCATCTCGGACAATCCCGGAAAACTCACACGCCACCAAGACCCTCACCTTACCGCCATCTCGCACCCGGCCATCTTCGCAAGGTCGGCAAGTTGCGCTTGGCGGCGGTCGGCCCGCGTGGACTTGGCCCACAGGGTAGACCCGGATGTGCGGCAGATTTCGCAGGTCCACGCAACCGCAATCGGCGGGGAGAAATCGTTGAGCTTCCAAATTCCGTCAATGCGTTTACGAAGATGGGGGCAGGTCATTCCAACCCCTCCTTATCCGCCGCAAAACTGCGGAGCATGAGTTGGTTTTTGTACCACTCGGGGAAACCTGCGGTAGCGGCCCGCATGATGTCGCGCCGGTACTCTTTCCAGAGGAAGTTTTTAACTGCCTCTTGTTCCTCCGCCTCAATGTCCTCGTTGATTTCCTTCAGGAGTATGCCGATATCTTTGGGTGTGTTCGTGAGTCCTCCGCGCTCCGCGAGGTGCTGAATTGCTTTCTCCCATCGGGCTTCTGTGCGGAAGGATTCACAGAACGTCTCGAATCGGCCCTTGCCCGTTTCTTCCTTCCCCCACCGCTCCCGATGCGTTTCCTTGAACGCCTCCGACACGAATTTTCCGCACATCATCGGCATGGGTTGTCCGCCGATGAGGAATTTCCTCTGGTAGTTCTTCACCACCACGCCCTCAACCTTGGTGCCACCGAGTACGGATTCCCGGTCGAGGAAGGATCTTAGGTCATCGGGAGAGTTGATGGCCGCGTATTCGAGCGGGACCACCTCCAGGTCCAACGAATCAGCCATCTCCTGAAACTGGCCATGGAATGAATCCCCAAGGACGGTCCCGGACCCGAACAGGATGATGTGATTTTTCGGTATGCGGGAGTAGTGGAGCGTATTATGCTTCGGATGCTTCAGGTATTCTCCATAAAAAATAACATCTTCCGGAAGCCTCCCCTGGATGGAGACGATATAATCAACGCCTTCCTTGAACATCTTCTCTGGGTTTTCGGCGTAAAGTTGCGCCCCCTTGGACCGAATGAATAGATTGCCCTCCATCATACCGAAGGCAATTTGGGAACCGTCGATCTTCTCCGAAATTTCCACGGGTTCATTGAAAATATCCCTGATGTAATCCGTTCCGATGGCGAAAATCTTCGGGAACGCTTTAATCATCTACGCCGACCTCCTTTTCTCCGTGGCGCATTCGCGGCAGTTGATGGCGTCCGGATGCTTGTACTCGCCGCATTCGCAGATGTGGCTATCCCCCTCTTCCGGCTTCCGTTCCAGCGCCGCCGCACGTTCGCGGGCTACGCCGATCTTGCAATTTGAACAAGCGGACGTGTTCCATTGATCTGCCGCCGTGTTGCCCGAGCCGCGAAACACCGCCCGCCGAACTGCGAGGCAGACGCCATCCACGGCGCAGGGATTGATTTGAAGGGGATCGCGGGGAACGCTCATCGGCGTGTTGATGATGCGGGATTCGATGACCACCTCATCGTCGGGCGGCGGCGCTACCCTGACGTCCGCTGTCCGGCCCATCGGTCTGCCGGTTTTGCGCGGAACCATCCCCTCCCACGGATCGCGGCCAAGCGCCGCTACCGCCGCCGTACGGCGATCCGGGAGGGGGAATTTCAACCGCCTGTTCCATTGAGATACCGTGCCCGAAGGAATGCCGATGGCGTACAACTTGCGGCGTTCCTCGCGGGTAAATAATTTTGTGGTCATGCGGCTACAGCCTGCCGTTTCTTCGCACCGTGGCGACTTTTTACTACTTCCGGGTCCGTGTAGCGGTAGTAGTCCTTAGTGTTTTCGCTTTTAGTAGTTATATATACGTTTTCTTTGCTGTATGGTCCTTGGTCTAAGTAGCGGGCCATGACATGGTTATGCTTACCTCTGCCTCTTGAGTTTATCTTCCCTGAATCATTCCAAATCTGTAGCCACTCGGGTAATGATAGGCACCATTCTAATCCCCTACTCTCTGCGGAGTGCTTCTGCGTGAAGTAATCTCTGGCGGGGGATTTATGATTATTATTGCCACCTAAAATGAATTTACCGCCGTGAATTTCGGTTACTATATCCTCCGATCAGCCAAACCATTTAGAAACACCAATCATCCTGCGATAGTTACTTATTTGACGGATTGATTTTAATTTTAGATATGGTTCGAGTAAGTCTAAATTAAAAAAAACCTTCCTGTTCCCGGTTATACCGAAACATTTCATTAATTCTTGCCTGACGTACTCTCTCGATACCCTGAACGTATCGGCTATTTCTGTCCGGTTTTTCCCCTTGTTCCACAAACGGAGAAATTCCCTGTCTCTTTCGTTTGGCACGATAAGGCCATGTCGAATCTTCCTGGTCACGAACGGCATCATATCACAATGGTATAAGAAAATCAAGGGGGGTAACCGTCCATGCGCTACCAAGGGTATATTGACATGCTTTTATGCTTGATATATATGGTGTGTATGTGCATAATTTTTTCGACAGGAGGTGGTGAATGCTGGTTGTTGAGGCAACGGTCTGTTCTGTTTGGACACCGGCATGTACGGCCTGCGAGAACTACGGAGAGGACAGGTGCCCTCGTATGGAAGCTAAACGGGCCAGTTTTGCAGAACGGCTGAAGTTGCTGCAAGGTCTACACGGCATTACGAACGCTGAACTGGCGCGCAGGATCGGCGTCACCCCGGCCCAAATCCAGAAATACATAGAGGGGGATGATTTCCCTACCGTCTCACGCCTGATCCGTATTTGTGATGAGTTCAGGGTCACGCCCAATAACCTGCTGGGGTTCAACTCAGAAAACAATAATTAGTTCAATACCCCCCCCGCCTTCCCCCCTAACCGGGATTGCCTAACGGCCATCCCGGTATTTTTTTCGCCAAATATATTTACCTGCGATAAACGTACCCCCTTGACAACCGCCTATACTATTGGTACAAGGTGTATATGATTCACCCCTCCCCTCCCAAGGGCTGGCCCCATCGAGTACCGACGGGTTGGCTGCCGATAGCGAGGGGAACCAAGTGGAGTACCCCGGAGTGACCGAGTAAGGCGGCAGACGGCCTCCGGGGAGCACACGCAAATTTTACGATTCCGGAGGTCGCCTATGTGCCAAGCACCATCTTGGATCACGACGCCCGATGCCGTCCTGTTCCTCACAGACAAGGATGCGGAGGACCATCGCATCGACTGGAAGGACGCCACGGGGCACTCGGCCATCCGCAAGGTGTGGCCCAACTGCAAAGGGCAGGAAGGCGAAGGACTCGGCAAGCACACCCCGCAGGTGGTCGTAGACGCGCTGCTGGCGGGGAAACTCAACCGCATCGTGGCGGCGGGTGAGTTGGTCGTGACTGATGGCGTGTGGGAACTACCCGCCGCCGTGTCCGGCTACGTGGTCGTGTACCAAGGTGCCACGTTCAACGCGCAGAATCTCGCCAGGTGCGGCTCCGTGTCCGTGGAAAAAGGTGCCACGCTCAACGCGCCGGTCTTGTCCGAGGTATCCGGCTACGTGTCCGTGGAAAAAAGTGCCACGCTCACCGCGCCGGTCTTGTCCGAGGTATCCGGCTACGTGTCCGTGGAAAAAGGTGCCACGCTCACCGCGCCGGTCTTGTCCGAGGTATCCGGCTACGTGGTCGTGTACCAAGGTGCCACGTTCAACGCGCAGAATCTCGCCAGGTGCGGCTCCGTGTCCGTGGAAAAAGGTGCCACGCTCAACGCGCCGGTCTTGTCCGAGGTATCCGGCTACGTGTACGTGGAAAAAGGTGCCACGTTCAACGCGCAGAAGCTGAAGAGGTAACTCGCAGACAAGGAGGGATCATGAATCGTTACTGCCCCGGTTGCTCGCGCCCCACCGACCGCTGCGTCTGTGACCTGTTCTCCCCGGAGGAACCTCGCGCCTCCCGCGCCCCGGAGGGCCACGTTACCATGGACGCTGCAACCATCGCCGCGCTGACGCACGTGCCGGAAGAGGCGATCAGGGAGAAGGATGAGTAATCAAATGATCCCCATCACCGAGGACCGCTTTCCCGGCCAAGTCCGTGCGTTCCGGACCATGAAGGAGGCGGAAATCCTCCCCCACTTCGCGCCGAGGAACGAGATCGCCACGAGGATCAAGGTGCCGCTGTCCTACGTCCTGCGGCACCGCATCCATCAGTTCATCAATTTCAGAGAGGTGAAGAAATGACCCTGCGCGATCTCGCCGCCATCGTCATCGGCACGGGCATCGTCATCGTTAATTTCATCCTGTGGGGGTGCGTGTGAACGCCCGCGAACGCGCCGCGCTCGACCGGTGGATTCTTCGCGGCCCCCCGGAGGGTTGTGGGGAGTGTGAGGAAGATCCGTGCGTGTGCGAGTCGTGCGCCCATCCGGGGCCGAAGGGGTGCGGGAGTTGTCCGGACTGCGCCGATTGGGGAGATCAGGAGTACGAACGAAAACGGGACCGAGAAATGGAGGGAAAGTAGATGGAAATGTCGGGAACGATAGACAAGTTGGCAGTTGCGCTCTCGAAGGCCCAAGGGGAAATCGAGGGGGCTGTGAAGGGGAAACTCAACCCCCATTTCAAGTCGAAGTATGCCGGCCTCGATTCGACGTGGGACGCCTGCCGTAAGCCCCTGTCGAAGCACGGTCTGTCCGTCGTGCAGATGCCGTTCGATACGGACGGGAAGATCGGCGTGGAAACAATGCTTCTCCACGAATCCGGCGAGTGGATCAAGGGGAATATCTCCGTCCGTTCCGAGAAGGATTCCAACCCGCAGGTTGCTGGTTCCATCCTCACCTACCTTCGGCGGTATTCCCTGCAGGGCGCGGTCGGCATTGCCCCGGAGGATGATGACGGAAACGCCGGGGCAGGGAAGCAACCTACCCCCGTAGATGTTCCGCCGGTGACCATTGACGATGCCGTGCTGAAATCCCTACAGGAAGCGAAAACTACGGATGAATGGAAGGCGGCATGGAACGCCATCCCCGTGGGGAATCGCCACGGGTACGCGGCGGAAAGAGAGGCGGCACGGGTTCGCTTCGGTGGAGGTAAGGCCGCATGAGGAAGCCGATCTGGTCCCCTTACGAGCAAGGTTCGGTCGGATGGCTCAAGGAGCGCACGGGCTGTCTGACCGCCTCCCGCATGGCAGATGCTATCGCGTTCCTGAAAGGCGGCAAGGAAGCGGAGGCCCGAAAGAAACTGAAGATCGCCCTCGTCGCGGAACGTATGACGGACATGATGACGGAGGTTTTCGTCAATGCCGCCATGCAGCACGGCATCGAACAGGAACCGTTTGCCAAGGAGCGGTATGAGGAAGTGACCGGCGAACTCATCACGCCATGCGGCTTTGCCCTCCACGGAGAGATCCCCTTCTTCGGCGCGTCTCCGGATGGATTGATCGGTGATGACGGTCTGATCGAATGCAAGTGTCCTACTACCACAACATTCACCGAATGGGTCATCGGCGGCGTGGTGCCCGAACAGCATAAGCCGCAACTGTTGTCCCAACTCGCGGTGACGGGCCGTAAGTGGACTGATTTTTTCGCGTTCGATCCTCGTATAAAGGTGCGCGAACACCAGCACTTCCTCTGCCGCTTCGAGCCGAAGGAAGAAGAAATCGCCGTCGTTGAGGAAACCGCCCGTCTATTTTTGCGCGAGGTGGATGAACTGTTCGAGCGAGTGACGACAAGGGAGGTTGCGTAATGAATGATGTAAAAATAGGCGGGAACCTCACCCGCGACCCGAAAGTGTGGTTCCTGTCCACCGGCACCGCAAAGTGTTCGTTCACTATCGCCCATAACACGGGCAAGGACGACAAGAAGAAGGCGCATTTCTTCGATTGCATCGCGTGGAAGGAAACGGGCGAGGCCATCGCGGAGGCGTTCAAGAAGGGACAGTACATCGAGGTCCAGGGGATGCTGACGCAGAATTCTTGGGAGCAGGATGGCGTGAAGCGGAGCCGCGTGGAAATCGTCGTGTTCAAGGTGATCGAGAAGGAGAAGAAGGCGGAAGCGGTACCAGCACCCGATGACGACAGCGACGTTCCTTTTTAGCCGATGATGGGACGATAAGATGATCCCCTGCGTCTCCTGCGGGTACCAGAAGGAGGGAAGATGACGAAGCCGAGGTTGTTCATCGACGTTGACGGAGTAATTCTTGCCCGTTATGGCAAAGACGGTTTCTTTCAGATGCGCCCATACGTTGGGGATTTCCTCCGCTTTGCCGTGAAGAACTTCCACCCTTTCTGGTTGACCTGTCATGGCCCACTGTCCACCGACAGCATCGCATCGCTCAACAGTATGGGCGGGAACCAAATCGGATACGCCGAGTGGCGACATGATGCGATGGACAAAGTGGGTGGAGTGATCGCCAACGGAGGACTTAGTGGCGAGTGGTTCACGGTTGAGGACGAATACCCACTCAGGGAGGCAACCGCATTCCTGAAGGGGCACGGGTTGCTTCATCGTTGGATCATCGTGCCGAGAACGGGGAGGGATGTTCTTCTGCAAACCATGAAGGAATTGGAACGCCGCATCCTCACCGCCGGGCGGTCCCCCCGATGACCTTACGCTCCCTGCTGGCGAAGGCGACGGGTGAAGAGTGGACTATCGAAGAAGGTTACGGAGATGGAGGAGGGCGGCATCGCGCCATCGTTTCGGGAAGTGAAGATATCGCTACCGGCTATATTTCCGAGACTAACGCCGCCCTCATCGTCGCCACGCACAATTGTCTCGGGGAACTGTTGAAGGTGGCGGAGTGCGCGGAGGCAGTGTCCGCACACTCTCTTGCGACGGGGCGATGCCCTGACGATTCGGCAACGATGGCGGGACTCCGCGCCGCCCTCCGCGCCTTGGCGGAGAAGGAATCCGCGATACGAGGAGGAAAATGATGGACGAGGAACGTAGCGCACGATGCGCCGTGTGTGGGTGGCCGCTTGCAGAGACTCAGGATAAAGGATGCCTTCCGGGAGATTGCGGTATGCGTCCTCTGCCGAAACGCTACTACGATCCCGAGAGGGCCGCGAAGGAAGCGAAGAAATGGAAGGGGATGCAGGACGCGCTATTCCCCCATCCAGAGGATGCCGCTTGATTCCCGCCCCCCCGATAGCGCATCATATCCCCGTAGGTTATCCCACGGGGAGGTTATGGTGGATGAAAGGACGAATCCGGCCATATCCGGGCGATGTTTGCCCCAAGTGCGGCGCAGATTTCAAGTCGGTGCTCAACCGGGAGGGAGTGCAGACGGACATCCTCTGCGGGAAGGGGTGCATGATCCCCCCGCGCCGGTTCCTGATCGACGTGCGCTCCGTTGGCGACCGGTCAGGAAACAAGTTGGGGTACCTGAAGCGGGACCGCAGGGGTACGGAGTTTACATCCTTCCCCCTGGCGATGGCTACTATCTCAGCCGTATGGGACGAGATGCGGCAGAATGACGGGTACGTTGACGTTTCGAAGTGGAAGCCGTCCGCGATGAAGGAGATAACACTTCGGGCCGTAGGCGATGCATGGATAACCACCGTGTATCAGGAAGTGGAGCGCGTTACGGCGAAGCATTGGGAGTCGGGACTGAAACACCATATATACCCGCAAATCGCCTACGGTCGAGTCGTGGGTGATATGGATGTACGGGACTTGCAGGGAGAAGGCGGCGGCAGGGTCGTTGAAGCCATAAGGACCAAACTATTCCAGGACGGCAAGGAGCCAAGTTCCATCAAATCCATTATGGCTACCTTCCGCAGACTCCTTGTGCATATCGAGCGGATCGGCATTATCACGAAAGCCCCATATTTCCGAACAGTGAAGGTGCCGAAGAAGATCCGCGCCTACACGGAACGCCACGAGCAGGACATCATCATGGCCCATCTGCCGAAGGGTCGGAAGGATATGTTTCTCCTGTGCCGCGTGCTACAGGAGACTGGATTGCGGCCCGGAGAGGGATGCGCACTCCGCGTGGAATCTTTACGCGATGACGGCGTAATAGAAGCGCGTGAGGCAATCAACAACTACGGGGAGATAAAGTCCACCAAGACCGGCGATGAATTCGAGCGGGTCATCACGGAAGAATTGATGGCCGAATTGAAGGAACACGCCAAGGGGAAATTCGCCCGGTCGTTCCTGTTCGTGTCGAGATTCGGCACTCCCTACGTTCCGAATTGGGTAAGCAAGAAATGGAAGGAAGCGGGCATAGCGGCCAAGATCCGCAAGCCGCTGAACGTCTCCATGCGGCACTCTCGCGTGAGTCATGAGGTTCACTGCGTACTGAAAAAGGATTACCACGAGAAGATACGGCAGGTGCTACAGCATCGGTCGGTAGTTACCACGTTGCACAACTACGTGCTCGAAAAGCCAAAAGAAAATGTTACGGATCGTTAGAGACGCCCGTAACTCCGTGATTTTATTGTCAGTACCTATTCCGCGCACGGACGTAGACGTATATGATAATAAAGGGGAATACGGCGTATAACTCGTTACGGATTGTTACGGAGGGTAAATGAAACTCTGCACTGCCTTCCTCCGCGAAGCGTTCGAGGAGCGGGTTGAAGGTGCCGTGAAGTACGGCATCCGGAGGGCGTATAAACACTTCGATGACAAGCCGCCATCGGAGGCGCAGGAGACGGTCATCGTGGAATCCGTGCTAACCGAGTTGAGCGGGATGATTGATTGGGAAGACCCGCAAGTGGAGGATGGGTTGTAATGCCCGATTATACGATTTATACGATGTGCCGTGATTCCCAATGCCCGCGATGCCTAACGTGCTGGCGGTTCATGGCGAGGCCGCACTTCATGCAATCGTACTTTGCGGAGTCGCCAAGGGACGATGAAGATGATTGCAAATATTACTGGAAGATGGAGGAGTGATATGGAAGTTGAATTCGCGTTTAAAATAGGGGAAGAAGTTAAAGTAATACCTATCGGTATGATCGGGCGCATAGATTCTATGTCAATAGATAATAACGGCCCAATGTACCGAGTGGTTTACTGGAATGATGGTTGCAGGAATTCGGTATGGATGTATTCGTGGGAGATACAATGAAAAAACGCAAATGGTGCTATATTCAGAACCCTACCGTTTACGAAATGTCGTGCGATATTTGTGGCGGCAGAAATGTAACATGGAGCGAGTTTGAGCACCTAATATGGTGCTTTGATTGCAAGAAGGATACTCCGGGCAACAAAGGTATATTCGATGGACCTATTGCTTTGGGGTTATGCGCGATTATGGGTATTTACTTTGACAGAATAAGCATCAGGACAGGGAAAGTATCGAAGTTTAGTATAGTTACTGGTAATTATGGGCCATACCTAAAACCCAAAATAAATAAACTCGGTTTATCGCTCCCCCGTTAATTGAACTTCTTCGGATCTTCCTGCCCTACCTTGTATACATCTTCGGCATCCCACCGCCGAAGTAGATCCTCGGGGGATACGACGTTCCTCTTCTCATTCCCCGTGCAGAGTGCGAACATTCGGAAGATGCAGTTGTAGAACGATACTGCAAAATCGTCTCCACGTTGGATAGCTGCCGCCAATGCCTTCACACATCCTTTCGCCGCCGATAGCGGGGAATTCCAGAAGAAGGAGAACGCCTGCCCGTCGCCGCCGTCGGCGAATACCGCCAGACCGCGCACGGTGAATTCCTGCCCATCGCTTGTGCGGATCGTGCAATCTTCGGTTTTCGGGATCGGGGTGATCGTGATGCTCCAAGGATCGTTCATAGGAATGTCTTCTTGGCATGGTATATCTCTATGCCGTTTTTCTGCATCCTCACGTTCAGTTCCATAAACCCGAGTTCGCCCGGATGGTATCGGGCCTTCTCCGCGTAGGACGTTGAGGCGTCATCCGAGTAGGATTTCAGGAACGTCCCCGTGTTCAGGATGACTTCCTTCCTGGATACAATCTTCTTCCCGTTGCGGTCCACGCCGATCTTGATTCGGTCCACGCCCGCTAATTTGTGGTTGTGCCCAAAACAATGAATGTCGGCAATGTAGGCCGATGCGTCCGTACCGAGTGTGGTTATGAATCCACCGAGAGTCTTTCCGCTCGTCCCTACGCCGTGCGTAAGGGACCAAGTAAGAGTGCGGACGCGGGAATGCTTCGCGCCCTTCCAATGGAACTTGGTCTGAAGGAATCCGGAGTACCCGAGCAGGCGGCTTTCCGCTTCCTTCATCCCCCACAGCTTGTAGCCGACCCGCCTTGTCGGGTTGGTCCCGTATCGATCCAGTATGGACAGGGAGTGGTTGCCATCGATGGACGCGATGAGGCGATCCTTGATCGGCTCCAGCATCCCCGCATACGAATCAATCATCTTGTCTATGGGATCATCCACGCCGACGAACTGCGGGTCCACCATAGACGCTTTCCATCGCTTGTCCCCCGCTTGGGCCACAATCAGGTCCATGCCATCGCCCAAGTCCAAGAAGAAGCAATCGGGGTTGTCCTTATATCGGTCGATCAATTCCGTTTTGAATAGGCGCGTGGAGGAAAGGGCGTTACCGTGGTGGGCGTCGGAGAAGCATACGAACTTGAACTTCTGCCCAAGTTGGTACGGGATGTATTTTTGGATTACCTTAATGCTTCACCGCCTTTCTCTGCGGGTTGCCGCTCGAACCTTTCCTCCACCCTTTGTAACTCGCGCAGGGCGCGGTATAAGCGATAGGTGAGCGTTACGGCCTGTTCCCATTCGGCGTGTAACTTGATCTTTGGATGCTTCACGAGCATCAGGGGCACAAGGTAGTTGAAAATATCCCTTGTTTCTTCAATGGCTTCCTTGGACCTATTGCGCTCATCGGCCCGGACTGGACCATATTTCGCCTCCCCCGCCTCTATTCCTTCCCTGCAAAACTTCAGGAACTCAACAGTCGGGGTGTCCATTTCCCCTCCATTCCACGAGTACGCTCCAATACATCCCGCCGATACTAACGGGAACCCCTACCGGTATCCAATTATCGGGGAGAGAAGACCCCTCGAACTCGATGACCATGTACCTGTAATATGAAATCATCGTATCGTATTATATTATACCGTTGGTAAAATTGCAAGGGGGCGTCATTTGAAAATATTGACAGATCCTCTTCGCTTTCTTTGAGCTATCAATGCGCAAGCATGGCATTCCCTACCCCTACTTCCGTCCTTCCTATTTCTTATGTAAGAGTTTTCTGAATAGTTATGCCCCCTGCTGCAATGCGTTCTCTTTTCTATAGGTATGCGTGGTTTATGCCCATCCCTAATCCTAATGCACTCCTTGCATTTTCTATACGGCCTACCGTGCTTGTCTTTATAGTAATACGTATTGCTTGATGTATATTTATGTCCGTTGCGACAAACAGTTTTGTCGCCATTAAAATTGTGTTTCAAAATGACATGATCGCCCCTGCTGACACATTCTAAATGGAACGTGTTTACGCATGACCTATTGCCGCAGTCGTGATGGATAACGTGACCGACCGGGATGCTACCTACGAACGCGAGATACGCGAATCTATGTGCCAACATTGATTCATTATTATAAAACAAAACACCATACCCATTAGACATCCTATGACCAGACCAAATAAGGCAGCCAGAACCCTCTATAACGTCAACCCTGTCGAGGAATAAAGGTAAAGTGTCTTTGTTTATTTCCATATTCATATGGAACTATACCACAGGTGCACTTAAATTACAATAGCCAGTTACTTTATAAAGAACGCTTTTATAAATGCACCTGAAGCGGCAAGCATTCCAACAATACCTATCTTCCTGGAATCCTCAAGAGATTTAATCCTATCCTCTGACGAAGCCCGATGGGAGCAACCATTATCCTTCAAATCTTTCAAGTTGGCAGTCACTTCTCGGCGAAATTCCTTAAACTCGTTATACATCATTTCGATGATTTGTTCCGTCGAGAAGCCGTTGGCCATCGGACCGCCCCCTAAGTTGTTTAATTACCAATACATTTCCGTATTACTTGACAATGTTGTTGTGTATATTTGACAATCACCCTGTGTTTATTTGACAATAGGCAAATGTCAATTTGACGTTAGTTGACACTTCATTGACATTAGAACCTGTAGGACGCCCCGATATACCCACGCGCCCCTAACGCGCTGTCATTTCGCCTTACCTCTACTCCTACCCCCGCCTCCACCTCCACGGGACCGATTCTTAGCGGGGCCGCTACCAGATCCGATTCGATGATATTTGCTCCCACGAACAGGTATCGGGCCGACGCCCGAATGTCCCGTTTCACTTGGAAGAATGGCACCGGTTCCTGTCTCGTGAGGATCGTTGTTCTCCCCGCGTTGTCCAGTACAGAAACCGCAGTCGTCTTTCCCGCATGGGGTTGAATCTCTACCGCCGCAGTCGGGTTTCCTGCGACGGCGTTTAATTCCGGCATTTTCAGAGTCGTGCTTAACGACGCCTTTTCCAGAAACACAATCCTTTCCGGCCCCGGCACAACGATGGTCTTTACCTTTTCCACAACCTTTTCCGGTACTTGTGCCACTACAACCGGTCCCTGCTGGCCCGTGGGCTTCGGCGTATCCACGGCGTATTTCCATAAGAGCCAAGCCGCAGGCAAAGCGAGGGCAACCGCTATGTAACGGAGCGGGACATTCTTCACACGGGTCTTTATCCATTTCCACATTGGTCCTCCGGCATTATGGCCCTTTATGCGCCTTTTGTCCCATATGTATAGTGTTATTGTACTTACTAAGGTTTATTCTCTATCCATTTCCCTGCCGCCGTTACCCCCGCAAGCGACAGGACGATTCCAACGTGCTCCCACGCAAGCGGGGCCATCGTGCCGGTTTTCACGGTGGAGTAAATCCAGCCGGCGAGGACGCCGAAGCCCCATGCGAGGGTAAGGAGGCGTTTGCTTGAATAATTGCCGCTGTCGTCCTTCAGGAAATAACTGATATTCACTTCATCCCTCCTGCCGCTCGAAGTGGTTGAAATCTGTTTCCCTCGGTTCCCCGTGGATGCCGTCCTTATCCCAATCGCCGCCGTAGCGGTTCAGGGGATTGAGGGAGCACCAGTATTCCCCGAACTGCTTGTAGTGTTCACCGCCGGCCAGATACACGCCGTCCTTGAACAGATTGAGGTCAACGGCCAGCCGCTTGCAGTGGAGGGAATTGGCGATGCCGATTCCCTTGATGGCGTTCAGTTTGGCCTGCTCGGGAGTGCGGTACGCTTCGCCGAAGGTGCAGGCGTAGCCCTCCGCGTTGATCTTCTTGATTAAGTGCGACACATCCCACGCGAATTCCTGCTGCTTCTTCGAGAGAGTCATTTATTCTCCTTCATCTCGTCAAGGGAGCGGGAGGGCATCTATCCTCCTTGGTTCAGGCGTGCATCTATCCCAGCTATGGTGCGTCCGCCATCGCTGTGAACGTTTCGTAATATATGATTACGCGGACCACGCCGCCCGCCGCGAATGTTTTTCCACCTGTACAGGCGATCAGCACGTATATTCCGGGTACCGCCACGGGATTTACGGAATTATCAATGTTGATCGATACCTTTGTATTTTTGTCAAATGGAGAAGATGCCGTTATATCGAACGTGGGGCCGCCTACGATCGTGGCGGAAAAGGCAGTTCCTCCGTCGCTCGATGTTAAGGCATTGTCGACGCGCAGCTGCGCCCCGAGAATCCTGGATCCGACGGGGATCCCCAACGAAATGTTAAAGGAGGCCGTCGCCGTGGCGGTCCCGGTCACTTCTTTGTACGTAGTGGTGAATCCGCCCGTGGTCCCGCGAAGGTTGTGCTGATACGTAAAATCGGTCGGCCCGAACCGATTATTATCCCCGCCGAGGATGTTCAGGTACGTCTTCATCCACGTCGCGTCCCCGCCGATTCCCTTGGTGAACGCGACCGGGTTATACCCGATGATCTCAACCCCCTGGGTCGTCGCGCCGCCGTAGATGTTGTAGGACGTGGCGGCGTTCGGGGACGTGTCCCGCCCGCCGATGATGGAAATGGAATAACAGTTCGTGTTGTCGGCGATATGGACGTAAGAGCCGATAGTATTGTCCGCCGAGGTATTGTTCCCGACGCCACGCACGGCGATGAGCGATATCTCCGTGGAGGTATCAAGGTACGCCAGTCCCTTCGCGTTCCCTTCCGCGCCGCACCCTACGAGGGAGTTATTGGACGAGTTCGTGAACGTGTACGCCCACCCCGTACCGGAATCCGCCGCGCAAGCGGTCAGAGCGTTGTACGTTGCCCGCTTGAACTTGAAGGCCGCCGGGGAGTTCATGATGTATACGTTGGAGACATCGTTCGAGGTACTGCCCGCGCCGACGAGGACCCCCGTCCCGTTCGTGGCGAAGATCACGCGACTTACCTTCGATTCGATCACCGCGTTGTCCTGCACGTCCGACTCGTCGCCCAACTTGACCGCGTACCCGGTCGCTCCACGGTTCCATGTCCCGTGGACGTTCTCAATCGTGACCCCGCTGGTGGTGCCCACCGCGACCGCCGACCCGCCCGTGCCGGTTGCGCCGAAGATGTACAGGTTCCTTACGGCCCCCGCCTTCCCCGCCGCGCCGCGCAAGACGATGGCCGTGCAATCGTTCGGCAGGGAAGAAAAGTCGAGGTAGGTGCCGTTGGAGGAGTTCAGCGCGGCACCATAGCCGACGAGCGTGGTCGCCTCATGCTGGAAGACAAGGGAGGAGTTTACTTTATAGATGCCAGGAGGAAGCACGACAAGGCCGCCCACCGCCAGCGCCGCGTTGATCGCGGGAGCATCGTCCGTTACTCCATCGGCCTTTGCGCCATACTTCGCCTTCACGTCCACGTAGGGCGCGGCGAGCTTGTAGGTGTTGTCCATCGTGCCGGTGGGGAAAATCACATCGTTCGCGTACACCGTCAGGTTGTCGGCGAAGGAGTTGTCGCCAATGGAGCGGAAACCAGTGATGGCACCGTTGTCGGAGACGATGTTGTGCACCCGATAGTTGAAATTCTCCGCACCGGCCCAAGGAAGAAGGGACGCATAGAACGTCAGGGCTACGATAAACGCTAATTTTTTCCTCATGTTATGCACCTGCCGGGGTAGTCATGGATGTATATCCAGTCTTGGAAATGGTCACGTTGAATAGAGATATCAGCGCGTAGTCGCTGTCCTCGATCCAGAACGTGTAGGAACCATCGGAACCGGAAGTGGTAGCACCGCCGGATAAGGCGGAACCGCCGGATTGCGCGGAGTAGCACGTTGCGGCAAGGCCGGTGGAGTAGACAGTTAATGCAACCGTGGCGGATGCGACAATGTTGCCTTCACCGTCACGGGCGATGCCGGAGATGGGACGACGGGCCATGAAATACCTCCAAATAAAAAACCCGCCAAAGGGCGGGCTTGACTTGAAACCTCGATTATGGTAAGTAGCGATTATATGGCTAATGCTTTTAGCTAAAGGAGGCGCAAAATGCTTACGACAATAACTTGCTTATTCGTAATTGTTGCTTGCGCTATCTACATAGCGAAGGCAATCTCGGGCATTGACCGGCGTATCTATTAAGGCCCCAACAGCTGATCGAATGTGTACGCGGCGGGGCGGCCTATGCCTTTCCCGCTAATCTTACCGGCCCCCTTCATCATGAACGCAATCTGAGCTTTTACCGATGGATGCCCAACCGTCTGGTTGAATATGGCAAGAGGTATGGACTCGCGCCCGATCATAACCTTAGTGCCGAGGTCTATCAGGTCGCGGTTATTCCTGCGGGCGAGGGACCGCTCAAGGGCTTCTTCTAATAAGCGCCATGATGCATAATCGGCATTTATGTCCTTAAGGGCAAGATTAGACACTTGTAATTGCAACCGCGCCTCATGTGCCACGCCCTTCCGCATTGTCTCAACGAGGGAATCGGATTTACCGTACATTTTATCGTAATTTGCCAGTTGATATAATTCCTTCTTCAGTTCATTTAATTCCCTTGCAGTAAGACTACTTGACCTTCCCGCATGAAGGTCTGTGGCGAAAACCTTAATCTTCTCCAGATCCCTTAAGGGGGCTTCTCCTTTTTGCGCCTTCTCGATAGCGCGGGTTAATCCATTATTTAATATATCTTGGGTGCTAAATGTTCCAGTCATTTTAGATATTTCTGCGTCTATCGCATCTGACGCCGACTGTTTTCCTTGCTTAGTAACTTCAAGTCCATATTCTGAGGGAGGGATAGACTCATATAGCCCCTTCCCAACTGCTTTCTTTATATTTGATGTTCCTTCGGGGCCATGGGCTTTTACCCATTTTTGCGATAGGGGCATCTTGATCGAGCTGGCATACGCCCTTTCAGCAAGGCCCGACTTGGCTATTTTTTCTCCTACCGCCGTTATCCCTGCACCCAACAACTGCCCCCCGGCCTCCATCGCCGCGCCGGATACGACATCCTTACCAGATTGAACAAATTTATCTCCGATAGATTTAGGGGCCTTCAATCCCGTCCACTCGTCCAACAAATCGGCCATCCCCTTACCGGAGGCGTATCCTAATCCTGCCCCCGCTACGGACCCCACCGGACCAGTAGGAGCACCGCCAACGGCACCTGCCGCCAACCCGCCGTATTCCAGTACCAAGCGAGCATATGGAGATACTTCACGAGCGGTTTCCTTAACAGTGGGGGCCTGCCCCGCTTCCCACGGGGATGCCCCCTCAACGGGGGATATGGGGGATGGTTCCTCCCCTCCGCCCTCGGCGGACTTTTCACTCCAGTATCCATTATCTTCTTGCCAATAGTTGTCGGCCATTACTTCTTCCTTGCCGATCTTTCTGTGCCATTGGGGCCGATATATATTGGAGCACCGGAGGCATCCAATCTACCGGCATATCTCCATCCCGATGGGGGCACCTCAAATCCAGAAGGGGGCACCTTTGACGCTTCTATTTTTAACATGACGCCGGTTCTGACTTCCTCCCATGGGTACGGTATGGCTCGGGATGCATCAGTTCTGGCCTCAAGTGCCGATCTTAAATTATTTATCGCTGTGTTTAATTGGGCGGGGGTCCTGTCGGAACCAAGGTTTTCGAGTTCCAATT
>JAEHJW020005696.1_pt1 | contig 49733 bp, 56 predicted proteins | sample 9271431 | NCBI WGS metagenome assembly JAEHJW02
TGCAGCGCGACAATATGGATGGAGTGGCGGAGCCCAACTACATCTTAGGAGAAACGTTCGGGCCCGGCGTGCAGGACCTGACCTATGGCCAGGAAATCGGCTTTCGCGTGTTTGCGGCAGCCTACGGCTACAGTGGTAACCATCACTATCAGAACTGGTCTTTCGTGGAAGGCGCGCTGTGGATGGCGTTCCGATTTGAGACGGTGCCCGTACTGTACCGCGGTCCCTTCTCGGAGGACGTGATGCGGAAATACACGAGCGGCCGAACGACGCTCGGGGCTGGCCACATCCGTGAAGGCATCGTCATGGTGCCGGCACAGGAACGGCGGGACCCGCGCATCGGCCGGGTGTGCCTGAAATCCGTGTCAGATGACTATCTGGGGCGCAAGAATGGCACCGAATATAACTAGCGCGCGCATCCAGGCGCGGCGTTTTCTGATTCTAGTGAGTACGTCAACTTGGCAGGCGTGGCGGGCACTCCAGGATCAGCCAAAGGATCACGGAGATATAGTCACCCCGGGAGGCGTCACGTCATGACCGCCAGTTACTGGCACTGCAAGCATGATCGTTGCTGGGAGCGAGATGATGGCGCGCTGGTCATGATTGACGCGGCTACGGAGTGTTGCACGGCGCGCCCATGGTTGCCCAATTACCGTGGCTGGATCGCGTATGGGCCCCGTGATAATGATGGCTGGCGCGATTATTTGTGGTTCACCCGGAAAGGGTCACTCCTCCATATCCCCAGGAAATTCAAGACCCCAGAAGCGGCCATAGCGGCCGTGGATCACGCCTATCCGTTTCGATTCCACTTTTGCGTTTTTGGAGGCACCCATGAGCAACCCCGATGATTACCGTGACGCCTTTGTCCCCCAGAGCAATGGGGCCCCGACCACTGGAGCACTCTGGCCTACGTTGAAACCGTCATGGTCGAGTGTGGCGGTTTCGAGATAGGGGCCGACCCCAGGATGCGCAGCAGCCGACGCAATTTCCGTGTCATGAGGCAACAGTGCCCGCGCCCCAAGCGGCCCAGTGGACGTGATAGGCGGGGTCTGGGGCTCGTCATGGAGGTCTCCAACGGTAGTACATTGCGTGATGGCACGAAGGTACCGGGTCACGACGACTGGATGTGCCTGCAAGACATGGCGGCCGCCGGATTCTTTTCCACCGGACGATATTCGCGCGCGCGATAGCGAGCTTCTCGGGGTGGGCGCGCAACTCCTTTGCGACCTCATCGTGAAGCCGCAGATTAAAGCGATCTACGTCCGCATGCGTGCGTGGCGGAATGGGTTTTAGTGTACTCATACAGAAACTGTACGCCATTCCGCCCCCTGAAGTCGCGCGGGATATCGTGCTGCGCGCACACAAAAACCCCGATCCCGGGTGTCAGCCCACGCAAGGACCAAACTTTGGGATCGCTCGCAACTTGATTTGCTTCAAAGAGGCGTCGCGCGCCATGGTCTTGATGTCGGCCCACACCTCAGCATCGGGCGCGGGCGCGGCCATGGTATGATCCAGAACGGCCGCCAAGGTATCAAGGACCGCCTTGACGATTTGATGGCGTGGAAGGGGCTCTGCTCCCTGGGGGGTCGGAAAGAGGTCCAGGTATCGCCGCGCTGTATTACAGGCTTCCCGAATCTCTGGGGGTTGTACAGGATTCCGGCATGCGGGTGACGCGGGTATCAGCGCCTCGACGGTCTTCGCCAGGAGTCTCGCAATCCGATCTTCCGTCCGCAAGCGCAACGCGGTAAAGGCAAACGTGACCTCGTCCCTGTCGGAGGGCTCTGCGGGGGGATTGGCGTCCTGCGCGCTCACTAAGGCCGTCTCGATCGGCAAGCGGTCTTCGGCTGGGGTCTGGCGAGCGGCCTCCGCAGCCGCCCGCAATGCAGGTGACCACAGGCGAGCTTGGCTTTTGGCGATCCAGTCTAGCAGGACGGGGTCCCACAGACGGCCCATGTCGGTGAACGGGTCTGCTGTTTCCGAAGGTTGGGATGGCGCGGTACGCATGGATTGCTCCTTTTCTTTGCTGTGTCCGAAACCGCGCCTCAAATCCTGGGCGCGGTTTCGGATGCCTGTTTCTGGATCTTTTTGGCTGGTGCGGTCATCTCGCGAGCCGGCTTGTGATGGCCGGCCGGCTTTACGTCGCCCCGTTGGCGCCGGACCTGCTCGCGATACTCGAGGACCTGTGCCAGGCGCCGGCGGTGCTCCTGCGACAACCCCGGGCGGCTGCCGGGTTCCTCCATATCCAGGGTCGCGTCGGCATCGACGGACTCGCTGCTGGTCCCATCGACCGGGGCCTCCGGGTCATGGTCGTGTTTCTGGCTCAAGGCCGCCTCGATGACCGCCAGGGCCTTGCGGGCCTCGGCCTCCGCCTGGTTGGCGGCGGGCAGATCGACCTCGTCTATGGTCTTGAGCTTCGCCGTCAAGTCCTTGACCGCGTCCTCGCGCCGGGCGCGGGCCGTAGCGATATATTGGCGATTCTCCGCCAAGGTCTGCGGCGACAACCGTTGCACGGCGGATCCGACTTTACTGAAGCGGATCCGGGAGACCGTCACCCGGGTGTCGTCCGGGTTCTTGACCGGGGACTTCAAGGCAACGATCACGGTGCTCTCGTCCATATGCGAAACGACGGTCATGGGGACGTTGCGGCAGAAGACACGCCGTTCATGATCTTGTGCTGTGTAGGCGACGGATTCCTTGCGCCATTGAGCCATGCAAGCCAGCATGTCGTCGCGGCCGCCGATCTCCGAGACGGGCCGGCCTTCGGCGTCGGCCAGGAACCAGACCTCGGGGCCGTCGTCCAGTCCGGGGAGGGCATCAATGAACGCCTCACGGACATCGGTCGCGTCCTTACTGTAGCCCTCCATGCTCAGGGAGCTGCGCAGGCGGGACCGCTGATTGACCAGGAAGCGCACGGTCGATTCCGCGGACGCGACCGCCGCCTCGGCCTCGAACTTCTTCATCACCATCGGGTCTCCGGCGGCCGTGGCTGCGATCTCCGCCATGGTCATCGAGGTGTCGGGGTCGAACGTGCGACCGCTGTATTCGCCGCTCAGCAGGGCCGAGAACATATTGATCTTGGTCTGCAGCAGCTGATACCGGAAGGCGTCGGGAGAGACCGCCTCCTGGCCGGCCACGGACTTCGCGGATACGGCCGCATAGAAGAAGATGTCGACCTGCTTGTTCGTGTTGCCCTGACGGACCCCGCGCCCGATCGCCTGCTCGACGATGTCGGGGCGCCAGGGCGGGTTGACGATATGGATGGCGCTTAGACGTTCCTGGGCGTTCACCCCTTCGGCCATCTTGCTCGTGGAGCCCAACAGGATGCGCTTGCGACCAGCATTGACCTCGTCGAACAGGTCCGCGCGGGCCTGGTCGGATGTCGCCTCATGGATGGCGGCAATCTCGTCGATCGGGATGCCCGCATCCACCAGCATCTGGGTCAGGTCGTCATAAAGGTTGGCCGACACACCGCCAGGCACACCCATATCGAGGAACACCATCTGCGCGCCCCGGATGTCCTTGGTGGCGCGATAGACGGACCTGACCTGGTCTACGACCGCGGTGAGCTTGCCGCCGTCCTCGCGGGCGGGCACGAAATCGGGCCCCAGCAGGTTCACCAGAGACGGGTTGCCGATCAGGAGACGTGTGTCGCAGGAGGCCTTGGCGGCGGTGTCCATCAGGGCAAAGACGTGGTTCTCGCCCTTCTGGTCCGGATTCGAGGCGCGGCGCGCCACGTCCGCCATGACCATCCGCTGGAGCGGGGTCATGGGGACCTCGATGGTCTTGATCTGCTTTTCCGGGCGCACGATGACGTCTTTGGCGTCCCGATCGATGGTCCGGCGATCCATGACGCACGACAGCATCGCCATGATCTCGGGGACGTTGACCAGCATATCGCGCGCACGCAACACCCATCCGGCCCCGGCGTGATGCGGCTCCCAGACAAACTTGGTGCCGACGAACGAGGACCGGAAGGCATCCAACGAGGTCATGCCGGCCCGCTCCAGCAGATCGGGCCGGACATAGCTGATCATGCGGTGGATCTCGTTCAAGCTATTCGAGACCGGAGTGGCGGTCGCCAGAAAGACCCCGTCTTCGCGCTGGCGCAGGCGCCGCACCGCCTCGGCCTTGATCTGGAAGTCCAGGGACCGCGCGGCGTCGCTGTTCTTGAACAGGTGCGCCTCGTCGGTCGCCAGCAGGTCGATGCCGAGGTCCTGGTCTAAAGTGATCTTGTCGGTGCGCTCACTGTCGGTGGCGGCCTCGAGGGCCGCCTCCAGGCGCTTGATCCGGGCGATCACCTGCTTCTTGGTATAGCGCGGCGCATCGGAGGTCTTCATGGCCTCCAAGGCCTCTTCCTGCCTGGCCAGTTCCTGGGCCACGATCGCTTGTTTGACGCGCGGCGAGATATCCAGCTTCGCGAATGTCTCGTGCGTCAGGATGATGGCGTCGAAATCCTGGGTGGTCGCGCGCGCGATGAAGTCGCGGCGGCGCTCGGGGGACGACAGGTGCTCGTTCGTCATGACCAGGAAGCGGGCCTGCGGGTAGGCCTCCTGGGCCGAGCCCGCGAACTGCACCAGCGTAGATTTCTTGACGATGATGGCCACGCGCCGGGCCAGGTTCAACCGGCGCATCTCGTGGGCCATGATGATCATGGTTAGGGTTTTGCCCATCCCGACGTCGTGGGCGATGATCCCTGCCATCTCGGTCAGCCCGCGCATGACCATGTTGGCCTGCGTAGGGTAGGCGTGCAGCGAAGGCGACATATCCTCGAATTGCGTATGCGGCCGGATATAAGAGGGGGGCCGGAACCCGTTGAAGAGCCGGTTGTAGATAGCGCAGAGGTCGTTGGACCGTTTCGGGTCGTCCCAAACGAAGGTCCGGAACTTCTCGCGTATGCGATCGGCCGCCTGCATCGCAGCCTGGGTCTCCGGGCGGTTCAGTACCGTGCCGCCATCGTCGGTCTTATCGGAGACCTGGATGGGTGTCCGGCGCAGTATGGCCAGAAACAGGTCCGTGAAGGGATAGCGCGCGGTACCGATATCCGGGTTGGCGCTCATGATCCTACGGGCGATGAAGCCCTTGACCACACCGTTCCACTTTCCGGTCGGCACCCATCCGGATTCCGGGACGTAGGTCACCACCGGCTCGTCGTCCGGGAGCCATCCGGAATCGTCGGCCACCTCACCCAGGTGGCGCAGAAACTGGTTCATGACGTAGGCAGGGACCCAATGGGCGCCCATATCCACGATGATGTCGCCCGGCTCGAGTGGGGCCGGCATGGCGGCCTCCAGCGCCGAGACGTTGCGCCGGAACCGGGGATCGCGGTCGGCGGCCGCGCGCGCGGCGTCGAGCTTGTCAGGCAAGTGACCGGACAGGTAGCGCGCATCCGTCTCGATCTCGCCGGTCTGGGGATTCAGAAAGACGATCTCCTGATCCAGGGCCGCCTCGCGCAGATCGCCGATCTCGGCGGCCTTCTCCGCGGTCAAGAGGGCGCGCGCGACCGCAAAGCCGCGGTCATTGAGGCGCCCGGTCTCGGAGACGGCCATGATCAGCGCCTCGCGCAGATCCGTGATCGTGCCGGCCAGTTGGTCGACCGGCAGGCGAGTGCGTAGCGACTTGTGGAAGATGTCGGCCTTGGCGACGGACTTGTCCTTCTGGATGACCTCCAGGGCCAGCACGCGGCCCGCGTAGGGGTCGTCGGCAAACAGCTTCTGGCTACGGGCCAAGCGCCCGTGGGCGGCCGCAAAGGCATCGTAGGCCGCGTTCAGATCGGCCCGGGCCTCGTCGGTGTCCGTGCGGAAGGTCTCTCGCAGGGCGTCCCGGACGGCCATGTACCCCATCAGCTTCTTTCCGGCCGGCGAGGCGGCCTCGGTCAGCGACAAATAGAACGTCTCCCCGGTGTCCGGGTTGGTGCGGGTCACCTGGCCGATGTGGGCCGGGAGGGATTCGGTGGCCGGAATCGCGACCAGGGAGCCCGCGATCCGCATATCGTCCGGCAAGAGGTGATTGGCCATGTCGGGCGGCAGCGGAAAGTCGTCGTCATGATGCGCGGTCGCCTCCGCGGCCTGGACCGTCCGGACCGGATCGAAGGCGAAACCTTGCCCAACCTCCTGGATCTTCTGGGCCAGGTGCGGGATATCTCCCCAGTTGGCGGCGGTGAGCGTGTAGGCGCGCTGGTAGTTCGATTGGGCCCAGTGGCCCAGGATATGGTCCGGGTGGTCGAGGTAATACTTGTTGACGCGGAACTGCCGTTCGCGCGTCTCTTCCCAGTCCGCAACCTTCCCTTCATCAACTTGTCGGCCATTGGCGTCGAACGCGGGGGCGGGGCGGTCCTTCCCGCGGGGGACCATGACAAAACGGTTATCCTTCTGAACCGAGACAGCCGGGACGGAATCGACGAAGTCTGCGGCGTTCGGCTTCATGTCCGGGGTCAGGGCCTGGAAGAACAGTAGGTCCTCCACGACCTCGGTTCCGGCCTGGGCCGACTGGCTTTCCTTGGGCAGACGCAGGGCGCCGATCAGCCGGGCCTTCTGCCCGATCCGATCGCGCAGTCCGCGCGAGACCTTGTCGAGGGAGTAAGACGAGGTCAAGAAGACGCCGATGCCGCCGGGGCGCAGGCTGTCTATCCCGCGCTCCAGGAAGTAATCGTGCAGCGACGAGGTGGTCTTGGCCCGGCGGGCGTCGTAGACCGGGATGTTCGCAAAGGGGACGTTGCTGATGACCAGATCGAAATAGCCAGGCGGCAGGCTGGTCTCCTGCAGGGGTTTCTCGATGACCTGGACCTCGGGGTACAGGGTGCGCAGGACATCGGCGGCGATCGGCTCGATCTCGACGGCGGTGATCTCGGAACGGCGACGCAGGGGCAATGGCATGCGGCCTATGAAGATGCCGGCGCCGGCGGACGGCTCGAGAACGCGGCCGCCCTTGAACCCGGATTTGCGGACCAGCGACCAGATCGCGTCGACCACGGCCGGCGCGGTGTAGTGTGCGTTGAGTATACTGGACTTTAGAGCTTGAAAAGCCTCGTCGGCCGAGAACCCTTCCTGCTGCGCCGCACGCGCATCGAGCGCCGACCGGATCGCTTCCTGCGCCGGATCGGCCCATTGGCCGCTGCGTTGGCGGCGATACTGGTCTTCCTCGGCCACCGAGGCCAATGCCCCCCATCCCGCATACTGCGAGAGCAGGCGCTTTTCCTCGGGCGTAGCCTCGCGCCGTTCCAGGTGGATCTGTTCAAGGGTCTTGACGATGCGGGTATTGACCGCCGCGCGCGCGGCGTGCTGAAAGCTGCCCCACTGGAGGTCCTGGGTGTCTGGAACGAAGAGATCGCCGAATAGGTCCCCGGTGGGCTCTTCGGGCTCCGGGGCAGGGGAGGGGGGTGCGGCGTCTTCTGTGAGAGAAGACGCCGGCGGGGCATCCGCTAGACCGTCAGGCCCTCCAGCGCCATCTCCCCGGCCCGCATCCACAGGTTCGCTGCCAGCGCCGGGTCGCCCTCGGTCGGGAAGGCCTCCTGCAGCTTCTCGAAGATCGCCAGTCGCCGGTCGATCGTCTCGCTCGCCTTCCGGCGCCGCTCCAGGGGAGGCAGCGCCCTCTCCGGGTCGAGCAGGGTTTCCATCGTCTGGTATCGCATAAGCCCTCCATTTTTCCTTATAGCGCCCCAGGACGTTGGGGTCCGCTACCATAAACACAGTATCTATGTCAATAGGCAAAACGTCAATCTTTTCTTTTTCGGTGACCTCGCGCAGCCGCTGGCGGGCGGTTGGCGTGAGCACCGCGCGGATGCACCAGCTATCCCCCTCGGGGGTCTGGATGATCCGAAACGAGAACCCGCTGGCCGGCGCGGCGAAGAGCGCCTTGGTCCAGTCTGGCAGATCGCGCTCGGGGCGCAAGGGGCGAATATCATAGACCAGAACGTCCGCGCGCCGTGGATGCACGACCAGGCGCAAGGCGGCGTTCTTTTTTGCAAGGCTCGGCCAGGATATCCGATAATCTGCCATAAGATATTCCCCTAATATGCTGATACTGCAAGAAATCTATTTCGTTGCACCCGGGACCGTGACGCGCTCGTGACGCGTCACAAGTGCGTCACCGAAGCGTCACGAGACGATCTCGTGACGCGTCACTGGCACGCCAGTCTGGTCGTCTTTCGGTCCCGCGGCGGTCCTTTCCGTTGAGTATCCCGGTGCCTCGATGACCCGCCCCGACGGCAGCGGCGGGCGAAGATCGTGTCCACCACGCAGGCCTTGCGGCACTTCCGGCAGGATGTCGCGCCCAAGGCGGTCCCGCAGGGAGTCCACGATCTCCTCGGCCGACAGGCCTCGGGCCGCCTCGATGGCGATATGGTTCTCGATCTGGCGGGACAGGGCCGGGTCGCGCAAGAAATCTGGGGCGCGGGTCAGGGCCCGGCGCCCATCAATCGTCAGGGCCAACTGATCCGGGATCAGCCAACCGGACTGCACCACGCGGGCCGCGCGGCGCGCCCAGGTCGAAGGACGCCCTAGGCCCTCCCGGAATTGCCAATCCACGATCCAGGCCCCGGGGTGGCGGGCCGGGTCGGGCGGTTCGATGACCTGGTCGGGAGCGACCAGTCCCAGGGACACCAGGGCGGCCGCCTGCGCGGAGACCAGGATCGCGTCATTGGTCGAGAGCCGTTCGATCGGCTGGCTGTCGTCATGGGAGGACAGGGCCATGAAGGTCCATTCGGCGACTTCCGCTGCGTGGAGGGCTTCGTGGGGCGCCGACAGGGGCAGAACGAGCGACTGGTGGGGGGTGGCGGGGATCCGCCGGCCCGGCGCAACCTGAGAGATAGTCCGGCAGGTCTCGGGCCAAAAGGCCGTGGCGCCCGTGCGCGGATAGGAGAGCTTGCCGTCTAAGTACAAGGCCTCGGCGCGCCGATACAGGCCTTCCACGTCCGGCCCGCGATCCATGACCAGAACGTCCCGGAGCGTCCAGGGACGATGAAAGTCGAGACGGATGGAGTCCAGGTCGCCGCCGCGGCTCAAGGCCGCCAGAAGCGGTGTCATGACCCGGCCCACGCCCGGCAGTCCGGAAAACATGCAATCGACGGTCGCGCGCGCCAGGCCCGCGGCACCCCAGTTCTTCCGGGCCTCCATCGGTTGCGCGGTGTTCAGGGACCGATTGATCGCGGCCGGATCCAGGGTCTGCCAGGTGACGCGAAACAAGGCCGCAGCTGGCGCCTTTTCGGCGGCCAGGGCCGCCACGTCGGCGGCGATCACGTCGCCCTCATCGTCCGGGTCGGTCCCGATCAGGATGCCTTGCCACTGGCCGCGCTCGAGCGTGGCGGCCAGATGGGCCAGAATGCCGGCGCGTTCCTCGATGGGGTAGCGCGCGATCAAGTTGCCGCTGGCCAGGAAGGCCGGGGCCTCCCCGGACTGGGCCTGCCGGAACAGGTGTCCGTGGGTCGCAAAGACCGGGAAGCCGGTCGCCGACTGAAGCTGCCGGCGCACACCTTCCGACTCGACTACGATGAGGACGCGAACATCCATCAGGCCGACATCCCCGCGGAAACGGAAGGCGTGGCTGCGGCGGCCTTGCGCTTGGCGGCGGCCGCCCGGGCGAGATCCGGGTAGGCGACGCTCGCGATGGTCCGGGCCGGCATGGGCAGGTACTTCACCAGGTCAGGGGTCTGGAGGTAGTAACGGTCCTGGCCGGACTCCGTGACCTCTTCGCTAACTGTCAGCAGGGCCGGGGCGACCTTCGTGCGGACGCCGGGAGGAGGCGGTTCCTGAACGGCGTCGGTTGACGCGCCCCGGGGGACGAACAGGAACTGGATCCCCTTTGGGCATCCCGCGCCCTTGACCACCGCGTCCAGGATGGCTGTGGTGGAGTCGGTGCCGAAGTAAATCTGCGTGACCGGAACGAACCGCAGCCCGTTCAGGGCGTTTTTGGGCAGGGTTGCGAGCCCGGATTCGACAGCCTCCTGGATGCTCTTGCCTTCCTTGGGAGGATGGAACCACCGGGAGCGCGGTTTGCTGGCATCGAGGTACATCACCACGGCCCCATCACCCTGTTCCAGGGACGCCGTGAGGGCCGCCCGGACCGTGTCGACATCGGTGTCTTGGGTCACCGCGCGGGACTTCAGGGTGAAGCTGCGCAGATAGACGGAGACCGGAATCTCGACGATGCGTCGGGCCTCCTCCAGGCGAGACACGAGCCATTCCTTGTTGTATTCCCGAACCTCACCTGCGCGATCGAGCGCGCTGAGGCTGGTCGCCGTAAGCGGCCACATGACGTAATCGGGGTCATCGGCAGCGGGATTCGGGTTCTTGAAGGCCAACACGGGTTCCGAGACCCAGGCCGGCATGACCTTGCGGCGATCGTGCAAGGTGCCGTCCTGAAGGGCCTTGAGCGCCGAGCGCGCGGTGCGCGCCCAGCGGGCGACGATCTTGCCGTTCTCGTCCCGATAGACGTTCTCGAGCACGATGACGGACTTTGCATCGACCCCCTTGACCGGCGCTGCCTGGCCCTTTTTGAGACTCGTCTCGATCTTGGCCCACTGGGCCTCTTTGTGGCTAAAGGAGACGGTGATCTCTTCGCCCTTCTTCAGGAGGGGCGGGGTGTCCAGGTGGACCACGCCGCGCACGGTCTGGTCCTTGGAGTTGATCTCGGTCAGCTCCAGGGCAACGCCGTAGGTCATGGGGGTTACTGGGGTCTTGGTGGGTTCGTTGGCCATAGGGCCTCCCGATGGGGCGATATACTGTCATGGCAGTATACCCTAATTCCCGTCGCGAACCCAAGCCTCCCCGCCGGCTTCCCGGTCGAGACGGGAATCGCGTCCCGCCTCTCGCGCCCGGAGCGCCCTGAGATGGCGAAGATCGACGCGCAGGTGCCGCATAAGGACGCCGCGGCTACAGTGTATGGTGCGCTGGATCTGGTGGGGCGACAGCCCGCAATACCAAAGCCACTGGACGTACTCGATCCGGTCCAGCGGCCAGAGCGTTCCTACGGGTGTGCGGGGCGTGGCCATCAGGCTATCTGAAGCGCCCGCAAGACGGCCTCGATGGTGCAAATCTCGGCCAGGCGGGATGTGTCCCCAGGCAGCGAGGCGAGCGCTTTATCGGGTGTGTGGATGGGCTGGTAATCCGGGCAGTCCACGGAATTCTTGTAGGCGGGATCCGGTGTACACCACCCCCCCTGTTTGCTCACCATGGCCTCGGGAACCATGGCCCATGTCGTCTTCGACGGCGTTTCGGAATCCGTCTTGCTCAGGAACATCGGGAACGGGGGCAGGGGGCACCCCTGCCTGATGATCTCCAAGTCTTGCGGAACAACCGGACGCCATTGGTTTGATGGCAACGCGGTGCCCTTATCCGTGATAACGATCAACGCCGGGACCTCCTGGTCCGGGCTCTTTTCCGCCACGTCTTGCAGCGAAAGGGCATATCGGTATGTGATCCACTGTTCTGTGCGGCGCGCCGCACCCTGATACAAAGCGGCGTACATCAGGAGGTGGAAGGCCATTTCTCGATAAGGGCGGGTCTCCCAGTTTACGGAACCGGCGGTCCGGATAAGGCTTTCCAGGGGTTCCTGAACGTAGCCACGGAGGGCGGCGTCGCGTATGAGGGTCTCCTTCCAATCTTTCGTGACACTCTGATCCTGTGCCAAAAGGAGCCCGGCCATCTGCGCCAGCCGGACACTGGTGACCCGGAGATCCTGATAAAAGGAGGCTAGGTCTTCGGTAGGCGCCGCTCCTGGATGAGGATGTCTTTCCCTATAGTCACGGTCTCTAAAAGCCTCCTTTATCGTTTCTTGCGCCAGTTCCGTGGGCGAACGCAGACCCAGGCGACCCTTGATGTACGACAACACGACCGCCGTTTGCTCGAATCCGGTAAAGAAGTGTTCCTTCGTGTGGGTGGTTTCGACGTTCTTGTGCTTGTAGACCGTAACCTCGACTATGGTCGGCTCGGGAATGTAGCGGGAGGGGTGGCGGAGCGCCGCGGTAAACGACGACTCAAGCTCTTTGGGGGATGGCGTGACAAACCCCAAGGTCGCCAGGAGATCACGGATCGCAACGGCGTCGTCGCCCTGAGCCTTCAGCAGGGAAATGCGATCTGGCGCCACAGAGAACGCGGCCAGCGTGCGTTGTATAGTCATGGCGCCTGGCACCCGGCGCACCGCGGATCCGCGTGGCGCGCCTCCCACTGGCAAACGTGGCCGAGACGGAACGGCCGGTCCGCCATGAGACGGCGGCCATCCTCTGTCCAGCCGACCTGATAGCGCATGGTAGGTACGATCTTCCGATCGTAGCAGCCGTAGCGTTGGGGCTGATGTTCGTGTGCTGGCATCGTGTGTGAGGTGTGCGTGAGTGTGAGGTAAGTATAGCAGACTATACCGTATGTAACGAGGCCTGGCCTTTTGCTACCGTCGATACCGCTTGTTATGGTTCACCCCCACATGCGTGGGGAATACCGGAGCAGGGCGTGCCGGTCGCGGATGTGTGGTGGTTCACCCCCACATGCGTGGGGAATACGTTAGGGTGCAGCTTCCGTAAGGCCTTGTATTGGGTTCACCCCCACATGCGTGGGGAATACACCGTCCGCCGCCTCTTTGGCCTCTTTGGTGTTGGTTCACCCCCACATGCGTGGGGAATACGTTAAGATAGGTCCTCGCCGCCCGTTTGCCTAGGGTTCACCCCCACATGCGTGGGGAATACCAAAGCGAGGGCAATCTCCCTCCATCGGGAGAAGGTTCACCCCCACATGCGTGGGGAATACCCACCGTAACGTAGGCCATTTCTGCCCGTTTGCGGTTCACCCCCACATGCGTGGGGAACACCTGTTTTATAACCCCGAGCGGGGCGATATGATCGGTTCACCCCCACGTGCGTGGGGAACACGAGAGCACCACCATCGCCGATGCCTTGGCCCGAGGTTCACCCCCACGTGCGTGGGGAACACGGTAGTGGAGGGCGATGCGGCGTGGTTCGTGATGGTTCACCCCCACGTGCGTGGGGAACACCTGAGGGGTGGATGGTCGTGGACAAGTTTAATCGGTTCACCCCCACGTGCGTGGGGAACACAGTCGGCAAGCGCCGGCTTGTGCCAATCGCTGCCGGTTCACCCCCACGTGCGTGGGGAACACCGTAACGATCATGGTGGTGCGCAGGGACGCGCGGGTTCACCCCCACGTGCGTGGGGAACACCCCGGTGGGCTTGATGTTGCTGGTATCCCTCTCGGTTCACCCCCACGTGCGTGGGGAACACCCGCGCCATGCGTGAGGCCATGCAAGGGCGCCTGGTTCACCCCCACGTGCGTGGGGAACACAAAAAGCCCCCGGGCAATTTGCGCAACTCTTTTGGTTCACCCCCACGTGCGTGGGGAACACCCCGACCGTGACGTGCTCATCCTGAGTGCCCAGGGTTCACCCCCACGTGCGTGGGGAACACAAACTGTATGGCCTCCATAAGCAGGACGTGCTGGGTTCACCCCCACGTGCGTGGGGAACACCTGTGGCGATTCGTGCTACCTTTCCTTGCCCCGAGGTTCACCCCCACGTGCGTGGGGAACACGCCTCCCGCCGTTCACGAAGCGCCGCCCCCTCGGGTTCACCCCCACGTGCGTGGGGAACACGAGACCGGCGCGGGCATGCTGGTCACTCATCATGGTTCACCCCCACGTGCGTGGGGAACACCTGACCGTCCACATCATCAAGCGCCTCCGCGACGGTTCACCCCCACGTGCGTGGGGAACACAGCCGCGTCGCGGGCGTTGCTGGTGTTGTTCTGGGTTCACCCCCACGTGCGTGGGGAATACCACTTGTGGTACTTGTAGATCCGGGGTTTTCTGGGTTCACCCCCACGTGCGTGGGGAACACTATGGGCGCGGCACGCGGACCGGCCCGGCGACTGGTTCACCCCCACGTGCGTGGGGAACACGGGTAGCGTCGGCAACCAAACCAAGGTCCGCGTGGTTCACCCCCGCACATGCGGGGAACACCCGCAACCCTTGGATTTCATCTGGCCTGGGTTCGGTTCACCCCCGCGCATGCGGGGAACACGTGGTGGAGGGTTTTCTCGCCATCGCCGCCGGGGGTTCACCCCCGCACATGCGGGGAACACTTTGCGCCACTTCCGGTTTTGGATGACCTCGACGGTTCACCCCCGCGCATGCGGGGAACACCAGCGACGACAAAACCGCTCGGCACATCAGGTCGGTTCACCCCCGCGCATGCGGGGAACACTCCTCCCATTTTCCCGATGGTAAACAACACATTGCATGCCGCTCCCCAAACCACCGACGATTCAGGCAAGCCCGTGCTCCATTAGAACGGACGAGGCAGCGTCGGGATGGACGCTTCGTGCTTTCAATTTGTCGGCCTTAGCCTGTTCTTTGCGGTTGTCCAGGATCTGGCCGATCGCCTGACGCTCGCCCAGGGAGAGCGGCATCAGGATCCGGTCATCATATCCCGATTCCCGAAGGCCCTTCTTGATATCCAGGCGCGGGCACTTCCCCTGGATGTCGTCACCATACCGCCACCTCTGCAAGACCTTGGGCACCTCTTTGGGGTTATCCCGGGCATCCAGGTGCGCCAGCGCTTCGCCGATCTGGACCATGTTGTAGTTGGTCTGGGCACGACTCTTGCCGTCGCAGAAGATCACCCGGGACAGGCTGCGGGTCACCTCGATTATGGTCAGGCACTCTTCCTTTTTCTTGGAGAACTTGCCCCATAAAAAGGGCGGCGTCACCACCCCCTCGAGGATGTCTTGCAGAATAGCGCCCATGATGTTGCCGCGCCTCGCAACATACTGGATGTCGGGCACGTTGCGCTCCTGGTCGGTGGGGCTGGTATAGATCCGCATGCCCTGGGTATCCACGATCCAGGGCGTTTGGACCTTGCCGGAAAAGCTCCGGTCTTTCGTGACCTTGGGAAAGTGACGCGGGCTGTTCTGGTAGAAGCTCCAGCACGGCTTACAGAGCGGCTTTTGCATGTTGGAGCGGCCGTCGTACACCCCAGGCCCGGTCGCGCCGCACAAGGCACATGCGACCTGCTCGCGGGGCTCCACGCTGACATTCAGCGGCTGCCCTTCAGTGGTGTGGCCAAAGTGATCGTAAAAGAAGCGAGACGCCTCGTTGAGAATATCGTTCATGGCTAACATCTCCTGTATTGGAAAGGTTCCCCCACGCTCGCGCATGGGGAAGCGTCGTTCCCGAATAACACGCATGGGACACCCCCGCTGGTGCGGGGAATACGACGGGTGGGTTGGAAGAGATCACACAACCGCACAGGTTCACCCCCGCGTGCGCGGGGAATACCGAGCGGGCGGCGTGGGGAGAGGACATGACCTACGGTTCACCCCCGCGTGCGCGGGGAATACCTGCTCGATCGCCGTCTGGGATTCACCCAGGCTCGGTTCACCCCCGCGTGCGCGGGGAATACCTGATAGCGAGGGGGCATCGCTGCGCTGGCCCCGGTTCACCCCCGCGTGCGCGGGGAAAACACGCCAACTCAATGAGTCCGTAACCTTGGTGGACTGGTTCACCCCCGCGTGCGCGGGGAATACTTTGGGCATGGACAAAAGCGCCGCGGCCTCATGGGTTCACCCCCGCGTGCGCGGGGAATACGATCGTGTCCTGATTTTTGACAGGAAGGGAGACGGTTCACCCCCGCACGCGCGGGGAATACCAGACCGCCGTGCCGCCTGACGCCTAGTCTTTAGGTTCACCCCCGCACGCGCGGGGAATACTGCCTCCAGGAACGTGGCGGAGGAGTAGGTTTCGGTTCACCCCCGCGCACGCGGGGAATGCCGATCACCGCCAGGCTCGGCGGACAGGGCAGGGGGTTCACCCCCGCGCACGCGGGGAATGCAAAGACGCTGGTCTCTTAGCCGTCGCCCAAGCCGGTTCACCCCCGCGCACGCGGGGAATGCGAGGGCCAGGTCGATCGCGCCCAGTTGATCTCCGGTTCACCCCCGCGCACGCGGGGAATGCTCTTCCCATTTTCTGGCGGGAAAACAAGCCATTAGGCCGTCTCCCGCACACTACCGCGCCGGGCCGGTTTACGGCAGGGCGGGTAGGTTGTTCGCCGAATTGTTAAAGAACGCGGCGCCGCCGTTGCCGGGACGCCTGGGTGGGAGGATCCGGGCTATCCGGAAGACTCCACGGAACGGGGCCGCCACCCGGGCTGGGTGGGGCTCTGCCAGTACGGGGCCTCGATCGCCACCCGCGACGGCCACGCCAGTGTGGTGTCGATGTGGGCACTCAAGGCGTCCGGGATCGGGCGCGTGAGACAGCCGTCCGGATCGGTGAGCAACCAGGAGACGTCATGGGTCTCGTCTTCCCAGTCGGCGCTTACGCTGTCGATCTCCCCGTAACCGCACGACTGCCCGGGCCCCAGGAACGGCTCCATCTGCAACAGGCGCAAGACCTGCTCGACGTTGCCCTGCATCCGGAAATCGACCTGCAGGGCCTGGCTCACCGGATAGCCGCTGGACATCGCCGACATGAACATGCCGAATGCCCGACTCAACGCCTTCGGAATCTCCTGAGGGGATAGCCCGTTGTGTTCTTCCAGAAGGCGAGAGACATCCGACCCCGTTGTCGCCAGAAAGCGGCGAAAAACGAGACGGTGGGTCACGCTGCGTGCGCGGTACGGGTCATACCCGCCCCCGCAGGCCCAGAGGCCGGCATCCAAACGATCGAGCGGCATATCGGCGCGCGCGCGTTCCGCGTCAGCGTTATGGATCAACATCAGCCGGTGAAAGAGCAGCGCGTCGAGAACCGATCGGTTGCCGGTCTTTCCCAGGACCAGAGGTGTCCGCAAAAAGACGTGGATGGTCGCTTGTTGAGAATGTGTCATACGGCAACTCCTTTATGAGTGATGTCGGCCCAGGTCCAGAGACGACCGCTTTGCGCAAAGAAGGCGGATTGTTCGATCTGAGACTGGAACCGGCGAGGAATCACGTTAATCCAGTGTTTGTGCGCCGGAAAACTCTGACGGTCCAACGGGAGCGTCAGAGTGTCGCTCGCATCTTGGTCGTACAACGCTTCCTGCACACGCTCCGCCCAAGCCGCCGGCAATTCCAATCGGGGATCGAGCAGCCAGATCCTGATGGCGTCATCCGGCCCACGAACCCCACGTCCGATCCCCTGGAGGAGTTTCCGCAAGGACTGCGTCGCCCGCTGCCGGAGCAGCAGGCCCAGGGCGTACTCTCGCGTCCGAATGGTTTTCTTGGGGTTCGCGAGAATGGCTCGAACCATCCGGTTCTGCACGATGTCCGGCGGGCTCGGTGGAACCGGCAGGCGCGTGATAATCAAGTCCTGCATCCAGACGATGCGGCGCCCATCGTCCCGGTCGACCACCAGATTGGCGCCTTCCCACAAGGACGGGGTGATAATGGCGCGAACGTCATCCCGGCGAACATGGGTAGCCACCTGATGACTGGGGTCGCCCGGCAGGTGATACAGGACCCCATCCAGGATTACGGATCGCGAGGTTTCGCCGTCGGAAAGGCTGACGCCGCGGCGGGCCAGCAGTTCGCGCACATCCAGGAACGATGGCGTGAGCACGAGTTTGCGGCGTTTGGGGTCATGATCGATCGCTCGCCGGATGTAATCCAGCCAGGCGGGATTGTAGGGCAATCCCTGCTGACCTTCCCCGTCGGCGTCCTTATCCCGATCCAGGAATGGCTTTTTCACGGACGGATCGGACAGGACAAACCGCATTGACCCGAACACGGGCGGCTCGTGTTGGCTCGCCTTCACCAGCGACGCCGTGTCGATGCCGTACTCATGATGCACATGGGCCATGGGATCGCGGTCGATCGGATTGACGAGGCTCGCCGAGATGTAGGCGGCGTGCCGGAAACCGGCGAACGGCAGGTCCTCAACCTCTTCGTCGGCCACCTCGGCGGCCACATCCGGATCCGCCGGGGCGACATCCGCCGCGGGCGACTGTTGATCGTCCACCGGCGTAAAGCTCGTGATAAGCCTCGCCAACAGATTGCGCACGTCGACCGGGTCGGGGTCCACGCACAAGGCGGGGTATTTGCGGATCGGTGAAAAACTCAAGTAAACGATCCCGCTCCCGCTCTTGCGGCCCGACTCCTTAAACGCCTCCTTGACCAACCGGAGCCCCCGCAGATCGGACGAGCATCCCCGCACCCGGAAGGCATCCAGAAGGTCTGCCAGGCGCTGCCAGTGGGCCGGCGCGCTCTCTTTGAGCCGGGCCGGCGTCACGTCCCGGCGATCAAATATCTCTCCGATCTCCTGGAGGCAAACATCGATCGCGCTGGCGATCTGCCGTTGGCGTTTAGGGACCCGTCGACCACGGCGGCGCTCACAGGTGTTCAGCAGCAAATGCGGGCGCATCCGATGGGAATACAGGCTGCGAATCGCGTCCGGCAGCCGGTCGGTCTCGTCGAAAATCACGGCCTCGATATTCCCCAGGATCGCGCCGCGGCTCTGGGCGTGCAAGGCGATGGTCGCGTGGTTGGTAATGACGATGTCGCATTCCTTGGCGTATTCCGCATGATGGCGGTAGTAAAACAAGTCCTTCTTGTCTTCATCGGCCGGCGCCAGCTTCTCCTGCTGGCGCGCATCTGCAATCGCGTCATCCTCGGGCACCAAACCCTCCAGATCGGCCTGTTTTTCGTCCGGGTCATCCTCCGGCGCCCCGCCCTTGGTCGATTCCTGACCGATAGACAGCATGTCCTCCGTGAGATTGTGCCCATCGACCTCCGGCAACGACTCGAACTGATCCCGCCAGGCCATAAAGGTTGTGTCAAGCGGAAGGGTTCGCGGCGTCCACGATCGCACCCAGGACACGAACTCGCGCCAAAACGCGTTGTCGACGCCCTCCTGGCGAAACAGGGCGTCATAGGCCTCGACGCGCGAGCGCGAAATGAAGTTGGCGCGCCCCACGCGTACTGCGACCGCCACCTCCTGACCCGTCAGGGCCTTGGCCCGCTCGATATCCCCGTCATTGAGGATCTGCCGTTGCAGGGCGCGCGTGTAGGTCGAGATGGCCACGCGCTCCCCGGTGCGATGACAGTGCCGGATAGCGGCCACAAGGGCCGCCACGGTCTTGCCGGTCCCCGGCGCCGCCTGCACCAGGCCACAAGCGGCCTGCTGACGGGTCTTTTGACCATCGCGTGTCGTGACGGTCTTTGCCGGCGGGAGTGGTGCCTGCAGGATCGTTTCCAGATCCTGCGCGATATCGCACTGCACCTCCCGGCGCTGCATGCCGAGCGGGCGCAGACGATCCACGCTAAAGAGGTCCTGTATGTTTGTCATGAAAATGCTCCTTGAGCCGCACGGGCCCTATTCGTTGTCCTGCGTCGCCCGCAACGCCCTATCGATGTCACTGAGGATCTGCCGTTGCAGGGCGCGCGTGTAGGTCGAGACGGCCACACGCTCCCCGGTACGGGGCCATGGCCGGAGGGCGGCCACGAGGGCCGCCCCGGTGCGCTGTCTCTTTCGCCCCTGCATGCTATTCGTCATCCTGGTCGGCCAACGGCGCCATGGTCAGGTCCAGCCCCGGGAAACCTGCACGGGCCTCCGTATCAAAGACCTCGAGGTAGCGTTGCAGGTCGCCCGTCACGGCAAACTGCCCGCGCGCCAAGATCAGGTCTCCCACAGGCTTTTCCACCGGGTTCTCGAGAAGACGATGCTCGATCAGGGTCCCGTTCAGGGAGATCGCGACCTCGCCGCGGCCGCAGGCCTGGTGCGCCCCCATCACCGGATCAGTGGCGAAGTCGCGCAGGGAGGCTAGGATGGCCCCGATCTTCAGATCGGTCGCGCGATGGATATGGAGGCCCCAATCGCACTCCGTTCCGGCCACGATCTCTTCCCACCCGGCCTCGCTGTAGTGGACGATACCTGTGTCGGTTCGCTCGCTGCTTTGGACCTCATCCGCCAGCACCTTGTACTGCGCGATGTCATCGTCACTCAGCAGGGCGACCATGTCTTCCGGCAAGCGCTTGCGAACGATACCTGACGAAACCCCCAGAGCGTTTTCGCCGCGAGGCATGATGTTGCGCACCCGCAACTCGCTCGGCAGCTTCCAGGCCCCAAAGAGCCCCAAAAACGGATTCTGCTCACGGAGGAGGCGTTCATGGGCCATGGCTTCCGAATAACTCTTGGCGTTCTCCGTGGATGCCTTTTTGACAGACGCCGCCTTGGTATCCGCGCCTGACGACGGCTCATCGACTTCCGGTTCGGCGCCCATCATAATGTCTTCGCCGGCCGCCGAGTCCTCGGTTTGCGCCTCATTCCCGTTCGCCTTCTTGCCTTTGGCCTTCCGACGCTTGATCGTGTCGTCCGTGAGCTTGATCTTGGTAAAACCGCGGCTCAACGCGAGCACGGACGCCAACGGTAGGGTCCGGCCATGAGGCTGCAAGGCACCCAGAATGACCAGCGACAGGTGCTCGCGCAGTATGTGGCGCGGAGTGCTCGCCGGGATGTACGCGGATCCGTGATTGAAACCTGCGCGCATCAAACGCGCAGGGGAACTGCCTTTCCGGTCCGTCCTGAACGCGGCGCCGGGAGGGGAAACCGCCAACGGGGTGACGGCGGTCAAGGTGCCAGACAACGTAAAAGTCTTCATAGCCATGGTAGTGCTCCTTATGGTGAGAGATGTCATTACGATTTCAGAACCAACGTGCCGCAGCCCCAGGCGCGTCCACGCCCGATGCCCCGGCCCCAAGCCCGATCCGCCAATTCCTGATCGATCACGGTCGCGTCGATGCTCATCAAAAGCGTGTGCAAGACGTGCGGGCGATACTTATGCGAAACCTTCTTGCCCAGCAGGAAGGACTCCCACAGGGTCTGGCGCACCTGATCGACGCGCAGGCCGTTACGGGCCAGCAGATTGATCGCCCAATCCTGGGCCTCGGATCGGGGGACGGCGCGCTCCTTGACCTTGCCGTTCCCGGTAGCTCTGCGCCGAATCGGCGTCAGTCGAATCGCGAAGCGGTAGGTGGCCCCGAAGCGCAACGGGGAGGGCTGGTCCACATCCCGCGTGCTGATAAGGATCTGGTCCGGGCTCACCCGAAAGTCGAAGAGAAAATTGCGGCCGTCCTTGTGGGATCGTTGCCCATGAACGAAACCCCAAACGGAGCGGTGTATGTCGACGGCAGTGACGCGCGACAATCGCACGGCGTCAGGCGCCTCCGGGTTGAGTTTTGCTGCAGTGTTCATGTCGTATCTCCTACGTCTGTTCGGAAGGATGTCCTTCCACTATCTAGGGCTCGGTGGAAATCACCTCGCCTTACCTGGTAGCTGCTTGGGCGGAAATTGCCTTGCCGCCACACCCATAGCTATTCGAGTGGAAATTGCCTCCAGCCCTCTCCTGTAGCGGCTCGGACGGAAATTCCGGGCACGCCACCCATAGCTGCGCGCATGGAAATTGATCCATACCCCACAGTGCGCAATATATGCCGTATACTATACATCACGAAAATCGAGAAAAGCAAGTGTGTATTATTAGGGCGATATACCGTGTCACCTTGCGACACCTGGTGGCACACTGGGGCATCTGGTGACAGATGAAAAAAATGAGAAACGCCTCCACGGGGCAGGTGTTCGGGGTGGCCTTGCGAAGGTATACTGGCACGAAAGGCGAAGATGACTACTTGAGGAGGGTTCACGATGAAATGTCCCGCTTGTGGCGCGGCTGAACTGATTTCCGGTGCATGGGATTTGCCCTATACCTACAAGGGCGAAACCACCACCATTCCGGGCGTGGAGGGGGATTTCTGCCCCGCCTGCACGGAATTGCTCGTGGCCAAGACGGAATCGGACCGCGTGATGCGGGAGATGATCAGGATTGTGCGCGGCGCCTCCCGCGTTTAGCCCCCTGGAAAATCTTGTGGTGCCGCCGACCCTGTGGAATACTAGGCTTCGGCAAGCGCAGGACAGGTAGAGGTCGCTTCTCGCAAGCGACAGCCCGCATGGGTTGGTGGGATCCTCGGCTCCTGGGGCCACAGATCACAGCAAGCCCTCGAGACTCACAGTCTCGGGGGCTTTTGCTTTTTCGGCCCAGCCCTACGGCGGCGGCTCCCGCCTCTCGACGGTCAACACCAGCCCCAGTACGTCCAGGACGCGGCGCAGCTTGTCGATCTGCAGGGCAGGTGAGCCTTGCTCGATAGCGATCACCCGCGCGCGCGAGACGCCGGCTAGGCGGGCCAGGTCCTCCTGACGCAGGCCCATCTCCCGGCGGCGCTCCACGATCCGGCGGGCTATGTCATCCATCAGCCCGCGAAGCCGATGGAGAGGCGTCCGCCGCTTTGGATAAGCTCCACGTTCTCGCCGACCTGATAGGGCGGGGACTGCTGGAAATTGCGAGCGACGCGCACCTGGATGATGCGGCCGTCCTGCAGGCGGATCGCCAGCAGCTGGCCGTTCTGCGCTTGGTTAGCGCCAATCGCGCCACCCCCCAACGCCCCCAGGACGCCGCCGGCGATGGCCCCGTTGGTGTTGTGGATCAGCGATCCGATACCGGCGCCGAGCGCGCCGCCGATCAGGGCCCCGCCCACCGCGTCGTTCTGCGGGATCCGGATGAATTGGGCGCGGATGACCGTGCCGTAACGCACGATCTGGGACTGGGCCTGTTGAAACGGCACGGGGCCGGGCTGGTACTGGGCGCACCCGCCCAGGATGGCGCAGGCCAACAATGCGGGAATGGCAGGGTTTTTCACGGTTCTTCTCTCCAGTTGCGATGAGAGGAAGGTTACACGGCAGGGGACGCAATGTCAAGATTTCGTGACATTCAGGGGTTTTGTTGTCCGCGCAGCAGCGCAATGAGTCGCTGGCCACTGATGATGGTGACCCCCGCGTTGGTCGCCTGATCCCGGGACGCAGGTCCCGTGCGCCCGGTGTGGACGAACAATCCGGTCGGTGCGCGCCGCCGCCGCAGAACCGCGGCGAAATCGGCGACGTGGGCAGGATTGATGTGGGCGCTATAGCGCTTGCACTGGACCGGCGCCCAGGCACCGTTCATCCGCACCTGACCATCGATGCCGCCGTCGCCGGAATAGCGACGGTTGCGGCGAACACGGAAACCCGAACGGGAGAATGATTCCAAGATTAGTTCCTCGAACATGAGCGGGTCGACTTTCCGCAGATAGCCGAAGATGCGCGCGGCATCCCAACCATGGATGCGCGCCAACACGCGCCGGGCGGCGCGGATCCGCCGACGATGGCTCCGCCGCAGAAACAGGCAGCGGAGCCGATCCGCAAGCCGCCCGATCATCCAGCGGCGGGGGAGGGTCCAGCCGCCGCGCCTGGAGAATCCGGGAATATCGCTTCAACCTCTGTCGCCTGTAAGCCTGTGATGCCGCTCGCCACGATCTCGTTCCACAGGTCATCTTTCACGAACATGGATATGCCCAACATAAAGAAGGAGGGCACATCTTGTTCCGCGCAGACAAAAACCAACGAGAATCGGTTGCGGAATTCGTTGACGACGGTCCGATCATGGTCCACTAAGTGTTCGGATTCACAAAACTCGGTGAGTATGAAGTAGTGGCGATTCGTCCCTGTGACGTCAAGGGGATGGAATTCGCAACACCACTTCACATAGGGAGTCAATAGAGCAACGGCTTTATCGCTGAACGCGGCGCCGCATCCAAACAACGTAGAAACAACGTCGCCCAAAACGATGGATTTCTCACCGCCCGTTCCGCCACGACAAGGAAAGCAGGGCATTGGTATCCAATGTTGCCGATACCCATCACGATCCCCTGCCTTCAGGTAAGGCCTTAATTGATCGTCGACAGCGAAATCGTCGAATCCTTTACGCAGACAAAGCGGACGATAAAGATATTCGTCATGCTCTTTGTCGAAGGCGGTATCTATTCTGAAAATTGTCATGGCTTACCCTTCAGACAAAGCGTTTTTGATGTCGGTGAGTGTTTGTCTTACGCCTTCGCAGCCGTTCTTTTTAAAACTCCTTTTCAGTTTGTCGGCAATATCCTTATAGTAAGCCTTTGTATGCAAGCTCGGGTGCCATTCCCCCTCGCATTCGGCCCACGGTTTTGCAGGCAGCCATACGCCGTTCTCGGCGGAATTGATGTCGATCCCGCATTGCTCGAGTATAGACCTCGCCTTGTCTGCCGGATCCTTCGCCCACGGCCGGTTTTCGTTTTGCGGCACGATATGGTGCGCCGCACAGCCCTTGGGGCGGGATTCCCCGGCCGCCTCCAGGGACCTCTCCAGCTTCGCCGTGTTGCTGCGCTCAAGATGCAGGTCCTTCGCTTCCTGGATCCACGGATGATTTCCTTGAACGCCTTCGCACGCCCACAGCGCAGGGGACCCGGGTCTTGCGGGGTCCACCACATGGCAGTGGTGCTCGTACAATTCGTAAGCTCCCGCCGCCAGTCCCACGCCGACGGTGCTCGCGATCGGGTGATCTTCCGCCCCATGCAGGACATACGCGAGCAATCCGGCATGAGGGGCCGGAGAGAGAATCATCAGTAGGGCCGCGAGAACCGTGGCGCGAAGTTTGAGGGACATCGGAATCCTCTACGCACATGGCGGACCGCTGGCGGGCGGCTCCGCCGCAGAAACAGGCAACGGAGCCGGTCCGCAAGCCGCCCGATCATCCGGCGGCGGGGGAGGGTCCAGCCGCCGCGCCGGCCTGGTTCTTCTTGCCCAGGAACGGAGCGAGCGCCCGCATGATGCGGTCAATGGACTCCTGGATCTGGCGCACCAATTTTTCCATGAAGTCCTTGGTCTTGGATATCTCGGGCAGATGCCCGACCTGGCTCGCCAACATATTCTTGATGCGCATGTTCAGGTCGCGGGATTCCGAGAGGATACCGACACCCACGTCGGCCGGCACCGACATCGCCTTCCGGTGCAGCTGCTTCGAGAGGCGCGTCGAAGACCGTGCCAGGAGCGCCAGGCGCGCCATCTGGGCCTTCGCGGCGGGCCCCTCCGGATGCTTGGAAATCTGCTTCGCCAGAGTCGTCATCTCGTAGCGGTTGGCGTCGAGCGTCGACAGGTAGTGAGCGGCGACCAGCAGGGTTTTGGGGGTACTGGGCGGCGGCTTTGCCGTCTTGGCCGCCCGCTGGGGCAGCTTGGGCAGGTTCATACCGAACCCTCGACCCCCGCCACCGCCCGCGGCCGCCGGCCCAGATGGCGCCGGCGACTGTTCGGCCAACGCTGGTTGCGAAGCAGGGGCGCCAGGCGCTCCAGACGGGTGATGAACCCTCGCCCACACCTTCCAGGACTTCTCCAGGGGATCGTAGTATTCCCGCGGGGTCTTGGGGGGCGGCACGACCTCGCCGATCTGGGGCGTGGCCGCGGACTGGCGGTACCGGGGGGCACCGTCTTCCGCGTCGCGGGGATCCTCGTCGTTGACGTTCCCGGCGTACTCACCCTGCACGGAAACCACCGGCTCCTCGCCCGGCACAACCGCCGGAAGGGCGTCTTGTTCGTCGGCCATCGCCTGCTCCTTGTCCGATTCGGTGTATCGGAGTTGTATACTGAGCGTACAGAATACCCGTCAACCGGGATTTTGTCTAACAATGATCGGGGGTTATGGGGCGGGTCCGGCTACTGAGGGGAGTGCGAGACGGAGACCCCCGCCCGGCGGGCCGGGCGGTGCGTGTCCGGCGCGTCCTCCCACACGACGTCGGGGTAACCGGATTGCGCCACGCCGCACCGCCAAAGCGCCAGTATCTTCTGCGTGGTGGGGGCGCAAGCGGGATGCTGCGCCGCATAGATGCGGAGATCGCGCGCCGCGCGCGTGAGTCCGGCCACGGTGGCGTCCAACACCTCCCCGATATGCGCCGGGGAGAGCCCGCACGCGACACCCACGGCCTCCAGGTCGCGCCGCGCCGGCCAGCGTTTCCTGCCGCCCCACGTCAAGGCCGGAATGTCGCGGGTGCTTCCGTCGGGATTCATGGGGGCGTAGGCGGTCATCGTGACCATGTCGTAACAGGGGGCTAGGCGCACGTCACGCGCGCCCGGCGTGTACAGCACGCCGAAGTTCTTCAAGTGCGCGTCGCCGTTGCGCATCACCATGGCCAAGGCGTATTGGCGGAAAAACGCGGTCAACGCCTCCTTGCGCGCCGGTCCCGCACAAACGATCCCAATCGTCTTGATGATCCGCTCCACGGAGCCCGAGAACTTGCGGGAGGCCGGCAGGCCCAGGAGCGAGGCCATGTCCTCGAAGGCCAGGGGGCGGCCTTCCGATGGCCCGCCATGCCGATCGAAGCGGCGCACCATAAGGATCTGCCCATCCTCCGAGAGGTGGGACTCCGCCGTCTCGATCCCGGCATAACGGGCGGCCGCCAGGGAATAGTGTTCGTTGATAGCGATATCCGGCCGGCCCGCCGCAGGGATCTTCACGATCCAGCCGCCTACGGCCAGCGTGCCCGCGAGCGCGGACTGCTGGGCCAGGATCTTGGGGTAGCTCCCCGAGACGCCCGCTTGGGCCGCGTGACGTCGTACCAGGTCGAGGAGGGCGTCCGGTGCCTGACCGTAATGCAGGATGCGGGTCACGTCGGGGAGGTCCCACGCCGCGGGCAGGGGCTCCCCTTCGGGGACCACGGAGACGGCACCGACCAGATGGGCGCCCACGAGCGCCAGGATCGCCAGGTCGCCGCTTGTGCTCACCCGCTTCAGGAGGTCGGATTCGATCAAGGCACGCAGATCCCCCTCGGGCAGGCTCACCTGGAAGATCGGGTGGAGATAGGGTGACCGATAAGGGGCCTCGCGCACCGGCATGGTCAGAGAGATGGGCAGGGCGTCCTTGTGGTAGGTGAACCGATATTCCTGGGGCGACGGCTGCTCCAGGATCCCGGCCTTACGGCCGCCCATATACACATCAAGGCGCATGGCCAGGCCCTCCCATATCGGCCTTCTTGACGCGCCGCACCCGCCGGGCCGGCGGACTGGCCGGCGGGGACTCTTCCTGGGCGTTTTCGGCCAGGAGGTCATCCAGGGTGGGAGGGGTCACGGGTGTGGCGGTTATGGTCATTCCCAAGGCCTCCAGAACCCGCGTCAGGCTCTCCCAGGAGAAGCCCGCGCCCGCAGATCCTCCCGCGGGCGATTCGAGCGCTGAGACGGTCTTGCGCGGCACACGCGCCAAATCTGCCAGATCCTGCTGGGTCAGGCGCATAGCCACGCGCTGGGCGCGAATCGCCTCGGCGAGAGGCCAACGAGAATCCCAAAATGGCGACTGCATATTGCCCCCTGTAATGACACATTAAAGGCTAACGTGATTGTTAATGTACCCTATGCGGGAACAATAAACAACCATCAGCCTTCCTGATGCGGGGAATCGTCACCCTGGCTGATCGCCTCGAGCAGCAACCGCTCGATCTCGTGAAGCTCCGATTCGTCGGCGGCCGAGCGCGGCCGATCCAGGTCGGCCGGCGGATAGGCGATCGGGGCCGAACCGGCGTCGAGGGACGCCGCCGCCTCCATGATCCGTTGGCGAAGGGGGTCCTCCACGCCCAAGTCCTGTCCGGTCACCGCCGCGAAGTCCTCGAGACGGGCCAGGCCGTCTTCGGCCGCGGCCACCGCCCCGTGCCGCCCCTCCTGGCCTGCGGCGGCCAGCGCGGCGGGTAGGGCGCGCTCGTCGTGATCTCCCAGGGAACCCTCGAAGACCTCATCGGGGATGTCTGTGTCGGGCGCGGTATCGATCTCGGGATCGTGCGGCATGAACGGAAGGTCGTCGTCCCCCGGATCGGTCTCCGCGGCCCGCTCTTCGCTCGGGCGCGGCTGCGCGCCGCTGCCTCCCCCTTCCCCGCGGCGTCCCCGGGACGCCTTGGCCAGTCCCGCGATCCATCCCGGGAGGGCCGCGAGGACCGCCTCGACGGCCGAAGGACCGGCGTCGATCGGGGCGACCGCGTCCGCGAATCGCCGATCATCGGCGCTCAAGGGGGCCTCTTCGCTGGCCCCTGCGAGCGCTGCGCCGGCGCCACCGGCCGGCCGCGCGGCGGGCGCGCCCCCTGCCGCGGCATCGGCGGACGTGACCACGCTCCCTTCGGAGGCGAGGTCCGCGGCGTTGTCCAGGCGCACTGCCACGCCGGTGTTGAGCCGCACGGAGCGGGGCAGGGTGGCGTTGGCGTAGAAGAAGTGCATGTGGATGAGCCGGTGCATCCAGAACAGGTGGGCCTCGCCCATGGTCTGCCCGCGCAAGTCGGTGACTTCGACCCGGCTCTGGCGTTGCAGGGTCGCCTTGCGCGAGGCGATCGCGGTTCCGAGACTGTTCAGTTCGTAGGAGGACTCGCGCGTGATGTCGATCTCGCCGCCGATCTCCTTGAAGAGCTTGAAGGTGTCGGACGAGTCCTCGATACCCATGGCGGCCTTGATGCGGGTATTGTCGATGATCTGCTTGACCTCGATCTCGCCGCCGGCGCCGGTGTTGATCGCCTTGAATCCCGCCAGGCCCTGGCCTGCGAAAACGGCGCCGAAGCCCAGACCGCGCGCCTGGGCCGCGGCCACGGCGAATCCGGGGGCCGCCATGTAGCCGTATTCGTCAAAGATCGCGAGTGTCGGAATGGAGGATGCCGACGGTAGGGCGTCCAACACCATGCTCTTGTCGCCCTCGACCACGGAGCCCAAGCCGATCGCCATGGCCCCCTTGAGCCCGGCCAGCACGATCTTGGCGAGCTGACCCAACTCGTCCGGGGCCTTTTCCATGGCCGGCAGCATGAGGACCATGATCCGCCGGTTCAGCACCACGTCGGGATAGTCCACCTCGGCATAGGCGTCGCCATAGATATGCCCGTAAGTGTCCGCCAGGGTACTGAGCGCACGCGTCCAGTACATCTGCGCGAACCCGAACTGATCGGTCACCTGCTGCGGTTGTTCGGCGATGGGGAGATTGTCGTCCCAGCCCGGGATCTTGCGCAGGTATTCACGCATGATGTTCTGGGCGCGGACGCCGAGCTTGCCGTATTTTCCGTCGACCATGTCCTTAAACACCGAAAGGTCCAGGTTGGCGCGGATCGACTCCGGAGAGATCGGCATGCCATAGCGGTAATGCAGGTCCTCCATGACCGCGAGCAGCGCGCCCATAATGGCAATGGCGCGTTCACGGAACACGGAATTGCCGCCGCCGTCGCCGCCCGGCGGCATCAGCGACACCAGGATCTGCTGGATGCCGTCGGCGTTGCCCACCGGGAACGGCATGGCGGTGTTGGACAACCGTCCGCTCGACTGCTGGCCCATCGTATCCAGCAGGTCCCGCTCCTCATCGTTCAGGGCCTGCGGTATGACCACGTCGGCGTGCCGTGTGACGCCGCCCGTGATGTAGTTGACCACCAGCAGATCGTCGATGCGGCCGGTCAGGCTGGCGAGTGCTGTGATCTGCCATAGCAGTTTGACGGTGGCCTTGGCGTCGCCGTAGATGACGCCGCCGCCGACGCCCAGGGCGTTGGCGACCAGCCCCATCAAGGCCTCGGTCTTACCGGCGCCGGTCACACCCATCAACAGGAAATGCCGCAGGATGTCCGTGACGCCGGCCCATACCGGCTTTCCCGTGCCATCCTCGTACCCGAGCAGGAGGCTGCCGGAGGCGCGCTCGTAGCCGCCGCGGTCGCCTGGCTTCGGGTCGTGCGGGTCCGGCTGTTTCGTAAACGACGGCAGACGCATGGGCAGGACCAGCGGCCGGGAGGCGATCACCAGGGCTGACAGGATCGCGGCGAGCGCCACCCAGACGATGGTGAGCGCCGGCAAGAAGAGGTCTGCCAGGGCGCACGCGAACACGACCGTCGCCAGAGGCCGACGGTTCGACCCCGCCAGGCCGTCCAGGAAGCGATCGCCCAGGCTGCGGTGATCATAGACGCCGCGCACGAACCCCGGGACGTTTTGCTGTCCGCCGCGTAACTCGGCTCCGGTTTGGCTCATCGCGAAATCTCCCAAGGGGTGGGGCGGATATCGATCCGTTCGGGGGGATCGAATCGCGCCAGGCGCCCGGCCTGCACGCGGCCGTCGATCAGCCAGTCCTGCGCGCGCCCCCAGGCAATGATCGGGTCATACCCGAAGCGCGACAGGATCCCGAACACGATGGTCGCCAGGGCGCAGACGGCCAGGGTCCAGATCGCCGTGTGCATGATGGCAAACAGCCACGGAAACACGGCCCGGGCGTCGAGCGGCCCGATCATGGGAGAGAGTCCGCCATCGCGCCAGTTGTCCGGTGGTCCTGATGCCATAGGCGAATACCCTCTTTACGAACCCTTTGTGGCTTGCGCGGGGATCTCCGCCATGATCCCTGCCACGGCGGCATTCAAGCAGGGGTTTTCCTGCCGCTGGCCGGCCAGGAACTCGACCTTGTAGTGGTTGTAGGCCCCGGCGGCCTCCACGACCACCCGCCGCGCGCGCAGGTTCTCGCCCGCGATCGGAGGCGGCAGTTCGTGCAGGGGATACCACAACGTCCGGTCGGCGGGCTTTAGCCACAGGAAACGGCTGGGCGGCAGCATGCCTTTGCGGCGCGCGGCATCCAGCCCACGCATGAGGATGGTGGTCGAGAAGCCGTGATGACGCAGAATGGACATGAGGAACGGACGCACGCGCTCGTCGTGGAGGACAGACGCCAGCCGGGTCTCGATGTGGCCTTTAGGTAGACTCAGCACGCAGGGACCGGTGTGAAACCCCTTGGCGTCGCAGGGTGGCTCGCGAAACCCGCGAGACAGGTCATCCAGGAGGGCGTCGCCTTCCTTGTTGGGGCCGCGGTCCGTGACATAGAGCGCAAACACCGCCAGCAGGGCGCGTTCATGCAGCAGAAAATGCTTGGTGAGGTCGGCGATGGGAGCCTTCGGCTTCGGGGCGGGGATAGGGCGGCCCAGCTGGCGGCGCAAAGCGTCCCGTAACCCGGCTTCCGTGCGGCCCGCCTCCTGGTAAAAGCGGGCCGTCTCGATGTGTTGTGCCCACGGACCGTTTTGGGCCGGCGTTTCGGTCAGCCGTCCCTCGCGCATGGCCCGGGCCGCTGGCAGCGCGCAGGGGGATTCCTGGGCCAGCATCCAGAGCAGCCCCTTCAGGTCGTGGTGCTTCCAGGGCGTATTGTTGCCCTCGGATTGTTTACGGAAGAGCCGCGTCCGCAAGGTGCGCGCCGGATCCTTGAGGTCGATCCAGAGGGCAAGTCCCAGCAGAAGGGGAACGGTGACGATGCGCCAGACGCCGCCGGTCGCCGATGAGGCCCACACGACCGATGTCCCGCCACCGCCTGCCAGGAGATCGCGGTACGCCGTGAGCGCGCCCGGAAGGTGCAGCCGCGCGGCGGCGTATAGGCCCCAGGCGCAGGCCCGTATCCAAAGGATATGGATGCGGGCGCCTTCCGTGAAATAAAGGGCGAGGACAAGCAACAGAAAGAGCCCGGCGATTCCCAGGACCTCTTCGAGATCGATGCTCTTGTTGCCGGCGGTGTTGTCGCTCATCGCGCGCCCTCGCTAGACTCGAGCCTGGCCAGCGCCCCCCGCAGGTGCGCCAACAAGCGGTTCCTGTAGGCGCGCGCCAGGGCCGGTGTCCGGGAGTGGTACCAGCCGATCGCCCGCCAAAGGTTGCCGCCCGCGCGTTCGCGCTCGCGACTCAAAAGGGCAGCCGCCACCCAGACGTTCAGGCACCCGTCGTCCGCCAGGCGCGCCGGTGTGATCCCCAAGGGTCGCAACATCGGCAGCCACAGGCTGTTGATCTGCATCGGTCCGTAATCGGCGGTGCCGTTCGGGTCGGATACGATCTGGCCGGGCGCCCCGCGCTCGTTGCTCCATAGGGCCGGAAGCACCAGCGGGGGCAAGTGAAAGGCCCGGCTGGCTTCGGCGAAACACTGGACCGTGGGCCGCGTGACCCGAGCTGCCCGGGCCGGACTGACGCCAAGCAGGGATACGAGCGTGCATAGCGAGATGACAGTATACATCAAGAAAGAGGTTCGCAGCTGGTAAGCCCTTGTCATGCCGCGGTCTCAGCCAGGTAGCGGGTTTATAGCGAAGGTTTCGTCTTCCGCCTCCAGCGGCGACAGACAGCGCGGGTTGATCACCCACACGCAGGCTGGAGGCGAGGAACCCGAGCCGGGCGGAAAAAAAGGCGTCACGATCATGTCGAGAGAGACACCCAAGGCCTCGTTCAAAAACGGCAAGGCTCGTTCGATGAACATCGGAGACAGGGACATAGCCAGACGATTGTCGTTGGCGGACTCACGCACCAGGGCAGTTCCCACCGTCGAAGGAATGTTCAGAAGCGGCAAAACGATATCCGACAGGGAGCGGCGCATATAGCGCAGATCCAGCCACCGGCGGGCCGGATAATCGGTGGCATCAAAAGTCACCCGTCCGAATGTCGGAGATTCTGCCGTGTTGTCCGTGTAGTAAGCCATGATCGCGTGCAGAAACTCGCCGCGCTCACGCCCGGCGCGCACCTCGCGTGTGAATACGCCCAAGGAAGCCCGTCCGTGCAACCCAATGATCCCTGTCGCCGGAAGGGCGGTCGGCAGCAGGGATGGGTTTACGACCGTCAACGTCTTGTCGGCGTTCTCGCGAGCCAAGAAGCGCACCCCGAACCGAAAAGAGGTTTCACCAGCGCTCACGCCTTCTTCGCTCCTTTCTTTTTGGCCTTAACGCCTACCTGGCGTAGGGTCGCTTCGCCATCGACTACACCCGCTTCTTCGGCCGCCTTGCGCAATATCTTGCGGCGACACCACGAACCTTCATCCATCGGGTCAATCCCGCGCGTTTTGACTTCCTCATCGACGTATCGCACCAACCGATTGTAGGCTTCCTCGGCCCCATGCGCGGCACAGTCGTTCTCGATCGCCAACAACAGGCGCGCGATCGGGGTCCCAGGCGCGACGCCGCCGCTGCCTTCCCGCATGGCGTAAGTAGGAAAGGTTGGGCTCCGTCCCAACATTAAGGCGAAACGCCGCTTACTCAACGATCCATCACCGGCCTTTTTGAGCTTACTGAAGATGCTGGTTGGGTGTGGTGTAGGAGGGATCAGCCGTGTTGCCAGGTCCGGTTGATCCATATAGTAACGGATCAGAATGGCGAGAGTGGGATCTCCAACCAGACCATTTACACCACCTTGCCGATAGATAGCAGCCCGGTGGGCCGCCAAAGCGAAATACAGGTCAGCACGGTCGATCCCTAAATTGTATTGCAGATCCTCGACCGTCGACGGACGAATCGCACGAACCTGTTCATGCTGTTTCTTTGAAGATGACGCCTTGGGGGAGGCGGACCGCGCCATGAGTTGTTCCTCGTGCAATAAAATACAATGCTGTTATGCTATACCACGGAATGACCATTGTCTATTTCCGCCATTACCAGACCGGGCCATGCACCAGCCACAAGACGTCCGGCGCGGACTCGAAGGCGCACCGCATGCGCTTGTAGACGCCAGGCCAGGGCAATCCGCCCAACCCGCAGCCCAGGGCGGGCACGGCCACGGATCGGATCCCGAGGCGCCGCACCTCGGCCACCAGGGCGGCCAGCCCGGACTCGATGTCCTCCATCCGCGACGGGTTACGCCAATGCCGTTTGGTCGGGAAATGGATGATGTATCGCGGCCGTTCGGATGGGTCGCGCGTACAGATCAGCATGCGCCCCGGGCGCACTGCGCCGGCTTGGCAGGCCTGCCGGTAGGTCTGGTAATTGTCCGGATAGCGCTCGCGAAACTGGAGCGCCAAGCCTTTGCCCATCACGCCTTGCGTGTTGACCGCATTGACAACGGCTTCCACGTCGGCCTTCAGCAGATCGCCTTGGATCAGGCGGATCATGACTGTCCCCAGACATTCCGCAATGACAATCGACGCGCTTGGTCTTCCAAATCACGAAGCATGGCCTCTGGCTCCCCCTCCCTATTCGTGATCCGATACCTGAACGGCCAATCGTCCAGCGCCATTTCCGAGACATGCCGGTCGCCGGAATCCGGGTAACCGGGGCGCTCGACGCGCACCAGGATGCCGTGACGTTCGACAAAGGCGGCCTCGTTCGGCAGCCGGACATCCGTGATCACCCACCGGCGGGCCGGTTTCGTGCCGTCGTTGACCACGGCATGGACCTGGCGGACCCAGTATTCCTCATCCTCGGCGCGGCGTTGCATACCATAGTCCTGCAGGACGGCGCGCGGACTGCGGCCGCTCAAAACATCGAGCGGGGATTCCTTGGTTGCCGGATCCTGTAAGGCCTCCACGGAGAGGCCGTAGCGCGCCGCAACCTCAGCGTAAAGGGCGTCGGCAAAGGCGATGCGCTGGTAGCCGTGATGTGCCACCAGCAGGGCGCCGAGCGTGTCCTTCCCGTGGCGCTTTTTGGCTGACAGGCCAATGATGCGCGGGAGATCGGTGGTGTTATCCGGAACGGGCATTGTGTTAGGCTTTCTCCTCAAAACGGAAGCGTGTCGCACGCACCATGCCGCCCGAATCGCTTTCCGCAACTCGGACATTTCTCGGGCCACCACCAGAGCAATCTGTCCCGCAGACCTTCGATCATCCTGTGGTGACGGGTATCACCCACCCGGTCGGCATAGTCTGTGTCGGGGGCGCCGCAACGCTGGCAAGGGACGGCATGGCATTGGCGTGACCTGCGCTCGTAGTCAGGGACGCACCCGAACCACCAACAGGTCAGGCGTTTCAACATTTCAATCTCCTGGTGCCTCGACTGGTTCCTGGCGGATCTCCGTCGCCTCCTGTGCGTGCTGCGCGCACGGCTTGTACTCGTAGCGGTCCAAGCTAAACAACAACCGCATGGCCATGGCGGCGGTCTGGACGGCCTCGGTCCGCACATCCTCGGCGGTGGCCTTGTGCGGCTCATACACGCGCTGCAGCATCGCTTGCGTCAGCTCTCCGAATTCCTCGCCCAGTACCGCTAAGGCGTGCAACGGGTCTGTGGGCCATCCTGGGAACTTCTCGGTGGCCCGGGCGATCTCCGCCAGAACTTCGTTGATGATACGATTATGGTAATCCTGCTGCGCTGTGACACGCTCCAGCAGCGATTGGGCCGATTCCCCGCGATCAACGATAATGACCCTGTTGTCCATTCTGTCCTCCTTGTGGTCTCCGGCCTTTAGGATAAGGACGGGGTAGATGACGCTACCTCACGAGAGAGAGTGAGCCGACCCGCATCACCTTCGGTCGGACCATCGCGCTGGCAATCCTTGAGTAAGGCACGCACGCGCTCGATCTCTGAGGCCGGATGCGGCGTGCCGCCCGCATTCAGGTCGAGATAGTGTTGCAGGAGATCGGCCCTCCAGGCGTAATCATGGACCGCAATCCGAAACCGATAGCTTAAATTGATCGGCGAGAACGAGGAATTCTCCAAGTCATCCAGGCCCAGACCAAACGGATGAACGCGTCCTGCCAAAAACTCGCTGACAGCGGTCATGCGTTGGACTCCATCGATACACTGAAGACCTAGCGGCAGATCGCTCTTTGTTTCGTCGTAATCCAGTTTCCAGTTGGCGCAGTTGAACTGCACGAGAAGACCGGACGTCGAGACGATACCGCGTAGGACGTTTTCGACGAAATGGCGTTGCTGGTCCTGGGTCCAGACATGCCCGCGCTGGAAGTCCGGGCACAGATCCAGTCCCCCGTAATCCTTGCCGAGACGCTCCAGTAAGCCTGCGAGGTGTTGCCATTGGCAATCCACCTCGTAGGTGGCCGAACGCAACGGCTTGATAAGCGCCGTCAATCGGGCCGTTCGCGAAGCCCTTCCGTCCTGATCACTCAATGAGACACCTTGCTTTGGTTGGCGATGACCGGAGCAATCTTGCCCACCATCATGGTGGCGATGGCATAAGAATCACGATGTGCTTGGGATTCCGGTGTCCCCGGAAAAATCTGCAACCGCTCGGCCAAATGCGCGCCAGCGGCGGCCCGTGTCGTCTCGTAATCCTCGCTCAAATGGTGCCCGGAGTCAGCCAGGAGCGCCCGTATGATCTGGAGGGCCTGGTCGAGAAAAATCGAATTACCGCCGCTGGTCGACAGAATAAAATCACCATCAAGCCCCAGAGCGGCGAAGGCATCTGAGGCACGCTGAACGGTGATCTTTAAATCCGCGATTGTGCTTTTCATACCAAAAATCTCGGCGTTCAGGGCGGCCGTCTTTTTCTGCTCCGCCTCTTTGAGGTCGCATTGCGCTTTTTCGGCGGTCTGTAGGGCCCGGACCATTTCCTCTAATTCTTTGATTCGTTTCTCGCTCATGGTGTCATCCTCGTGTTTTTTGTTCACTATGGTCTCCTTTTTAATCCTGTACCCCAGATTCCATCCCATCGCGCAGATCCTTAAATCCCACGGCACACAAGGCCGATACCAGAGCTTCCCGATCACGCCGCGCCCGCAATGGGTTCACCTCTTCCATGGCGTCTTCCCCAATATAGAACCAGTACAGCCCGCCGGTCACCTCTGATATAAAGGCCGTCCCCCAGAATACAGAGTTGGCGCGCAGAGCCCAGATAATGGATTCGTTGCCGCTCCAGCCGCCTGTTGCCAGACGATAAAGAGGTCCTTGCTGTTTCCAGTATCCGTTGCGCCAGAGGGGCCGTATGAAGGCCATGAGACCTCTCCAATCGAATCGGTCGTCGCGCCATTCGCGAATGCAGGTCAGTTCTGCATCGTCAGGATAGCCATCGGAATCCATCTTCAACCCTCCTGGTTGCGGCCCGCGACTAGGGCACCAGATCCTTCCATAGCCGCATCCATAATCTCGAAAATCGCCGCCCACTTTGCGCAGACGCCCGAACCGGCGTATGTACGCCAGTCCGGTGCCTCGGTATCCATGGTCTTGCACATCGCATCCCACGCCTCGACGAGTCTGTCCCATTCGAGAGACACTTCGCGCATCTCTGCCAAGCGCGCGTGCCATTCCGGAACTTGTTCGAGCAGCAAACGGCAGCGCCTGAGGTCCCATGTATCATGGGGATGCGCAGACCCGTTCCCGGCGCCTATAGGGTAGGGGACGACCCCCGTCATGCGCCTGAAGATCGCAAGCGACGAAAGCCCATGTTCCCCATGAGCCACCCATGTGATCGCCGCCTGCGGCACCTCCGGGTGCGCAGCGGCCAAAGCGGCTGCTTGTTCCTGGGCGTAGCGAGCCCTTAATTCATGGCAAGCCTCCGCAGAGCCAAAGGCCACGCTGGCACCTGCCACCATCGCCAGCTGTGTGTCCGGAACATCGGTTTTGGACGCGGTCTTCGTGAGCGCTACAAAGTCATCAACGGGAACCGATCCGAAGATCAATGTGCAGCCGGATTCGTGACGGACAGTGTATGTGTTCACGGTGTCCTTTTTCTGGACTTTGAGCCCTATATTTAGCATGACTGGTTTCCGTTGCTGGACATCAGGGACGCCTCCATTTCGTATTTCGCGGGGTCCCCGTAATGATCGCGAACAGCCTCGAGTGCTGGCAGACACCCCACTGTGTAGGGATAGGCCGACAGCATGGTGTCGACCGGCAGGCCGAAGTCTTCGATGAGATAGCCATCGCGATCCCGATCTTTGCTGATGTACACGCTTATCAATCCTTCGGCCCACAGGCGATCACGCAGTCGGGGAATCGGTTTTTCGCTGTAGAGCCACACGCCTTTCCCGGCGCCATGTGCGAACCCAATCTCAAGCACGGTGCCAGGATCCGGTTGGACGCCCCGGAATGGGGTCACGTCGGCCACGATCACATCACAACATGCGATATGCCGTCGGCGGTGAGCGGCGATCTCTGCGGGACCGGCCGGATCGTCTATACCCATAGCCATCAAATCCATGACGACGGGATCCATTGGGAAAAGCGGCCACACCGCCCCATTCAGGTCGCGTTCGCAAAAGAAACGGACCCTGGCCTTGAAGTCGCTAACGGATTCCGGGCTACCGAACATCCACGGGCCTGCCATGTAGGCCTGTATGGGGTGCCTTCTGGTGCGCGTCACGCGAGGTCCTTTGCTGTCATTGCCATTTTGGCATGATAGCATAACATGCGTATCATATACAGCATACACGCCGCAACGGCACGACAAATCGCGACTCCCAGGCCCACCGCCCGCCGGCTTCCTGCCTATCGCGCACCAGATACCCGGACTCCTCCAGCTCGCGCGCGACCTTAGCCCATTTTGCGAGATTGCACCCGACATGCTGGCGCAGGACGCTGGTCATGATCGCGCCCTGGTGCGGGTGAAGGACCAACCACAGCGCGATCCCGCGCGCCTCGAGCGAGAGCCGAACGTCGGCCATGACAGCCGAGGCCGCGGCGGAAAAGTCTTCGTGCGCAACACGCATCCGAGACTCCGGCAGACGGATGACGCACGACAAAGGGGGGCGCGGGGTGGCCCTTTGGCGGCTCACGAGCCCGCTCCTTGCCCGGCCGCCTTATACAGTACGGACAGGACATGGCGGTTGGCCCATTCGGCCTTATCGTGCAGGTGGTATCCGTAGTAATCCGCCAGGAATCGCGCCACCGCGGCGCTGCGCGAAATGCCCGCATTGCAATGTACGATGATCCGGTTGACGTCCGGCGGGACCGCGCCGACAAACTCCAGCACCTGAGTGGCCATGGACTCGTCGAACGGGGCGATGTCGCGGTGGTGGTTCCCGTCGCGGATCAGGACCGGGAATGGGGGAGCGACATCGTCGAACTCGAGCCGCAACACGGCCGCCCACCCCTCCGGCAGGCGCGCCGGATCGCCCGGGTCGGTGATGCTGATCAGGGCGGTGCGCGGGTCGCCGTACGGCATCCCTTCGATCACCTGGCGCGGGAAAAACTGGACGTGGCGAGGCTCTTCACTCATACACAAAATCTCACACGATTATCTCTTTGACAAGAAGACCGGTAATACTATTTTCCGTTATTGTTGCGCGAAAATGATCGGAGACAAACAATGTACCGTTTGGTATATCACGGTGGTCTATCATGCTTTGATGGTCTATATGGAAAACATGCGGGACTCTTTCTTTTGCGGCCTCCAGAGAGAGGGATTCCCAACACAAATAGAGGTATATGGCTTCGCCATCGCCAATGTGTGCGGCATAGAAGTCCCCAGTGTCGTTCAGTAAATGACGCAGTGCTTGATAGGCTTTCGCGTTCAACACCCAATCCACGCCTGCTGTTGTCATCACGTCGGGACGCGGAAGATTATTGTGATCGCTACACCACTCCAAGCCACACTCCTGATATGTCGCTGTGGCCCACCGCCGTTTATCAATTTTTGGTGTATGGAAAAAAATAGTTTTCCACCACGCGTGCAGGTTTTTTGTGCTATCGCACAACTGCGCGAAGAGGGGGTTTCCTTGTGGGTCGAAAGGGATATCTGCTGAGAGTATTTTCATTTATTAACACCGTTAGCAAGGTCTTGTTTGATGCGTCCCATCTCGTTTTCTACATTAAGACAGGATTCATCGATGTCCGATCCAGCGTTATATGCTCTACTTAATCTCGCCAATATCTTTTTGTAGTACCCTAAACTATCGCCGTGTAATCCTGGATGATAAACGCCAGAGCAGCTTGCGCCAGACTTAACGGATGGAAGCCAAATACAAGTCCTTCGCTTCCTGGACCCATGAATGGTTCCCTTGAACGCCATCACACGCCCACAGTGCCGGAGCCCCTGGTCTTGCGGGGTCCACCACATGGCAGTGGTGCTCGTACAATTCATAGGCTCCCGCCGCTAACCCAACACCGACGGTGCTCACGATCGGGTGATCTTCCACTCCATGCAGGGCGTATGCGGGTAATCCGGCATGAGGGGCCGACGAGAAACCCATCAAAAGCGCCACCAAAACACCTATCAGGCGGCGCTTGATCCCGCGTTGATGTTTAGTGGGACCCATGCAGACGCCCTTTTGGTGTATCGACCCAGGAAGGAAACCGCACTCCGGGGGCGAAAGCGAATGGAGCCGCGAAACGGGCACGCTCGAGTGTGGGCAGAGAGAACCGTTCGCGGCGCTCGACGATGAGTCCGTCTGAACCGATCTTGTCTTGCGAATCTCCCCCGCGACGGGTGCCGCCCTCCGAATCGAGCAACAGGTCCATCACCGGCTGGATCAGCACGGGGGCTTTATCCGCATACAGGTCCGGGTAGCGGGAAGGCCGAGTGTCGTTCCCATACCACAGGAGCATCAGGTCGCTTACGGCGTCGTATTCCGTGTCCAGGACGGTGTGCTCAACCGTATGTGTTACCGTAATATCTCCATTGACGCCTCCAGCAATACCCCATCGCGCAATCACAGTATAACGGTCCACAAAGTCCGGCGTTTCCACAAACAGTCCTACGACAGCTGCTCGTGTTCGGGCGACGGCATACCCTATGATGTACCCCTTGTTGGGGTAAGGGCGCCCGACCCGTAGCGCCTCCTCGTTGCGCTGCCATCCGATCTCGGGGATACCGATCGAAAAAAGCCGTACGTCCAATGGGCCAAGATGCCGCGGAATGTAGATTTGGGGAATGACATGAATCAGCATAGGCGCTCCTGTTATTTTGGTGCCGGGCTGGACTCTTGGTGCTCATCGTCCGTGAGGGACTGTTGTATCGGGCCCCTCTCCGGATCCGGATACTCCCGCACTCGCAGGTCTTCTGGCCACTCGTCTGGGTCAGCGCCCGCCCGGTGGCGCAGTTTCAAGGTAAACCGCCCATCATTGAAAGCGGCGCCCATCTGCTTCATGAAAAAAGGAGTGCGCGCCGCACGGCACTGCCGCAGGATTTCGCGGGCCCATTCCGCGCGGAACACGCGCGCGCCGGGACCGGATTCACCACCGCACACGACCTTTCGGGCCAGTGGCACAGTCAGCCTCCGCCAACGATTTTTCCTGCCCCACCTTGATAAGGTATGGTATAGCCTCGAATAGGCCAAAGATGGCCGCCGCGATGGCGATGATTCGAACCTCCAACGGCGCCACTATCCAAAGAAAGCATAAAAATATATAGAGCACAGCCCCAATCACGGGAACGGCGAGCCTGAAAAGAAAGATCGGCATCCGCATCCGTGTTCTCCATCCCTCCATCCGTTTCTCTGTAACGGCAAGCAATCCCGCCCGAAACGCATTCCACTTGATATTCATTGTTCACCTCTTGGGAAATTGTTGACCATCACGAAGATGCCCATCTTGTCGCCTATTCTGGTGAACGCCAGAACTGCCTCGCAATTTCCTGGCGCTCACTGTCTGTGAGGCGCGCCATCAATCTCTTGGGGCCAGGGTCGCGGAAATGGCGCGCCACCTCGAGTTGCCCCCATAAAGAGGCCTTTTTTAATCGGAACGGCCGCGAGGAGCGCGGAAAGAAATTCGTCGTGACAGCGCAGCCATTCTATTGCCCACGGATAGCGGTCTAAAAAACCGTCGTGTTGCAGCAGTTCTACCAACTCCCGGTTTTCATCGATCCGCTTGTGAATGCCGCCGCCCGTCCATCCTAAAATCGCACGAACGGAATCGACGTCGATGGTTTCCTGATCTTTTTTGGACATGCTTGTTTCCTCCTACAGTAATCGTCTATAGAGAAGGGGGTCCCGGTATCAAGGTGATGCCATTCGCGATACGTCGCACCTCCTCGACATACCAGTCCGGTAGATGATGGTCACTCGCCATATCGGCAAGGATCCCGAGTTGCTGTTTTGCCCACCCAGCCGTGGTGTGGGTTTTCAGGGCGTCCTTCATCCGTGGATTGTCGTCGAGCGGGTGCGCGCAATGACAGCATGTCATGTACTGCTCCCACGGACGATAATCGGGCCGGGCGTGCGGGATAGTCGGAGCATCCAGCACGGGCTCGCACTTCCTCGCGTCTTTCGTGGTCATCACGGATACTCCTGATACACGCGTCCATCCAGCCGATGTCCAGCGCGTAGTGCGCCCACCCTATGCGTCAGTATGGGGCGACGTTCGATCCGGAAGGACTGTGGGTGCGTAATGTCCAGACATCCTCCATCTATACCGACCACCGTCTCTGGGGTCGCGCGCGTCCTGCCATGGTCGTCGTCGAGTCGCAGGTCGTCGTCGAGATCGAGATGCAGAGACCGGAAAAGCGCATTGCCCTCGGGGTTCTGGTTGGCCGGCAACCAGGCACCCCACCGTTTGAAAAAGAACGGGACACCCGCCGCTTGACATTGGTCGCGCAGCGATATCACCCAGTCCGGGTGCATCGGGAGCGCACTGGGTCCCGATTCCCCGCCTACGACCACCCATTTGAGCCGCGGCGCTCGATGTTCGGTATCCTGATAGGGTCGCAACGGGCCGAACATACCGACCGGCACTTCTTCGAAGTCGATAGGCCCCAACAACGGTTCGGCGCTCACCCAGTGGTTGGCAACCGGGATCTGAAGGATCGGTGGAATACGCCGATCCGCGCTGTCCTGGTCTTCGATAGAGACGCCCCACCAAATATGGGGGGCGAACTGTGAGGCAGGATTGCTGATCGGGATACTGTCCAGGTCACGCTTGGGATACGCTTGGCGCACCGCATTGCTGGCGCGCAAGACACGGCGATAGAGTCCGGGATCCGCGAAATAGGTGCGCATCCGCTCCGGATGTTTGGTGAGTACATAGAAAGTGTGGTGCGGCGTCACAGTCATGACGGTCAACACGTGATCTACGAAGGCGTCCGGCACAGACTCCTGGAAAAGGTCTCCATCCGCTAGACGCACGAAGATCCGCCGCGGACTGCGCCAGCGCAAGGGCTGGTCGTAGTGGGTCGTAGGGTTCCAGATTGCCTTATTGGGGGCTGTGTTGGTCTTGTCGCTCATGGGTGCTCTCCTGTAGAGTCTTCCGGACCTGTAGCGCGGTCGGCATCAGCCAACAATTCATCGTTTGCGCGGATGGAATTGATCTCTAATTGTTTCCGCCCCATGCCAATAACATGATGTACGAAGAAAACGACCAATGCGCCAGCCAACGCGAGAGCGCTTGCGCGTGTTGTCCACACAAACCACATGGACGTCGTTTGCGGCGGGGTCGTCAGCCAAAACGCGTGCATGGCTCCCACGATCGCGACAATCACGATCGCCACGCTCGTTGTCGGCAAGATGACAAGCGAGATGAGGTCGATAGATAGGCGCCCAATCTTTTGATGAAGGTCCCTGGCGATCAGAGATAGCCCTGCCCTGAATGCGGCCCATTTCGTAATGGTCATGGGCATCCCTCCTGGTCTTGCCGTGTCCCCGCCTGTAGTTTTTTCTGGCCTGCCTCGATCGCGTGGTTCACGAAAAGAAGAATGATGACGTAGAGGATGCCGAGGATCACGGCCAGAATACCTGCTCGTGTTACCCAGACGAGCCACAGGGGTGTAACCTTCGGAGGGGCAGTCAGCCAAAACCCGCGAAAGAACCCCAACATCATCGCAAATAAGGCCGCCAGGACCGCTATGGGCAGGAGGATCCGGTATGCAATTGTGGTTGCAACGGACCAGATCGCCGTGAGGCCGTCTTGAACGGCTGTGGGCCATCCGGCTTTAAAGGCAGACCATTTTGTGCTGTTCATCTGTGCCTCCGTGAAACATCGCCATTTTTAGGTTTTCCGGCGGCCGTGGTCTCACCAACGCCCGTCGTCGATAAGGCCTCCCGCACCACCTGCGACGCTCTCTGCAAGTTGTCCGCCAAGGTGCCCAGGAACGCGAATCCGGTATCGGGACCGTTGTCCGCAAACTGGAACCGCAGACGTTCCAAATGTTGCGCCAGCTGAATGGTCGTGATCGCGGGGCCGCCGTAACGACCGAACGTGAGCCCTGTCGCCGCCTCCCACTTCTCCACGGCCTTTTTCAGGTCTTCGTATCGATGGGTGCGTCGTTCCACCTCAGCGGTAATCTGTGCCTCAATCTGCGCCCGCATGTCGGCGATCGTCTGGCGTTGCCGCAATTCCACGAGATTGTCGATCTGCGCGAACCCGCGGCGCATAAGGGACGCCACAAACGGACGATCTAGTGGATCCGGATTGAGCGCGGGGGCCTTGACGATCTCGACGAGCCGTCCACGCTGGACCTCCGTGAATCCCCAGGTCACCGGCACTTCGCTGGTCTCAACGACACCGGGAAGAGCGACGACTGTCCATGTGTTGCAGTAGCGGAACACATCTTCGGCCTTGGCGGGCTTCTTCAATTCGCGGAGCCAGTCGCCGCGGTGGACCTTGATCTCCATGCCACACACGGCGTAGCCCCGGCTTTTCCAAAGATTCATGGCCACCGCATCGGCGTAGCCGGTCCCGCCGCCGGTCTTCGGTGCCAGTTCCTCCATCAGCACCCACTCGGGGGGCGCAAATCGTTGGCGCAGGATCGCGCGCACGGTCTCGGTTGGGCTCAAGGACATGGCGCACCTCCTATCTCTTTCCGAAGAAATTCACACAATTCCTCGATCTGTCGGGTGTGCTCGTCGCGAGCTACGATTTCCCCGCAGCGTTTCCCGAGATGCAGGGTGTAGTAAGCGCGGACGGCCTCGGAGGCATAACGGGCGGCCTCGGAGGCATGATGGATTGCCAACACATCAGTAGGCGCATCTTGCACGCACGCCGCCGCCTGCGCGGCGCGCACAGCAAAATCGTTGACGGTAGCGTAATCCTTCTCGCTGGTTGTACGTTTCGCGGCGCGTGCATTACGGGCGGCTCGCGTCGCACAGACCTGCGCAAAGGCGATCAGAATGTCGCGGCGGTTTTCGTGGGGGCTCAAGATGCAATACTCCATCCGCAGAGCATGTCCATTAGTCCTCCCACGCGTCCGCGGCGCCATCGCTCTCGACCGCACAGAGATCCGCAAGATCATCGGGATCGGCAAGATCCGCGGGGGCGGTGTCTGGATCCTGCCGCCAGCCCAAACGCTTCGCTGGTTGGCGTTTCAGCGTGGATATGGACCGCACAGCCCAGCCCATGGACTCCAAAAAGATGCGGGCGGCCATCTGCCCGGTACCAGGGACCTCGCTGCCCGGCAAAAGGCATGTCAAAGGCCCTCTTGGTTTGTCGCGCCGATAGACCGCGACAAAGCTGCAACCACGCCGGGCATAGCGCGGAATATCAACCGCAACGACAACTTCGGAAAGACCGCCGATACCGTCCGGCGGTGCCAGACATCCCTGCGCTTCGTTTTGGTCCTGCCGCTTACAGACGTACCGCGCCATAATGCTTCCTCCCCCGTTTTTGGTATCCAGCCCGCAGGATAACATAACACAACACCATGTCAATATACCGCACTGTATGACGGGGCATAGCCACTTTCCGTCCCGCCGGAATCGCCCTATACTTGTCGGATGAGCTTTTCCGGTTCTCTTACTGGGCGACCATTAGCCCGATCCGCGCGCGCCGTCCGCCGTCATCATCGCGGGCGGCTGCGCGCCAAGCGGCGTTTCCATTGGGGGCGAGACTTATCGACCGAACCGCCTCAGAATATCGCGCGCGCCATCAATACCCCGACGCCCTGCTCGTGCTGGATGTGCGGAAATCCTCGCCGGTATTTCGGGGAACAATCTGTGCAAGAACGGCGCGCAAACCAAGAAGACGAATTACTGTAACAGATCAGCCCGTCCACCACCGCGCCAACCCCACACCATCGATCGTGAGATACAGGATCTGTGCCCACAGAAGCGGGCGCGAGTCGGTCTCGCGGGCGTACCAGATCCACAGCACCTGCGAGGCCGTCCAGAAGAGCCAGACAGTCCCGACCACGTCGGGTTTGGGTGCCAAGGCCAAGACGACGGTCCCGACGACGCTCAAGACGCCCGCCGTCCAGCCGACCGCCTCGTGGCGGCGTATCGCCCTCATTTCCGAGGGAATCCGACGTTTCCTTGCACGACCGGGAAACCGGCATGCCGGATACGGCGTTCCGCGATGGATTGGTAATCGGGCTGCTGCTCGATGCCCTGGACATCCTCCCACCCCGCCTGAAGGGCCCCGATCATCTCCGACCCGGCCCCGGAAAACGGGACCAGCAGGCGCCGTGGGGTGCCGTCCGCGCGCGAAGGCGGCAGAATGAGGGTCGCGAGATAGCGGATGAGGTCCTGAGGTTTCAGAGTCGGGTGATCGTTGATGTCCTCGCCCATACCGGCCTGTCGTTCAGCGGTCGAGACCTTCGCGGTGTAGAAAAACCGGCTGGCCCCGCCCTCGCTCGCGGGAATGTCTTGCGCCGTTGCGCGCCCCGGCATGACGCCCAAGGCATAGCTCGTGGTGCGGTGTCTGGAGGTTCCCTGGCGCATGGCGCCGCTTTTGCGGATCCCAGCCTGCTGGGTATCCAGGAGTGCGGCCGCCTCGGGGTCAAGGATCACGTTGGCGGGATACCGTCCTTCCGTGGGCGGCGCGGTCTCGGGTCTCTCCGCGACAGGAATACGGCACCCGCCGATATTGAGGGCCCCGCAACCCCATTGCAGCACGTTGTCCGCATAGGATGGCTCTCCGGGCTTCCGAAACAGCAGGATGGGCTCGAAGGCCGGTTTGAGGACCGTGCGGTAGTCGTCCCACTGGCGGGCCTCCGGCGATTCCGGCAATGTGCGGGCGGTGTTTCGGGGGGACGCAAAGACGTTAACCGCGCGGGCGTTCTTGGCCTTTCGTAAATTCCATGGGAATGCCATCCCGGGAGGCTGATAGGGGGGAGCGACACGCCGGCGGAGAACACCTTTTTTGCGGTCGATGTCGTGCGCCACGTCGCGCGCCTTGGGAAAACCCGTTCCATAGAGCCACATCAAGGTATCGATCAGAATAAACCCGGCATCCTCAAGAGCCACCGCGAGTCTGTGGAAGGTGCGAGAGCCGCCGAAGGCCATGAGGTACGCGCCCGGCTTCATCACCCGCTGAACGGCCTCCCAGGTCTCGGGGCGAAAGGCGACATCGCCGCCGTCCCAGGTCTGCCCCATAAAGCCGCGATCGGTACCCAGGGTGTGACGGCCGAACGGCGTCTCGCGCCTGACATTGCGAGGTGACCCTTTCCGGGAGTTCTCAGTGAGGTGATATGGCGGATCACACAGCACGGCATCCACGGAGCACGCCGGTATCTCCGCGCAGACGGCGGCGACGTCGCCGGTGTGTAACGTGGCGACGCCTCGCACCGGCGCGTCCGGCAAAACCAACTCATTCTTCATCGAAAAGGGGATCCGGGAAACAGTTCGGGCAACCTTCTGCGGAACAGGCCAACCGCAAATCCACTAAGAGGATCGTTTCGTCGTACTCTGCCGCCATACTGGTGGCGCGATGCCCGCACGGCAGCCGGATCTTGACGGCAAAGGCTAAAGCGGCGCCGACAGAAGCGATACCTTGCACCATAGGCCGGGTGTCGGCTGGGTCGGCATTTGCCAGAGCGCGGACCATGATTCCCGCGATCGATCGCTCCACTTCCGCGCCACTCAAACCCCGATGATCGGCAACAAAGGCCTTCCATCGCGGGCCGCGGTCCGGATCTTCGATGATCAGCCTTTCGACCAACGCGGCTCGTTTCTCCGCGTCACCAGGATTTTCCGACATGGCGACAGCCCCTATGCTTCACGATAAGGAAACCATAGCACAAGATAGCGCATAGCGCGCTTGCACTATACCGCACCATACTCCGTAAGCAACGGCTGCAAGAACTCCGCTACATACTCCGGATTGGCCTCAATCAGGATCGAAGAGCGCCCTAAACGGCGCGCCACAATCGCTGTGGTACCAGATCCCGCGAAGGGATCAAGAACGGTTGACGGCACAAGCGGGGCGCGGCAAGAGCAGTCTGGAGCCCATCCCTGGCAGATAACGGCGGTCGTTCGCGCGCACCGTGATACCGGGCGCAGGATTTCCTGGGCCGCGCGCGTTTTGCCGCGCACAAAGCTCGATCCCCGGTGGGAGGGGGGGGATCGCCCCCTTTGACGTAGGCCATCGTGCGGCGCGCGGGGCGCCCACAGTGCGCGCAGACTCCGCCATCCGGTGTCCCCGCCTTGATCGCGGGTTCGACCAGGGCAACCGGAAAAGTCGCGAAGTGAGCCTTGCGGCATCGCGCAACAGCGAAGGTCCACACGTCACGTTTGTTGCGTCCGTCCGGATGCAATGCTCTCGTCGACGATATACCGATCGATTGCTTGCCTGGGCCGCCATCCCACCACTTGTGGGATTGGCTACGCCCACGCCCTATGCGCGCCACAGACACGGCTTTGTGGGGCTCGCGGATACCAATGTGGTCGTAGAAGTAGCGTTTGGATGGCGCCAGCAGAAACACCATCTCATGGCTGCGCGTCAGGCGATCCCGGACCGATTCGGGCATAGGATTGGTCTTGGCCCAAACAATGTCGGAACGTAATGTCCAGCCATCCGACTGGAGGGCGAAAGCGGCGCGCCAGGGAACACCGACCAGATCCTTCGGCTTCAACCCTCCCGGAGCCTTTGGTCGGACCTTCATCGCACGCGCAGGGCTTTTCTTATCCGGCGCGTGCCTGTTTTGATTGCCGGCCACGTAGGAGTCGCCAAGGTTCAACCACAAGGTCCCGTCCGGACGCAGGACGCGCCGCAATTCCCGCGCCACCTGCACCAGATGGCCGATATAGAGATCCGCCGTAGGCTCCAGACCCAGACACCCTCGCCAAGCCCCGCACAGGCGGCAGAATTGGCCGTGACTGTGCTTCTGGTGATTGCCGTCGAACCGACGGGTTGGATCGTCGCCGTAATACCGCTCCGAGGTCCGCGTCTTGCCGGCCAGGCGCGCCTCGCGCTCAGCGTGGCTCTCCTGCCATTCGGTCCAGTCATGGGTGCAGCCGGCGGCAAAACGATCAGGATCGGCATGAGAGGGAACCGAATGGTCTGGCAAGCCTGGCATCGGGCAATAACGTACCGGCGCCCAAACCACCGGATCGAGATCGTAATCGCGCAACCCCCAATACGGGGGGCTGGTCACGATCATATGCACGCTTGCCTCGGGAATCTGGCGCAACCGCTCGATGACGTCTCCGCAATGTATGTCCAGGGTCGGCACGCGGGTATCCGTCTTCAGATCGTCTATTCGGTTCGGTAGGGCGGACATCTCAACCGTCTCTGTCGTCATGCTGGGACCGTCTGCATAGCGGGTCGGCACGAGAACAGTTTGGCGTAATGAGCTAGACACGGCGTCAACAGGTCGCCTGTCAGATCACTGGGGGCAAATAGCCCGACATCACGTCCATACGGTTCGCCGTCGACCAAGGCGATATCCGGGTATTGGTTGGGAGACAACGACAGCGCCACCCGTACCTCGAGGGTATTGTGTCGTCGGTCGAAGAAGTGCGGTCCCAGAATCGTTTCTGTCAGGCGGCCGTCCAGATAAACGCACACTATCCGAATGAGGCTATCTCCATGGTCCGGAACCTCTAACTGTGCAAGCTCTATCGGTGTGCCCAAACATCCCTGGGATTTTTTGATGGCAACCGCCTCGTCCGCGAGAGCCTCGTCGTACACAAAGGCCAGTTTTGCGCCACCGCTCAACACCAACAGTTCTTCGTTTAGTTCGCGCAGCCCGGTTTTCAGCGGCAAGGCATCGCAGCGTCCGGCCGGTTCCGTCAAGTATCCGGCGAGACTCGGTGCCTTGGCATCACGACGCAACAGGGCCAGTTTGTTGTCGATCCAAAAAAACACGCCGGACGACAACAGCGACAACCCATCATGGGCGCCCGCCTGCATGTCGCTTACCAGAAAATCCTCAGGCGATCCGTAGTCGGCACGGTATTTTGCATTCAACCAGACCACGGGATCGGTGCCAGACAGCCGCACAATGGTGGGGTCACCGTCTTCGATGCGGGCTGTGACGTACACCTTGCCTCGTGTCGGCGCGAGGATGCGTCCCGCCAGAACGTCAGCAACGGTTAGTCGCTGGTCGTTGGGTGGCTGATTTTCCATGATATTGGTCCTCTCTTGTCGGGTTTCTGGACCTACTTTTCCCACAAGCGTCCCAAGGCCTCGCGCGGT
>JAEHJW020005335.1_pt1 | contig 49602 bp, 76 predicted proteins | sample 9271431 | NCBI WGS metagenome assembly JAEHJW02
CTCAAGGCTCAAGGCTCAAGGCTCAAGGCTCAAGGCTCAAGGCTCAAGGCTCAAGGCTCAAGGCTCAAGGCTCAAGGCTCAAGGCTCAAGGCTCAAGGCTCAAGGCTCAAGGCTCAAGGCTCAAGGCTCAAGGCCCAAGGCTCAAGGCTCAAGGCTCAAGGCTCAAGGCTCAAGGCTCAAGGCTCAAGGCTCAATGCGCATAGGCTCATAGGCTCAAGGCTCAATGCGCATAGGCTCATAGGCTCAAGGCTCAAGGCTCAATGCGCATAGGCTCATAGGCCCATAGGCTCATAGGCTCATAGGCTCATAGGCTCATAGGCTCATAGGCTCATAGGCTCATAGGCTCAATGCGCATAGGATTTCATTGACCTGTCGACTATCCGCGTCTTGAAATAGCGCATAGCTTTCTGGTATGCTCGAATTGTCGAATTGTCAAATCATCTACCTGGCGCATGAAAGATAAGTCGGAACAAAAAGTTTCAAATCGTCGCTTACCCTACCGCGAACGGGTCGCGCAAGCTGTTGTCCCGCAAGTAGCAATGCCCGGCCATCAGCTCGAAACAAGAAAGCCCATAAGCCCCGCGGCACGCCAGGCGATGATAGATCGAGTCGACACCGGCGCGATTCTTGCGAGGCTCGAACGCAATTTCCACAATGAACCGCGCATAGACGGTACACTCGAGCCTCGCCTTGACGCGTCACAGCTCGCTTCCGCAAAGCTCATCCTCGACCGCACCTTGCCGACCCTTCAAGCGGTCGACCACCTGCATCGGCTGGACGACACGGACAAGATGACGGAAGCAGAGATCATGGAGAGGCTGCAGGCAGCTCTAGCAGCCGATCCCGGTATGCTCAAAGCGCTGGGCTATGTGCGGGTAGGGACAAAAGAAAAGCCGGTAACGATACCGGCTCAGGAAGAGGGTGAAGACCTTATATAATTCCGTTTTGTTGTCAAGATCGATAGCCTCAACCCGAAAATCATCGGGTCGAGACAAGAAGTCTATTGATGGGATTTATCGGTTTTCGGTCTACCCGGTGCCTTTTATGCAATCTCGTCGAGGAAACGCACGCCCCACAGACTGCAGCTGCGCGCCGCGCGCTCTGCGGCTTCGTAGGACTTGTGTTTGCTAACAGGGTCCCCTTTCTCCTTATCAGAGTAGGAATAGTGGACATAAACGATGGCAACGTAGCCTCGGGCTATAAGTTTTTGTGCGGTAGCGTGATCCATTTTCACTCCTCGATGGTGTTTCAGCGAACCGACAGCAGGCACGCGAAACCGTTGTCTGCGACAGCTCCGATTAAAAACATGATTTGCTGCGCTTCCCCCTCAACTTGTGATCCGCCTTCCCGAAGATCGTAGAATCCCGGCTCATACGGGTAGATCACGCCAGCCTTCCTTTTATCATCTTCCCATATTGCCTTGAGTTGGGATGCAGTTAGGCCGCTGAAGATTGCTGTAAGGTTTTCCATTTCATTCCTCCCGGTTCGTTGTTGATGTACCCATTGTAGGCATCATGTCGCGTATTGTCAAGGGGTGAATGGGGTTAGGCTTCGGCACGGCGAAGGGCAAGCAGAACCCTGCCCGCTGGCTTACTTGCGACCAAATCATCAATGGCTGCTTTTGATGCCTGCTTGTCGCCGAGGTATGCAGCACGCTTCAGTTGCTCGACATTGCACACTTTCCTGCCGCTCTTGATGTGCGTGATCGCCAGCGATCCGAAGGTCGATAGATCGTCATGGTACGCAAACTCGAAAGCGATTCCGTCGATATAATGTCGGAACCTTCTCGCCTCAACCGCCCGCTTCGCGCCGTTCGCATCAACTACAGTGATTCTGGCCATTTCTCCTCCTTAGGATTGTGCGCCCGCCCTGTGACGGGCGCAGGTTGGGCTACTGACCTGAGCTCTCTGAGATAGGATTTTGCCTCCGCAATGGAGGCGCACCCGTATCGTTACCTCGGATCGCTTGGGCTAGTTGCCTGATTGCTTCTGCATACATTTTCTTCTCCTCTTTGTTGCTGTACCCATCGTAGGCACGGGGTATAGCTTGTAGGGTTGAGGGTGTGGTTCGCGGCGCCCAGCTTGCGGCGCCCTGGATGACCTGGATGACCTGGATGAGTTTGCGGCGCCCAGCTTGCGGCGCCCTGGATGACCTGGATGAGTTTGCGGCTCGAAACTCGGGGCCCCACCGGACGGGGCGGAGACATATGCGTGCCCCTTCCAATTTTCTGCCCAAATCTCGATTCGTCACTTGACTTTTTCAAAGCCAGTCGCTAATATCGATTCCGAAGCAAGAGGATCAGGGGCGTATAAGCGGTCAAACGACTTACGCAGCGCTCTGCCAGTACTGGCATCGTAGAAGGTCGCTCATCCTCGCTGAGCCTCATGGGTCGCCACCATAAACGGTCCTCGCGCTTCACCAGCACCCCATCCGGGAGTAGCTCAGTCTGGTAGAGTGCTCGCCTTGGGCGCGAGAAGCCGCAGGTTCGAATCCTGCTTCCCGGACCAGATTTTTAACGGAGAGAAAAGTGAAACACTCCCCCATTACCAAAGCCGCATGCCTGTTCTTCTGGATCTTCATCGGCGCCATCGCCACGATCTTTTTCAGCCTGTTCGCCGAACTCGGCATCCACTATCTTCTTTGGAGCTTTGCATGATCGGACACGGCGGACGGCGGCCGGGCGCAGGGCGCAAGCCAATCCCCGATAGCGTGAAGCGGAAAGCTCGCTCGGTGTACCTCACCGATGATATGTACGAGTTCGCGCGGCATCTTGGCAACGGCAATTTCTCCGACGGCGTGGTGAAGACGCTACAGGACGTACAGCGCGCTGAGTGCGAGTACAAGCCCGCGTCGGAGGATGCCTTTGACACCTGCTGCGGGAACACCTACTATCTCTATACGGAGTGGAGCCTCGCGCAGGAGATGGAGTACGGCGTGAAGTACTGTCCGTTCTGCGGCGGCGCGATACGGGAGGTGAGATGAAGAGACGCATACTCAAACCGGCTATCAAGACCCTTTCGGGGAGGGTGGTGAGCAAACCGCGCCCGGCGCACCATAAGGATATCGGCGTGAAAGGTGAGCGGGGGTTCATCGCAACGCACCCTAGGAAATTCGTCGGGCGCCAGGAAGCCAAACACATCGCAAAGGAATCGGGACAGGCAAAGGTGCGCGGCAAGCGTGGACTGCATTCGGGGGACGTATGGTAGAGACTATCGATGGGTTGATCGCGGAAGCGTTGAAGGAAGGCGAACCCGACGGGATGGTGGTGATCACGCCGAAGAACACCCCTGACGGTGTGGTGATGGGTGCGAGTGTATACGCGCTGGCCGACGGTACGCAAATGTACGTGGCCCACCAGGCGCTTGCCGATACACTGCGCAAGATACAGCAAAGCGAAGCGTCTGACAGCACGGCGGCTTTGCACTGATGGGGGGCGTACCCCAAGGATTGACATTCACCTTCTCTTCGTGGTAAATACTCCGCATGACCATGTTCAAGACAGAACGACCAGGTTTCGGGCATCTCGTTACGGTGTTTTGCAGGCGATGCAACAGCAATGAGGTTGAGATATCGGTCCTTGAGCTATCCAGGGCGCACCAGCGCCCGCTTTGCAAGGAGTGTGGAGATGCCGCTGCGCAAGAGCAAGTCAAAGAAAGCCGTGTCGGAGAACATACGGGAGTTCCACAAGGGCAAGACATACGGGCGCACCAAGAAGAAGTTCGGCAAGGAAACGGCTGACAAGCAGGCCGTTGCCGCAGCGCTCTCCACTCAACGTCGCGCCAGGGCGCGCAGTCGCAAGAAAGGATAGACCATGAAGTACACTCCCCCGAAGGGCATGACGGTAACGGCGCAGGACGGTTCCGATTTCGGTGTTATTTATGGCCTCGCCAACACGACCACTGGCGTCACCGACGGTAGCGACGCTGCGGCGGGCGACATCGGCGAGTTCGTCACCGCGACGCTGGCGTCCGGTTCGGCGGTGTCGCTCACTTCAGGCACCACGGCGAACGTCACAAGCATATCGCTGACGCCCGGAGACTGGGACGTGTGGGGCCAGGTGGCGCTACACCCAGCGGCTACTACCGTCGTCGGGAACTCTTCGAGCGGTACGTCCGTCACGTCGGCGACGATTGACGTCCAGGGAACCTTCGACACTGACACCTATCAGGTGACTTCAACCGTCGATCTGGTGAAGGGCGCCCCGGTGCGCCGCCTGAACATCACGGCAACTACCACCGTGTACCTCGTCACGAACACCACGTTCACCACTTCGACCTGCACGGCATACGGCGTGATCAATGCCCGTCGCGTGAGGTAAAAGAGTGGCGAGTTCCGAGGTGGAGAAGTGGCTGAAGCAACTCCAGCGGCGTAGAGAAATCTACAAGCTGGAGTACTACAAGCCGTACCCCTACCAGGAACGGTTCCACAACGCCGAAGGGCATTTAACTCCCGGCAAGCCGGCCACACTGAAGGCGTTGATCGCCGCCAACCAAATTGGAAAATCGTACTGCGGATGTATGGAGGACGCGATGCACCTCACCGGTCGCTACCCGGACTGGTGGAAGGGGCACAGGTTCAGAGGGCCGATCGTGGCGCTTGTATCCGGCGTTACCAACGATACGGTACGGGACATCCTGCAAAGCGAATTGTTGGGCGACCCGTCGGACCCGACCAAGCTCGGCACCGGGACGATACCGATCGACGCGATAGGCTCGATCACCAAGAAGGCTGGCGTGCCGAATGCAGTGGATATGGTGCGCGTGCGGTACAAAGATTCGCAGACCGTGTACTCGAAGTTGTACTTCCGGGCCTATGAGCAGGGCTGGAAGAAGTTTCAGGGCATCCGGTGCGAATTGGTGCATGCCGATGAGGAGCCACCAGAGGATATCTGGGACCAGATGCTGCGATCCATGTTCTCGCGAAAGACGGCGATCGGGTACATTACCGCCACCGCGGAAGAAGGGATGACGAAGTTGGTCGACTCTTTCCTGAACCACCTGAAGGAAGGACAGGCCGTTATCAATGCGGGGTGGAAGGATGCGCCCCACATGATGACTGAAGACGGACAGTTGACGGACAAGGCCCGGATGCTTGCCGCCAGCTTGAGCCCCGACAAACTTGACCTACGAACGAAGGGCTTGCCGATCAGCGGCACGCACATGGTGTACGACGTGGCGGACGAGAAGATAGTGGTCGATCCCTTCCCGATACCTCGGCATTTCGCGAGGATCAACGGGATCGACTTCGGCTGGGACCATCCGTTCGCAGCAGCAGGAATCGCCTACGACCGGGACAATGACTGCATCTACCTCGTCAACGAGTACATGGAATCGAAAGCACTGCCGGCTATCCACGTCCAGGCGATCAAGGCGTGGGGTGACTGGATACCCGTTGCGTGGCCGCATGATGGGCTGAACACGGAGAAAGGCAGCGGCGAAGCACTCATCGCGCAGTATCGCGACCTGGGGCTCAACGCGCTGCGCGAGAAGGCCACCAACCCACCCGATGCAGGGCAGCCGGAGGGTAGCGGCGGCAATTCGGTGGAGGCCGGCGTGATGGGCATCCTCGAGCGCATGATGGAAGGGCGGTTCAAGGTGTTCTCGACCTGTAACAACTTCCTTCGTGAGAAGGCTATGTACCATCGCAAGAACGGCAAGATCGTGAAGCTCAACGACGACTTCATGGACGCCGTGAGGTACGCCTGCATCATGGTGCGCCACGCCAGAACGCCTGAGATCGCGAGAGCACCCAACATGGCAACCACACGCAGCGGCCTACAGTACGCCTCGGCCAGACCCCAACGGAACAGGATATGACACCGACCAATTACGCCTCGAAGAAAAAGATACGGGAAGCTGCCGCTGCGCTCTATGAGGACGTCAGGGGCGCGTTCAAGGAGAAGATCGATCGCAGCGACGATATCGACGACTACTGGGATGTGTATAACTGCAAGCTGAATAACCGCCAGGAATACGACGGTGACTCTCAGGTGTTCATCCCTATCGTCCGGGACTGTATCGAGGCTCGGGTCAAGCGGTACACCTCCCTGCTATTCCCCGCCTACGGGCAGCGCGTCGAGGTCGTGACCGAGACAGGCGACATCCCCTACGAAACGATGTCGCTGCTCGAGCATTATGTTCGCCAGTGCCGCCTGCGCTCGCTCGCCCCAGGACTGTTCCGCAGGGGCGACGTCGAGGGCCAGCTCACTTTGATGCTGGACTGGAAGAAGGCCAGCCACACAGCGAAATACTGGGCTGACGAAGCTGACGAGGACAACCCGTCCGCCACGAACAAGGTCGTCAAGGAGATGGAAGTCACGACACAAGGACCGGAGGTGACGATCATCGCTGATCAGGATCTTGCAGTCATCCCGGCAACGGCACCCACTGTCGACGATGCGGAAATAGTTGCCATCTCCCTGCGCTTCTCCAAAAGCGCCATGGATGAGAAAGTCGAAGAAGGCACGTTCCTGAAAGACGCCTACGAGACGATGGAGAAAGGCTCGCAGGACAAATGGCCCGACAAGGACCGCGCGGCGGATGCCGGCGTGAAGATGAAGGGCAACGACAAGTACTACCGCGTCTACATGGTATGGACAAAATTGGCGGTAGACGGCAAGAAAACGCCGTGCATCGTCTACCTCGGCGGCCCCGACTGCGTGCTGGGCGTTCAGAAGAACCCCTACTGGTCGCAGAAAGTGCCGGTCTTGTCGATGCCCGTTGACCTGATACCGGGATCGTTCTGGGGGAAATCCAAGATCGGGCCCGTTGCGCAGATGCAGTATCAAGTCAACGATGCCGTGAACATGGGCATGGACTCTGCCAAATACGCACTGTTGCCGATCGTGATGACCGACCCGGTGAAGAACCCCAATGTCGGTTCGATGGTCCTGGCGGCGGCGGCGATCTGGGAGACGAACCCGAATGATACGCAGTTCGCGCAGTTCCCGCCCTTGTGGAAGGACGCCTTTGCGATGGTCGCGTCCATCAAGGCGCAGATCACGGAGAGCATGGAGGTGAACGACGCCATGCTCGGCAAGGCGCCGCAGGGGCGCAAGAACGCCCAGGCCATCGCGCAGCAGGCGGCGGAAGGACTGGCATCTATCTCTGATTTCGTGCGCCGCTTCGAGTCAGAGATGATGAACCCGTTGCTCGAGTGGTTCTTCGAGATGGATCAGCAGTTCCGCGATGACGATCTGCTGATCGAAGTCGAGGGTGCTGTCGGGGTGCAGGCCAAAGTGCAGAAGATACCGCCGCAGCAGTTCAACCAGCGGTACTGGTTCAAATGGACCGGCGTGGATCAGATGATGGGCGCGCAGCGCGTGCAGCAGATGATCACCTACATGAACGTGCTGCGCGGCATGCCCCCGCAGGCTATGCAGGGTCGTTCGCTTGACATCACGCCGATCATCGACTACGCATCGGAGGTCATCCTCGGCCCCACCATCGCGCCGAAAGTCGTGGTCGACAACCGGCACAAGATCGCCATCGACCCGCATCTCGAGAACGAAATCCTGCACAACAATATGGGCGTGCCGGTGAACCCGCTCGATGACGACGCGGAGCACATCCAGGTCCACCAGGAGGGCGCACGCACCGTCGGCGACCCGGCGGGGCATTTCAGGAACCACATCATGGCGCATATCGCGCAGTCTCAGGCCAAGGCGCAACAAGCAACCGGCGGGCAGCAGATGCCCAAAGGGCTACCTGGTGTGCCGGGGGCGCCGGGCGTTGCCGGTACACCGCCGCAGGGGGTAGGTGCGCCGCGCATGGGTGCTGTCCCAGGGCAGCCAAGACCGCTACAGCAACCTGCCGGCGCGATCCACCAGGACCAGATGCCCGACCAGATGGCGGGGGGTAGGGGTTGATGCGCATCCTGTCTGCACCGAAGGGCATATTGGCTGTTGAACTCCCCAACCGGCGAGAGTTGACGCTCACTATGTGCCGCATGGGGGAATTCTATGAGTCGCCGTATCCTGAGATCATGGGGAATTCGTTCACCTGGGAGCAGTTCCTCGGCAGGTATGCAAGAGAAGATGGGGGCCTTGACTACTTCGCGAAATGGGACGGTTTCAATGTGCCGGGGGGCATCCTGGACCTCTTCAAGCGCACGTTCATTCTGTCCGACCGCGAGGCAGAACTGCTGGACAAGTTCTACGAAGGCCGGTTCGAGTATCTTATCGCGGTGGAAGTGGGCAGTGATCCGACCACGCTACAGCACGAATTGTGCCATGCTATATTCGAGATGGACAATCGCTATGCGCATTCAGTAGTGGATACCATCAGCGATTCGGGGCTGTTCGAAAAATTGTCGCGGCACCTTATCGCAGCGGAGTACCCCGACAAGGCGACGGTACTACTGAGTGAGGCCAACGCGTACCTTGCGACGAGCAACGAAGGGGAATTGGAAGAGACTTTCCCAGGTGCAAAGATCGCCACAAGCGACTTGAGGAGAAGCCTAATCGATCTCTGGTCGCAAGCATCCGAGGAGCATTGTATTGACATCGCCCTCCCAACTACGGTATAAGAGAGCAAACCAAGGGGGTTGTTATGGTCATGAGACGCAGCAAGGGGGCACTAGCGGTGAGCCCAGATCAGGAATGGCGCGCACGCCAGGACATGTCGACGCTCCGTGAAGCTGAAGAAATCCGCCGTGATGCGAAGCGGCTGGAAGCCGCGACCGCGCAGGCACAGAAGCACATGGAAGAATTGAACCGCGTGAAGAAGCTGAAGCCGGTCAAGGCCACTGCTCCGCGCAGAAACACCCCCCGCAAGGGATAAGATTTTTCGACTAGACCCCGTAAGGGCCCGCTCGATTGGCTGCCGTAAGTGGCTATTTCGATGATTACGTGACAATCACAAGGAGTTGCGCCATGAGTGACGAATACGAAGTTGAAAATGCGATGGACCAGTTGATCGCTGACGGTATCGGGCAGCAAGCTGTAGCCGATCCCGAAGACGGCGGCTTCGATGAGCCCGTTGATGACTCTGCATATGCCCCGCAGGAATTCGACAGCCCTGACGCCCCCGACGATCACGCATCGGCAGATCCGGTAGCCGCCCCGCGCAACCGCGCTGAGATAAGGATGCAAAAACTGGCGAATGAGCGTGCTGAGGCCCGGGCCAAAGCCCAGATCGCCCAGGAGCAAGCCGAGTTCTATCGCAAACAGCTTGAGCAGGCGCAGGCGTACCAACGTCAGCCGCAACCCCCAGTCGATGAGTTCGTCGACCCGGAGGAGAAATGGCGCAGGGACGTGGAGGCCAGGACCAATCAGGCACTCGCGGCCGCGAATGACCTGAACGACAGGGCAGCCTACAACCTGCGAGCAGCGGCCAATCCGATGTACGCGAAGTACGCGGACAGAGTGGAAGCCGAACTGAATCGTATTCGCTCCCAAGGCGGCAATGCGCCCCGCGAAGAAGTTTTGAAGTACGTCGTGGGGCAGGATGCACTTGCCAGCCAAGGGAAGCCGACAAAATCGGCACAACGCGCACAAGCAGCAGCCGCTGCGGCGCGCGGCGCAACTCCAGGGATGAGATCGAATGTGTCACAAGAACGCGCCCCGAGTACGGCAGCAGAAAGGCTGAAAGGGGTTACACTGTAACCTTGCCCCAGGAGAAGTAAAATGGCAACGAATACTTCGTCGAACTTTTCGTCCGACATTCGCAATTATATCGCCGAGCAAGTGCTCCCGCTTGCCCAGAGGCAACTCACGGCTTATCAGTTCGCTGACAAGTTCAAACTGCCGAAGAATTACGGCACCACGTATACCGCCACGCGCTACAGCCGTGTGAACCTCCCGTTCGCTCCGCTGTCTGAGGGCGTACCGTCCGTCGGCGAAACAATGACCATCAGCCAGGCCCAGGGCGTCGCGCAGCAGTGGGGGGATTCCATCACGTTGACCGACGTGTCGGAACTGACCATCGCACATGATACGTTCAAGCAGGCGATGCGCCTCATGGCCCTCAACCTGTCGGAAACCTACGAGCGCAACAGCTACACCGGGACCAATGGCCTCATGGCCGGCGCGAACGTGAACTACGCGAACGGTGCGGGCAGCCGTGCAGCACTGGTCGCCACTGATGTACTGTCCCCGCACGAGATCACCCGCGCGGTCGGTACGCTGGACTCGATTGGCGCGCCGATGTTCGATGGACCTACGGGTGAAGACATCAAAGTGGACGCGGCGAAGCTGAAGGGCGTCGTGAACCCCCACTATGTCGTCATCTCCCATCCCCTCCCGCTGAATGACCTGCGCGAGAACTCGATGGTGTCTACCGCATGGTCGTATAGCGACATTCAACGCCTGTACACCAACGAGGTGGGCGAATGGGGTGGCGCGCGTTTCACCAAGGCCAACATGGTGCCGTGGTGGGTTGGTGTCGCGGACCCGGCGAGCAATACGCCTGCCACCACCGGCGGCGCGCTGGCTGCGGGCAACTACTACATCCAGATCACGGGCTCGCCCGCACTGACCTCGATGGAGCAGCGCATCTACCAGAAATCGGCCCCGATCACCGTCGGTGGTTCTGGTGCCGGTTCAATCTCGGTGGTGCTGCCGACGCTGGCTGGCTACGTGTTCAACGTGTACATCTCGGCAGTTGGCTCGTCCTCTGTCGTGAACCTTGGCCTGTGTGCCTCCGGCCCGGCATCCGGCCCTCTGGCTGGTCAGGCGACGCAACTCGCTAGCGGTTCCACCGTCGTCATCACCGGAGTAGGTGCCGCGCAAGTACCGCCTGCGGCCCCCGCAACCGGCGTGACCGTGTACCCCGTGTTCGTCATTGGGCGCGGTGCGTACGGCGTGGTTGAACTGGAAAGTGCAGACTTCCAGTACCTCCGCGATGCCGACAAGAGCGACAAGCACAACCAGTTGCGCATCATCTCGTGGAAAGCCTTCTACGGCATGATGATCCTCAACCAGGCATTCTTCATGCGCATCGAATGCAGCAGCGCATTCGCACCGAGCTATGACTCCGGTGCGGTAGCAGGCTATACCTCGTAACCTGAGCGAAGGGGCCCCGGCCCCTTCTTTCTTTAACCAGTAGGGGAACACCATGAGTGAAAACCAACGTCCTGCCCCGGTCCCGAGGGCGCGTCCCGCACCCGCAGGGGCTGAAGAAGTTCGCGAGGCGCCGAAAGCGCCCAAGACGCATTTAGTGCATGTTGATCTGGGCAGCTCCACGGACCACATGACCATCAACGGCATCGAGTACTACCACGGGCACACGTACAACGTCCCAGACCATCTGTTGGCCTCGTTCAACGAGATCATGTGGAACACCCGGATGCATGAGGAAGTCGTGCGCGGCCTGGCCGGTCCTGGCGGCCACAAGATCCAGCCCACGAGGAGACTGTACTGATGCTGGAAAAGAAAGAAGTAGGATACGTGTTCAACGTCGGCGCGCAGACCGAGGACGGCATCAGCATCCAGATCACCGGGAATTTGCCAACGGGTGTCGCGATGCCTGATATCAACGCCGAGATGGACAAGTGGGTGGAAGTTGCCTACCGCCAACGTGCCAAGGCCGTCCTTTCCAAGGAAGAAGACCTGCTGGCGAAGGATGAAGCAGCCCTCAAGAACCTGCACGAGCAGTTCGATGAGCAGAACAAGAAGGAAGGCATGCGAGCCGCTGAAAAGCGTTCGCTTGACAACCTGAGAATGAGTATCGATGCCGCCGCGGCGCGTGTCGGGCAAAGGAAAGCGGGCATCGAGAGCCTGAAGAAACTGATTTAAGGCGACCGCCATGATGACATCAGCCGAAATCGTAGCCCTGGCCTTGCAGATCGCAAAAGTTCCGGGCTACACGACCCAAGGGGGCCAAGCCCTCAATATGGCGCTGATGGACCTGGCGATTGACAACAACCTCGACATCATACGCCGTACCTCGACGATTACCGTCAACGCCGGTACGGCGTCCTACTCGCTCCCCGCCAATTTTTTGAGGATGCGAGAAGCCTTCTACGAGGTGGAAGGAGTTCCCTTCTACCTGACCGACATATCCATGCCGGAGTACGACCAACTCTACAAAGGACCGAGTCAAACTTCCTACCCGGATCGCAATGCAGTCGATCAGGCAACGAACCTGATCTACCTGTATCCGATGCCGTTCTTGGGTTTCACGCTGAATATCCGGTACATGGACACCGCCGTTGAGATCACGAGTCCCGAGACGAGCAGCGTCATACCGTGGTTCCCAAAACAGGATACGCTTGTTACAATGACGGCAGAGCGCATCATGCGGATAACGGATGATACGCGGCAGCCGATGTTCAAGGAATTGTCGGATGAAAGCGCGAGGCGCTTTCTGAAACTGACGAACGGCACGACGTTGAAAACAGTACAGCTCGATCCGCGGAGATTCCGTGGAGCTGGCTCCCAGAAACCGACGAAACTGTACCCATGACCCTTGCCTACAAGCCGGAACATTTTTCTGAAGTAATCGAAGAATGGAGGGTACTCGCCGTTGAGCACTGGAATGAAATCGCGCTGAACAAGGACCGGATAAAACTGAATCCGAACTGGGCGGCCTACGAGCAGACAGACAAGGAAGGGCGCTGGTTCTGCGTCACGGCGCGCGACGGTACGAAATTGGTAGGGTATTTCATCGGCTTCGTGATGCCACACTTGCACTATGTCGATTCGATGACGCTCTTTTATGACATCTTCTACCTTAAACCGGAATACCGGAAAGGGCGAGCAGGGATTCTGCTCTTCAAGAAGGTTGAGGAGGAGGCAAAATTGCGTGGCGTAGAAAAGATTTACGTCAGCACGAAATTGTCACACGATATGGGCAAACTTTTCGATTACCTGGATTACACGCCGATCGAGCGCGTCTACTCCAAGATGATAGGATAGCGACATGGGCGGATTCATAGGTAGTGTCGTAAGTGGAATAGGCGATACCGTTGGGGGTGTCGCGAATGCCGTGGGGAGCGTAGCTGGTGCCGTCGCGCCTGTAGCCGCACCGATCGCAGGGGCTGTACTGGGAGGCCCCCTGGGAGGAGCTATCGGCGGCGCTATAGGCTCTGCGGCAACGGGCGGGAATCCTCTTACGGGAGCAGCCCTGGGGGGCCTAGGCGGACTGGCTACTGGGGGCCTGTCTAGTGTATTCAGCAGCGGTGCCACGGCGACGATAGACCCCTCCACCCTCGCAGCATTCGGCCCCCAAGTAACGGGCTCCGCTTCCGCCCTTGCAGCGAATGCCGCCTCGGGCGTACTTGGTGCATCCTCCGCTGCTGATGTGGCCAGCCTTGCGTCCGGTATGGCCGCAGGGGGCGCGAGTGCATCCGCAATTTCTTCTACGCTTGCCGGCCTTGGCGTAAGCGGTACGGTAGCCGATGCAGCAGCTTCACTTGGGGCGAGCGGCATGAACGCGCAGGATTTGTCCGCCTTCCTCGGCACGGGGAGTGCTGCCGGATTGTCTTCAGGCGGCTCTTCGATACTGCAATCGCTGGCTAGCATCGCCGGCGGTCCCGTAGGGCAGCTGATCAGTGCCGTCGCCCCCGCAGTAGGAGCCGCGGTAGGTGCAGCTACAGGACCGTCTATCCCGGTGCTACCGGGGCAACAGCAAGCTGGGCTGAACGCTTTCAATGCGATATCAGCGTATCCAGGGCAGGCCGCACAGTTCGCCGCTACCAATCCGCAGTATGCGAATCAGGCATTTCAGTCGCAGTTCAACAATCCCTACGCCGGTCAGGCGTTGCAAGGTGCGCAGCAGGCAGGGCAGATGGCAACAGGCGCAGCGGGGCCGGCATATGGCTCCGGCCAAAATCTCATCAATGCGCAGAACCAGATTTTGCAGACCAGCATGGACCCGCAGCAAGCACTGTACAACCAGCTTTTGCAGCAGACCACGGATCAGACCCGAGCGGGGGAAGCTGCCCGCGGTCTCGCCATGTCCCCGATTGGGTCGCAGCTCGAATCGAACGCGCTGAACCAGTTCAACATCGCCTGGCAGAACCAGCAGCTAAACCGGCAGATCGCAGGGGCGAATGCGGCGGGAACCGCAGGACGCACCGGTGTTGGACTGCAAGGCGTCGGCGCACAGTACATGCAGCAAGGCAGCCAGTACCCCTATGCACAGGCACAGAACATCGCGCAGAACCAGTTAGGCGCAATCGGTGCGAACCAAGCCGCGATGCAGGGGGCGCTAACCCCGCAGCAGCAGGCCATCGGCAACTGGCTACAGTACGCCGGGCAGGGCGCACAGTCGCAGCTTCAGAACGCATCTTTGCAGAACGCGAGTGCGCTCACAGGAGCGGGGTGGGGCAACGCTGTGCAAAGCGCTATCGGCGGCTTATCTGGGTTGTTCCCAAATACGGGATCGAGTAGCTCTGGCTCTTCTGGGCTATTCCCCAACACTGGGGTGTACGGGGCTGGTGGGGCCCCGGCGCTAGCATAGGGAGACAAGGAAAATGTCACTGAATTCCGCGGCACTGTTCAACGCTCTCAGCAGCTACGATCCTGCGGGGGGTGAAGCAGCCAAATTGCGGATGCAGCAACTTGTCCAGCAGAATGCATTCCAAAGGGCACCGGTGATGCACGCGGGACCGAGTATCCTCGGGCAACAGGCACCCATGTCCGCTGCACCGTCACCAGCGGGGGGCCCGCGCCCACCCATGCCCGGACAGCCCTCAACACCGCCCCCCACGGTAGCACCCTATAAGGCGATGCCCGCGGGCGGCGTGCCCGGTGCCACACATACACCGCAGGGGGTATCCCTCCCAGTGAAGCCGCAACAACCAGCCCCTACGGCAGCACCGACAGCAGCACCGACAGCGGCAGCAGCACCGGCGGGGGCACAAGCGCAAGCCGCGCCACATCCTGCGGCGCCGACGTGGGCACTTCCGAACTTTCAGCCGAATGATATTGCGGCTGCGGAGCAGAAGTTCTATGCCGATCCACAGCTTCGGCAACAGGCTGTCGCCCGCCGCGACTACCTGATATCTCAAGGCATCCCGAAAGCTACGGCAGAGTCCTGGGTGAACCAGGAAGTCGGGAAGATGTGGGGCTTGCAGCAGCAGGTGCTCGAGCATCAAAACGATCAGTACCTGAAGTTTCTTGAGGAAAAGAGCAAGGCCCAGGGAGAAGGAATGAAATCGCTTACGGATTTTGCGAAATCATTCACACCGGAATCGCGTAGAAAATTCTCCCAAACGGGCAATCCGAATGACCTAACCGCTATCGGGAAGCCTCTGGGGGGAGAAGCTGGGCTCATCAAGATGATGGATGACCCCAACGCTTCTCCTGAAGAGCGCAATGCGGCTAGGCTTATTGTGTCCCGCAGAGAAAAAGGCACCCCGACGGGTGCGCAGAAACCCATAACTCCAGCAGAAAAGGCTGGGTTAGTTAAAGCCGGGTTTCTACCTGCAAACGTCGAAAAATACGCCAAATCGGGGGACTTGCAGGACCTCGGTAGTCCTGAAGCGAAGGGCAACAAGGCAGCGAGTCAGCGCAAGCAACTCGTCATCGCGAGCGCAGGAAACGCCCTGAATCGGCTGAACGATATCGAGAAAACGTATAAGGGTGCTCCTGCCGTGTCGCTGATACAAGGGCTCCACCCAGAAGGTATTGTCAGCGCCACAGGACTCGCCCTTGGCAGATCTATGCTTTCCCCCCAGCAACAGCAAATCGATGCTGACTATTCGGCGATGATCGATGAGGCCATACCCGCCATGACGGGCGGCCTTCGCGGGTCAGATACCTACCGGAAATTCTTGCTCCAGCAACTTCCGCAGCCGGGGGATAGTGCTGACGCGAGGAAAGAAAAATTGCGCGTATTCAGGGAGAACTTGAGCGGAATACGGAGTACTTTTGCGGATGCGTTCAGAAGCAATCCGATGTATCAGACCCCTGCGGACCAGCGGATGATCACTTCTGGCGCACAAGGAACTTCTGCGGAATCAGCCCCACCGCCACCTCCAGGGTTTGAGGTAGTCAAGTGAGCGATTGGACCCCTGTACTGCACGTTGCGAAGAATGCACAAGGACAGTTCCAGGTTTTCGCTGGGGGGTCTTGGCAGCCCGCGTTGAGTGTGGCGAAGAACGCGCAGGGAGAATACGTCGCTCAGCTTATGACGCCCGTAGCAGCCCCCACCGCAGCGGCTCCTGCTGCGCCGAAGTACAGTACGGCGCAAAATGTGGCGGGTTTCATCGGAGAGCCGGTGCTGTCTGCGGCCACATCGGCAGTGGCGCAGCCTTTGGCGAACATCGCGGGCCTCGTGGACATACCGCTCCACGCAGCAGGCATTTCCAAAACGATGCCCGAAGACGTGCGCCAGAAAGTTGCATCCTTTCTCACATACCAGCCGAAAACCGCTGGCGGTAAGTTCGGAGAAAAGATCGCGGAGCTTCCAGGGAAGGGTGTCGAGAAGGTTGCTGACATTTTCCGGCAGGAACTCGGTCCCCGTACCGTGGGGGGTGAAGCCGTAGGCGCGGCCATAGAACAAGCCCCCGCCCTGCTTGGCATGCGCGTCGGACGCGAACTCGGCGTAGCGGAGAAGACCGCGGCGCTGAAGGAAGGACTCCAGACGCAAGCCGCGCAGCAGGCCGTAAAAGATGCGGTGACGATGAAGGGAAGGCAGCAGGGGTATGTCCTGGCGCCTTCCAAGATGGGAAAGTCGGACATCCCTGAAGGGATGTCTTCATCCTTCCACGGTGAGGCTTTAGACAATATGGCCTCGGCCAAGAACGCCGATGTGACGAACAAAATGGCGCGCAAAGCTCTCGGACTACCGCCGAATATCGCCATCTCCCCTCGGGTGCTCAATAGCATCCGCGCGAAAGAAGGGCGGACGTACGATACGATTGCGAAGCTCCCTGGGAATCTGGATATCACGCCGGAGTATACTTCGGCTGTTGCGGGGATATCGAGCAGGCTGGCCGACGCGGCTAATACTTTTCCTGAAATCGTGGACAGTAAACAAGCCCGCTTGATAAAGAGTTCATTGAGCACACCGGATATCAGCTACCCGGCGGCAATTCAGACCATCCGCGTCCTGCGGCGAGATTCAAGGATGAATCTTAAGAATGATATTGATCCCGAACGCGCCGCGATGGGGCAAGTCCAATCGGAAGCGGCTGACGCGCTTGAAGGACTTCTCGAGCAGAATCTTTCAGCGACGAAGCCGAAGCTGATGAATGCTTTTCGTGCCGCCCGGGTTCGCATCGCCAAGACGCATGCCGTAGAGGAGGCGCTGAATACCGGAACGGGGGACGTATCCGCGCACAGCCTCCGTAAGCAGCTCAATCGCGGCGACAAACTCACGGGAGAACTTCAGGACGTGGCGAATTTCGCCAACGCATACCCGGAAGTTACTCGCGACCGGGCGGGGCTCCAAACACACGGTTCGGGGTGGATTGACACTATTTTGCACGAACCCCTTCGTAGGGCCATTCTTTCGAAGGCGTGGCAAACGCGCTTGAAGAATCCAAAGTACGTTCTGAAACTGCGCAAAGACCCAAGGCTGCAAGCCGCGTTGGCCGTTGCCCTTTCGAACGCAGCGCAGAAACAGCAACCCAACCAGCAAGGAGGTCAGCCATGAAACTCACCACCGAACGCCGCAAGAAAATGCCCAAGTCGCAATTCGGTCTGCCCAAAGAGAAAGGCACAGCAGGGAGGGGTTCCTATCCCATGCCTGACAAGGCCCATGCCCGGAACGCCAAGGCCCGTGCCAGCCAGCAGTACAACAAGGGCAATCTGACCAAAGCTGAAAAAGATCAGATCGACCGCAAGGCTGACCGCAAACTTGGCGAGGAAAAAGGCGAAGGCCGGAAGGGTACCAAGAAGGAAGAGCGCAAGGAAAAAATGAAGAAATGAAGGTTCTGCTGATTGATAACATGTCGTCGTTCCTGGATTTCGCGCTGCGCTGCAAAGCGGCCAAGCACGAGGTCCGTGTCTACATGAGCCCCGACAAACGCGGGGACCGATCTACTGTCGGCGACGGTATGATTGACAAGGTGGCTGATTGGCGCCCATCAATGCGCTGGGCCGACATCATCATCACGTCGGACAATGCGAAGCTGCTGCGCGACATCGAGCCCTACCGCCGCGCAGGATACCCTGTGTTCAACGCCCACAAAGACCTCACGGCGTGGGAACTCGACCGGGAAGTCGGTCAGAAGTCCTTCGATGAAGCGGGCATCAAGACGATCCCCTCCATCCCCTTCACGAGCTACGACAAGGCCATCGCCTTCGTCGAGAAAACCGGAAAGCGGTACGTCTCCAAGCCGAATGGTGACGTGGACAAGGCGCTCACCTACGTCTCGAAAGGCCCTGCGGACATGATCGCGATGCTCGAGCGATGGAAGAAGCTCAACAAGCTCCGTGCGCCGTTCATCCTGCAAGAATTCATTCCGGGCATTGAGATGGCCGTGTCGGGATACTTCGGCCCGAACGGCTTCAGCAAGTACTTCCTTGAGAACTTCGAGTTCAAAAAGCTCATGAATGACGACAAGGGCGTTGCGACTGGCGAGCAGGGAACCTGTGTCGCGTACGTTGAAGATTCAAAACTCGCGGATATGGTGCTCAAGCCTTTCGCCCCTGAGCTTTTCCGTCAAGGGTATTGCGGCTTCATCGACGTGGCTGTGATGATCGACGAGAAAGGTACTCCCTGGCCGATGGAGCACACCATCACACGGTTCGGATGGCCTCTCTGGCAGATCCAGCAAGCTCTGCACCCTGAGCCGGTAGAATGGATGCTTGACCTCCTCGATGGCTTCGATTCGTTCAAGCCGCTGCCCGATATCGCGGTAGGCGTCGTGGTGACGATGCCGGATTTTCCCTATTCGCACCTCACGAAGAAAGCCGTATCGGGTTTCCCGATCTGGGGGGTTACGCCTGCGAACCGGCAGCACGTCCATCTGGCCGAAGCCAAAATGGGGATTGCTCCCGTCCTCAAAGGCGGCAAGATCGTCCGAGAAGCGATGCCCGTAACCGCTGGCGATTACGTGTACGTGGCGACAGGTACGGGCAAAACGGTCAGTCAGGCTGCTTCGAACGCCTACAAGATCGTGGATCAGATTGAAATCCCGAACAGTCCGATGTACCGTACCGATATTGGCAAACGGCTCGAGAAGCAGATCCCGAAACTGCATAAACTCGGCTTCGCCACCTCCTGGAGATACTGATGACGATCATCTCGCCGCTTCCTTACACGCTCGCCAACGGCACGACAAATGATGCCACACAGGTGATGGCCGATTTCAGCCAAATCGTCAGCAATGTCAATGCGAATGCGGCACATAGCGGCGCGAATTCCGACATCACATCGCTCTCGGGCCTCACCATCCCCCTTTCGGTGGCGCAGGGCGGTACGGGAAATGTCCTTGGCACCGCGAACGTTGCCGGAGGTGCTGCGGGTGGCATTGTCTACCAATCTGGCGCAAACACTTCCGCGGTATCGGCAGCGGGAATCGCGGGGCAGGTCCTGACATCGAGTGGCGCTGGTGCGCCGATATGGTCCGCCAATGCCCCGTACTACAAAAACTATGCGCATAATGGGCAGGCTCAGGTCGCGCAACGGCTATCCACCGCATTTGGTACGGTAAATGCACCCATCTACGGCCAAGTTGATCGCTGGATAGTAGGTACAGCAGGCGCTACGACGCAGACAGCAGGAACGCTTGACCAGGGCACGATGACTTGCCTCGATGGTGTTATCCGAAACTGCGTTCAGGCAACCGGATTCACAACTACGGGTGCTTCTTCCGCCGTTGTCATGAAGCAACGATTGGAAAGCCGGGATGTGGTTGATCTGAACGGACAAACAATCACAGTCCAGTGCGAAGTGTTTCAGGCGACAGGCGCAGCGATCAACTACACCATCGCAGTCAATTCGGCGAACGCTTTGGACAACTTCTCGGCGGTATCAAACATCGCCACCTCCACGAATCAGGCTGTCACATCCGGTACGGTAACGCAGATCAGCTTCACGACCACGTTGAATGCATCGCAAGCTGCGAATGGCCTCGAATTCGTGGTATCCGCTGCGTGCGGTGCAATCACGTCCCAAACTTTCAAGATGAGCCGTTTCAAGGTCGCTGCAACGAATGCCGTGACGCCGTACAATGACGCTGGGCGGACATACGAAGAGGGCCTGGCGGTGTGCCAACGATACTTCACGGCGATTGGAAGCACCTACCCCGCGACCGGTGTGCCTATTGCTTCTGGTTTCACCCGGAATGGTGCTTCTCGCTACGGATCGTATTTCCTACCCTTTCTCGTCCCAATGCGGACGTACCCAGCCACCTACGACGTAATCGGGGGCATCGCCCAGCTCTCGGCAGATGATGGGACCGGAGGTTCGTGGCCGCTTTCTGCGGCTGTTTTTGCGGCACTTGGTCCCACAGGGTTGCTTCTGAATACGACAGCGGGGAGCGGCACCTTCACGACGGGGTATGCGTCTATCCTATTCGTAGAGCCTACGGTGGGTACCCCTTCCGTCTTCGTCACCGCATCGGCAGAACTGTGAGAATCCTGCTCGCTCTCCTGCTTCTTGCGTCCACTACAGCTCTTGCTGACGGATATCTTGCCGTTTCCGAATCATTGCTCGCCCTGGACTGGGCACAGACGCGGTACATCTCAGCGCACCCCGATGGTTATCGGGAACTCAATCCTCTACTCGGCAGCCATCCCTCCATCGGGCGCGTGAATACGCATTTTGCAGGGGCTATGCTAGCCGATTGGGCTATCGGGAATTGGCTGCGAGACGAATTCGGAGACGATCCGCGGAAGACATGGCTCATCGCCGTGAGCGTCATTGAAGGCGGCATCGTCGCGCACAACTACCGGATTGGCGCCCGGTTCAACTTCTGAGCGGATATGATACGGAATTCACGCACAGCATCCTTCCTACCTAGTGGGCTCACTGATTCCAGCGATCAGGTGGAGTCCTTCGCGGGTGCGTGTCAGGCCATGCGGAATGTGGTCTTCAACAAATCCGATTGGGGATCGATCGTTCCGCGTCCGGGTGTGACGCAGATGGCTTCACTTCTGGCCGGAGGGTTCATTTCTCCCACAAATATCGTCGTCGCCAAAGAGATTGGGAACCGTATCTACGGCATTGTAAGTACATCGCGCTACGCCGGTAAGGATGAACCTTTCTGCTATGACCGCGCTACAGGAACCTTCATCAGCATCGGAAATGTTCTGAGCACGAACACACCGAGCACCATGCCGACGTCAGGGGTCTATGTGCCTCCGACGATGGATCTTGTCGGCGCGTATTTGATCTTCACGCACTCTGGCGCGGTTGGGTCGGACTACATCTACTGGATCGATACCAGTGCGAGTACTTTGACGTGGAACGCGGGGAATACTTCGGTCAATCCCCTCCCGAGCCGCCCTTTGGCCGTTGCGCAATTTAGCGAGCGAGCCTATTACCTCTGCGGCAATATGCTCTATTTCAGCGATGTGCTGCTGCCGCTCAGTGTCAGCTTCCCCGGGAATGCATTGACCGTAGGAAATTCTCGCAGTGGCACCGCACTGTGCGGCTTGCCCGTCAAGACGACAACACAGGGCGTTCTGGAAGCGTTGCTGGTATTCAAGGAAAACTCGATTTGGCAGGTCACGGGGGACTACGCAACCGGCAACCTTGCGCTCAACCAGATCAGCCAATCGTTCGGATGCCTCGCGCCCATGACGGTTGCCCCAGTGCTTGAGGGCGTTGCCTTCATGTCGGATGACGGTATCCGGCTGGTGAATGCAGGGACGTTCGACGTCTCGCTCTATACCGCGGACGTGCTACTCCCCTTCATGAACTGCACGGCCCCTTCTCGCGCCTGTGCCGCCTACAATAACGGCATCTACCGGATATGCCTCGACACTGTGGTCGATGGCGTGGTCGAGACACGGGCGGACTATTGGTACGATACCCTGCGAAAAAGGTGGACGGGGGCACACAGCTTCGGCTACGACCAGATCACGCCATGCGGCATTAGCTTCGCCATTTTCAGCTCCACGGCTCCCGGATACCTCTTGCAAAGCGATGTCGTCCCAACGAACGCTACGACGTATTCTGATATTGGGGTCGCGTACTCCTGCTTCATCCAGACTACGAATCTGTCCGACACCGGTGAGATGGCGGTAAAGGCCATCATCGAGACGACACTTGACCTTCGGGTGCAGAACAGCAGTATGCTGTACACCGTACAGGCACTGAATGACAACCAGCAAGTTCTGGGCACCGCAACGGTCACGACCCCTTCTTCAGGGAACCTGTGGGGGCAGGGGCTGTGGGGTCAAGGATTGTGGGCAGCGGCACCCGCGCCTTATGACCATACGTTCTCGGTTGACTGGGCGACCCCTATCGTGTATAAGAAGCTGAATTACACCATTACGGTGACGGCCTCCAGCGGTGTTGCGGTAGAGCGCATGTTCTGGCGCGAACAGGTGCTTGGGTACACCAACATCGACATACTCGGCTCTACCTATTTCACGCCGAGAGCCGCAGCACTTTTGCAGGATAACGGCGCCTACATTCTTCAAAGCAATGGATACCGGATCTCACTATGACCGCTTCTGACTCCACGATACCGAATCTACCCAGTGCGGGGACGATCACAGGCACGGAATACGTCCCCATCGACCAGAGCGGTACAACGGTCAAGTCCACGCTCTCTGCTCTCTTCGGACGAGGCACATTGCAATCTCTGACCTATGCGGCGACGATCCCATGGGCGGCGACCTCAGGGAACATGATCACGGTGACACTCACAGGAAATGCTACTCTGTCGCTCCCTACAGGCATCGCTCCCGGCTATTACACTGCGATCATCAAGCAGGATGCGGTAGGAGGTCATACCCTTGCTTTTGCTTCCGGGTACGTCTGGGTTGAAGGTGGTGTACCCGTGGTGTCACCCGGTGCAAATGCCGTCACGGTGCTCTCTTTCATATCTGATGGCATCTCGATGTACGGCTTGAGGCCGCAGGAGGTCGTATCAATGGCGGCGCTGAGGGCCTGCTCAGGCGCATTGTCAGAATATGTTGAGGTTAGAAGCTACTACCTAGGCGGCACGACAGGCGGGGGTAAGTGGCAGGCTAAACCATCCGACACGACTTCTGGTTGGTACGGAACCGCTTCTGTTTCTGGCAATACGGTAACGATCGTCAGTACAACAAACGGTTCTCCTGCGGTAGGTCAGCAGTTCAATTATCCGGGTTCAGATGGTTCGAGATATTTAACCGCCGGATCGGGATTGTCGTGGACGATCAGTGGTGCTCCGTTGACGCTTACTACGCAGGTTTGTACTGGTGACGATGGCGGATCCGTGATCGTTGCGCTGGATGGGATGCGGTGGTATCGCCAATGGATCACCTATCCGAGTATTACCGACTTCGGTGCTACCCCAGACTATAATCCGATAACAAGAACGGGAACTGATAATAGGTATGCTTGTCAGAATGCAATTAATTATGCATCAGCCATTTATTCCACTTCTGCTGATTATTCGCAGAATATTGCAAAAAAGTTAACTGCCCCGAATGGAATTTTTTTGATAGGCGGTTCTGGGTTGGATTTGACTACTAGTCGTGTGGCTAACACTTATACACGTGATGGATTAGTTTTTGAGGGGGCTTCATTCTCAACAGTTTTTGTAGGTCAAACCGGAAATCTAGCGGTTATGGATGTAACTGGGTCACAATGGTTGCAGCTTAGTAAGTTCTGGATCTATGCTAGGGATGGGGACGCAAATTCTTCCACCGTCGGGGTTTTTGATGGAATTGCCACTGCTAATCCGCAGAGTCAAAATAAACTGTTCAATATTCGCATCGCCCTCGGCACATCAACTACTGCTAATGGCGGTTTGGGGACTGTTGCTTTTTGGGGATTTGGCTCTGAAGAAAATACCCATGCGCAACCATATTATACCGCGATCAGAGCTGCCCTTTTTACAACGGATAATTCTGGAACAGCACATCCAGCTTATCCACAAGGAACAGCATATCCTTATTCAGCATTAATGTCTTCGCACTCGATGGGCCTTGTCACTATAGTAGGAGAATCCTTTTTACAATCCTCCGCAACCACGGGTACGATAGCACCGCTGGCACTTTACAACGCAAATACCATTAAAGCATCCAATCTTTATCTGAATTCTCAATCAACTAGTGCAGGTGTTGCTGCTATTGATGTGCCGTATGGAGCGTTGACAAATAGTGTCATCCACGGCACTGTCGAAGGTTGCGGAACAGGCTTGCGGATTAGCGCTCTTGTGGATTCCTCTGAAATAAGTTTGACTTATGGTGGAGTAAACGCTGCTGCACAAAACTCAGATCCAGCAATTGCACTTGTGCATGGCACGCAAGGAACGATTCAAAATTCCAAGCTGGTTGTTAATTTACTGGCGAATACTACTCGTCCAGTATGGGGAATCGGATCAGCACCGGCAACGGGAACACCGATAAGTTGCAAGCTCATGAATGTGCGGTGTTTTGCAAACGGCACAACCATAGGGGAATGGATGCCGCCATCGAATCTGCTTTATAACTCAGGAAATGTTGAATTGTCCGGGCTTAAGGGGACTCTTCCTGTCAGCTACAGATTGATCGGAAACAATGTCCATGAGATTAATATTTCTTCAATTGTGACCTACAGTCCAGTAGGCCCTATTTACAACGTACCTATACTACAATTGGCGCTGCCGCCAGTGATTGCAGGAAATTCTCTTGCTGGTTATGCTATCAAGATAGAAGGTACTTTCGAGTCAGGATATTCAAATGGAACGAATAGCGTCGTCACATGGGTAACTGGCTGGGCGAGCTTCGCGATTAATCCGAACGGAACACATGTAACACCTGTTGTTTCGGGAAGTTTGACAAATAAGGCAGCAGCAAACACGGCAGCGAATGATATCTCTGGAATTACTGTAGTGGCGGTAGATAATACAACGTATTTCAACCTTATACTGAACCCTGTAATGGGCGGCTCAGCCGCGGAAACAACGTATTTTCAGGGGACTGCAACATTAGTGTGGAAGGGGCACGTATCAGATGCGCCTTATATGGCGTTACCGTAACGGAGGCGACAGTCTGTCTATGGATTTGTTTCTCTTGGGGATACCAGATCAACTGGAAACCCCGAACGCCATCAGGTATTATCGGAGCATCCGAACAGAAAGGAATCACGCCATGAAATACCTATTCACGCTTCTCCTTTTCCTGCTGGCCGCGCCTGCTTTTTCAGCCGCCCCGCGAACTTCCAATCCGAACAACCTAACGTTCATCGGCGTCGAGTCTAGTACAAATCTGCCCGCTGCGCCATATATCGACTCAAGCGGCAACCTGGCTGTCGCAGGAACTGTGTCGAACACTGGCGTGTCTGGTGCGCTTACGGACAGGAGCGGAACGATCACCCTCGGGGGTACGTCCCAGACCCTGGCGGCCGCAAACGCCACGCGGAGATATCTTTTGATCTCCAATCCCCCCGATGCGGCAAGCCAGGGCATCGCGACAGCGGAGAAGTTGTGCGTTAATTTCACTTCGGCTGCCTCCTTGACCGCAGCAGGGTCCGTGTGCCTTAACCCAGGTGTGACGATGGTGGTGAGCGCAGTAGGAGGTTTCGTCAGCACCGAACTTGTCACCGTGATCGGCGCGACAACGGGGCATGTCTACACGGCTAAGGAATACTAATGAAACGTCTACTCGCTCTCCTTCTGCTTATCCCGTCTCTTTGCTCTGCTGACGGATTCTTCGGCCCATACATCTCGAACGCGCTGCCCTACACTTGGGCGCAACCGCAAGTTTTTTCTGGTGGGTTCTCTACGCCTTCCGCCACAATCACGGGCGGCACAGCGATCTATAGGCCGATTGTTGACGGATCATCTCTCGCAGTCAATTCCGCTTCCGGGCTTCCGGTATTTGCGGTAGACACCACGCAAGGTAGTGGAACGGCCCGCGTGATAAAAGTGTTTGGAAATTCGGCAACGCCTTGGCTGATGGAGTTTCTGAATCCGGCATATAGTTCTACAATCGGATTTCGGTACTACATGGACAATTCCGGCAACTTTTATTTTTCATCTGCCGCCGTCGGTTTGCACACATGCATCTCCCACGATCCAAGCGCTCTCCCCGCCGACTTGTGTGTGTCCGGCGACGGCTCGACATTGATCGGGACTTCCGTTTCCAATGGGGTGGACAAATTGCAAGTCAACGGTTCGATGACCGCATCCATCGTAAAAACTGCGGGGTATACGGTATCTACGCTGCCTGCCGGGGTGATAGGGAGTCGAGGGTATGTTACTGATGCCACAGCATGCACGTTCATGGGTACGTTGACGGGGGGAGGGACTGTTGTGTGCCCGGTGTTTTTTAACGGTACTTCCTGGCTTGCGGAATGACTGCGATGAAAAGATTATCGTAGAAAATGGACAACAAACTCGTAGAGTTCAATTTGTTCTCCGTTGTGGGGCAAGATCCTATTACCAGATGCGAGAATGCGCTGAATGCACTTTACGGAAACCCCCCACACAATACCGCCCTGATGCGCGAATTAGCCGAATGAACGGACAAGAACCCCAACAATCAAGCGTCCTGCTCAGCATAGTACCAACACTTTACGCCGCGTTGTGGGCGGGAATACTTGGGGGGATTAACTACCTTTACAAGATGAATAAGAGGCAAATACCGATTCGCCTCGTGTCATTCCTGCTTGAGATGGCGACAAGCTCCGCCGCTGGTTTAGTGGCCTTTCTTGTGTGCGATACTGCTGGATGGGGCTGGCAATGGACGGTGGTTGTTGTGTCCATCGTTGGGCACATGGGCGGCAGGTCATGGGGTTTACTGGAACGGCTTATCGAGGCCAAAGTTAAAAAGGAAATAGGCGATGAAAACTTTTCGAGAGAAGTTAGACGGCAAGCAGAAGAAAGTGGGGATGCCTAAAGGCACTCCAAAGCGCAAGCCAGTAGGAATGCCGAAGGATACGCCGAAGCGCCGCGCACCACGGATGCCTAAATGAGCATTCAAGACGCCATTCGCTTCACTCTCGGCGCTGAAGGAAAGTTCGTCATCGACGATGGTGGGCCGACCATGTACGGCGTCACTCAGGCGGTCTATGACGATTTCCGGAGAGGCGAAGGTCTTTCCCTGCAATCTGTCCGACTCATCGACATGGATGAAGTCTATGTCATTATGGGAAATCGATATTGGGTCCCGGCGCATTGTGGCGATCTTGGCCCAAAGATGGGTGTTGCTCATTTCGATTGGGCATACAATCATGGTGTTGAAGGATCGATCAAAACGCTTCAGGAGGCTTTGAATGTCCAAGCTGACGGTATCTACGGGCCGCATACGAAAGAGGCTGCTCAGACGGCTTCTGATAGCATTCTGGATCGTTATCTTGCACTCCGCAAGGATTTCTACAACCATCTGGCTCAGGATAACCCGGGGGAGTACGCACGGTATCTTGACGGATGGCTGAATCGCGTTGATAATCTGGAAAAATACCTCGCCTTGATAGGGGACTGACATGAACTTGACACAAGACCAGAAGCTGATTTATGCGGCGATCCTGCTCGCTATTTCCGTCGTGATATGGCTTGTTTTCGGCTGCCTGCGGACGGTCCCGGTCGCGCTGCAATCGTTTCTCGATTTCGACAAGAGCGTCGCTTTCGCGGCGTGGACTGCGGTGGCGCTGATACTGGACCTGAAAGGCCCAAACGTACCAACCGGCGCGTCGCCGGTCACCCCGACGCAAACAACCTCGCAATAAAGGAGAAAAGCATGGACATGTCGCAAATTCTGAAAGTTTTCAGCTACGTTGACCAAGTGGCGCAAATCGCCCCCACCGTCGCCCAATCCGTCGCAAAGGTGACGGACCCTGCTGCAACCGCCGCCGACAAGCTGGCCGCTGTGCAGAAGGATGTTCAGGTCGGACACGCTATTGCTACAGCAAACGGCGAGACGACCCAGACGTTCGACGAACTGTGGGCCGCTGCGTCCCCCATCGTGTCGGCGATCATCAGCTTCCTGTAGCCTCCTCCGCTCTCCCGCACCCCGAGAGCCCCTCCCAAACCCCTCTTCGGAGGGGTTCTTTTTCAGATCCCCCTCGCCATACGTCGCTCTTCGTACCGCTTCTGCATCTCGCGCGCATCACGCATCCTCTGCATCAAGCCCCGAGTGTTGAGCTCGCCGCGTATCTTCTCAGGATCGACATCGAGATGGTCGCAAAGCCACAAGAAGCCGTAAGGACGTCTCGTGTCGCTGAAGAAGAAGTCGCCCACCTCGCTGCGCTCTGCGCGGATGCGGTCGAACTTCACGAGAAGCCGCTGGTAGTCCTCGATTGCGGCTACAAGCACTTGGGCGGCTAGCGCCGAGCAGCGCATGTCTTGTATGTCGTGTGTCATCTCCCTCCCCTCCTCTTCATAGACTCCAACAAAATATCCTGCACCGAGCGTTTGGTCGCCACCCGGAGCAGAACGTCCTCGTCAATCGTATCCCGCGCAATGATATTATAGACGAACACCGGCCTATCGTAGCCTGATTGTATCTGGCGAACTGGCCCTATGCGGTTGAAAATCTGGTCACGATTCTCCAGGCTCCAATCATGCGAGAAGTACACGATGACGTTGCCGCCGTGTTGGAGGTTCAGACCATGCCCTGCGGACGCCGGGTGCGATAGCAGCATCGGTATCTTGCCGGCGTTCCAATCCTTGATTGTTGCTGGATCGTCGTCCAGCTCACGAGCGCTTGGGAAGGCCCGCCGTAAGCGAGCAAGATCAGACTTGAAGTGATATGCCACCAGAATAGGCATACCCGCACTTTTCTCAACAATCTCGTCGAGGGCTTGGACCTTGACATCATGAACTTCCTTGAATTCTCGGGAGCGGGGATGGTAGTCGCTATCGGCGGTCGGGTCAACGTACACTGCTCCGGAAGAAAGCTGCAAGAGCTTCTGCGACTTCGCGGCCCCGTTGAATGCTTCAACCGGCATGTTCTCCAGTTCCATGTACATCGCTTTTTCCATCTGCCGGTACAGCCCCCTCGCCTTGATCGGCAAATCGACATAGACGGGCGTTACGATAGGCTCCTTGAGGTCGAACCAGTCCTTCGGGTCGAGGGTCCGGCAGATGTCCGATAGCCGCTCCTGGATCTCCTGCTGGGCGTCTGCCAGCGGGTCTACGCTGAAGCCGTCGTAGCCCATCTTGAACCAGCGGTCCTTGAACGATTGAAACGTCCTTCCCAATCGCTTACCAGCGTCCAGGAACCATGCCTGTCCCCAAAGGTCGATCAGGCCATTCGGCGCGGGTGTGCCCGTGAGCTGGATGAAGCGGTTGATCTTGTCGTGCGCTATCCTCGCCAAAGCGCTTGACCTCATCCCGCCGCCTGCCCGAATGAACGTCGTGCCCTTGGCGCTGGTCTGAACCGACACGCGAACCGATTTGAGCTTCGTGCTCTCATCGCTCACCACGGTGCGGAAGGGCCATCGCTCGCCGTAATACTCGATCAGCCACGGAATGTTCTCGTAGTTGATCGTGTATATCTGCGCGTCATATTTCAGCGCCATGAGCCTTTCCTTCTCGCTACCGATGAGCGGCATCACGGATATGTCGCGCAGATGCTCCCAGTTCCGCACCTCTTCCGGCCAGGTAGACTGCGCGACGCGCTTGGGCGCGAGCACAAGGGTGGGCGAGTCCATCCCGAGGGCGTAGAGTGTCTTCAGGGCCGTGAGCGTCGTGACGGACTTGCCCATCCCCATCCCGGCCCATAGCGCGCAGCGCCGTATGTCCACTATATGATCGTGGCCCATGTGCTGATAGACACGAAGATCAGCGTACTTTCGCACGTTTCGCCACCTCTCTCGCACCCACATTTTTACAGAATTTAATCATTTCCCTTCTCCCCTCGGCGCGCCTTTCACGCCACCCGGCATGCGTGGGCTGCTCTGCCAGTCAAGTTCCTTCATCAGGTTATCCACTCCTTCCATTGAGTCGATGACCACAACGCGCTGGCCCATTCGCCGCATCCGAACGTGTTCCCGTATCTGGTGGGGCTCGGGCTTCTTGCCAGGGGCTTTCAGCTCGACCCATATCGTCGCGGCAGGCAGCGTTTCCTGGATAATACCTTCTGCGCCGAGTAGCGCACTCGACACGCTCCACGCGGTACGCTTGCGCTCGGGGAGCATCAGCAACCTGTCTGGCGCACCACGGTGTCCGGTGTACATGACCTTCCGCACTTCGCCGCCGAGTTGTTTGGTGCGTTGCACGAGGTACTTTTCGATTTCGCGTTCTCTCACTGCTACCCCTTCCTGTACCTATACGCTTCAAACCCTGCCGCGGCAAGCGGCAAGCCCTGCGTCCAGGGCAGTTCCCTGGACATCATCGCCGACAGCATATCGGCGCTATACTCCGGTGCGTCTGGCACTTCAGCTACGATTTCGTCGTGGACGGTGAGAATGGTGTTGTACCCGTTCTGCTCGGCCTCAGCGATCCCGGCGTAGAGAATATCGCGCCCTATGGCCTGGCACATGTTCTCAAGCCACTTCCCTGAATAGGTGCGTATCCGTTGCCACTTTCTCGTGTACTGGCCCATCCCCATGTAGCTTACGCCGTTCTCGTCCAGCCTCGGTGACGGATAGCTCAAACAGCGTCCCGAAGGGAGGATTACCCTAAGCCAGTTCCCTTCGCGCAACGCAGTAACTCGCCCCATCTTGAACTCACGTCCAGGATTGGCGATTGCACCTTTTGTGCCCTCGTCGAGCACCTTCCAGTATTGAGTGATGGCTGGGTTGGCATAGCGCCATGCACGTTTCAGCGCGTCGCAGGCGATGAAGGTATCGGGCGGTAGCCCCAAGGCGTTTTTCTTCTGCTTCAAAAGCCAGTCACGAAACTCGGCGGCCTCTTTCCAAATGGCGCTGTCTATGCTGTCTTTTACCCGTACCGCCATCGCGTCTAGGTCGATGCCGTAAGTCGATGCCCCTGTCAAGAATGCCGAAACGCCCCCCGCATATTGTAAAAATAAAGATTGCACTTTCCCGATCTGACGTTGATCTTTTGTCACGCTCTTGGCGGCGACGTTGAACGCCTTGGCGTAGGTCAGCTTATACAGGTCCTCTCCGACGCCTGCGTCCAGATCCGCAAAAGCCTGAATCGCCCACGCTTCCCCGGCAAGCCATGCCGCCAGGCGCCCTTCGATATTCGACAAGTCGGCAATTACGAGCTTCTTGCCTTCTGGCGCGACGATAGCGCTTCGTACCGTGGACGACGTGAGCTTCATCACGTTGTCAAAGAGTAGGTGCGCGCAATCCGCTTTCAGTGCGTCGATACCGCCTTCGATCTCATCTTCACTTACGAGCCCCCGCGACGGTAAGTTTTGAGGCTGGAAAACCCGCCCGCTGGCCCGCATCGTTCTCGACGCGCCCCCAAACTGCAATGTCCCCCTCAGCCTATCGTCGTCCGAAGCACCCCTGAGCAGTGCCTTGTACTTGCTCGTGCTGGTCGTGGTCGCCTGCAGCCGGATGCGAAGGAGTTCCTTCACACTCTCGGACAGATCGGGGTCATTGATCCGCCGCTCGAGCGTATCCTTCTGCAAATCAGGTAGCGTGATGCCGTGTTCGAGCAGGATGTGCCCAAGCAGCTCGTCACGCTTCGTGGCGCGCTCGACGCCATTCTCGCCATCATAGCCTGTCTTCTCCTGGATATCGGCTGTGAGCCCTTTCTGAGCGAGCGCAACGGCACGCACAGCAGCTTCAGCAAGCTCCCGGTCGATCGCCATGCCACGATCATTGACGATCTGGTCGGTGTGCCAGTAGCCCACTTCGCGCTGCGCGACTTCAGACTCGCCGCCGTAGTTCCACCCGGGCATCTTGCGCCACAAGGTACGCATGGCGCGGATATCGCTCTTCGCGTATCCGATGAACTTCTTCCACTCCTCGGGGTGTGTCTCCCTGGTGGCGCGGCGCAGCTTCGAGTTGACAGGACGAGGCTTGCAGAATAGCTGCACGAGCTGCCGCCCTTCCTTGTGCTTCGCATCGCTCTCGGCGATGCCAAACACGGCGCAGAGCTTGTCCAGGCTGCCGGGTAGCGAGTGGGCGTAGGCGCGCACCATCGAGCAACGCCAGCGAGCCAGCTCCGGCGAGTAGTCGGGCGTGTGCCTGCTCAGCACGTGGCGGTCGAACATCGCGTTGTGCGCCACGACCTGATCGGCATCCATCAGCGCGAAGATCAGCTCATCGGGAACGCTCGGGTCGAGCGTGACATCCCAGTGCTTGACTTCGCCATCGTCCACGGCCCACGTCACGATCAGCAGTTCGCAATCGGCGACGTAGCGGTACGTCCCGTAAGTGATGGGCGTTTCCGAATAGGTTTCGGTGTCGAGGAAGAGGAGCATCAGCTGAGCCTCGTAAACATGCGCTCAGTTCTCACGGGCCTTTCGCCATTCGTAGTTAACCCCATGCGGCTGCCGAATTCGGCCACGCAAGTGAAATCTTCGGGGGCGCTGTATTCTGATATGAGCACAGTATTTCGCTCAGACCATCGCCGCATGGTATCCCAGAATAAATCGGTATCGAATCCATCAAAAGCCCCATAATTGGTCGTTCCGGCATAAGGATGGTCGCAATAAATGAGCATTCCTTCTGGAGTCCAATCTGTGAAATCCCCATGAAGGAAAGTTACGTCTCGAATCAAAGGAAGTTGTTTAAGCAACGATCGTTTTGAAGTTGCCGCGTAGCACGACTTTTCATCACTCCTAGCATAACCACCAAACCATTTACCACCGAAACTACACCCAAAACCGCAGAATGCTTTCATCGGATTGTTCATATCCGCGCTTTCGCGCCAAAATCGCCACTCTTCCTCGCTGACAAAATCAGGCGGTTCCCAACCGTTTTGCAGCGCAACGTACAAAGAAATCAGCGCCGCATTGCCATCAGCAGCAGTACGCTTTCCAGTAACTTCCTGAAGAACCCAACCACCACCTACGAACGGTTCAAAATATTCCTGTCCAGGATTACGATAACTTTCAATCACCGAAGCAACCTGTTTCCTGATCTTAGATTTGCCACCCAAATATTGCATCTAAGCCCCCTCAGGACGGAACATCTTCGTACCCGCATTCAGGGCACCACTTTACCTCAAACGGCTTTTCCGCCGCTGCCCGCTGCGCGTCTATCGTCGCCGCGTACCGCTTGGCGAGTTCCTGCGAGAGATCGGCGCCGTTCTCCGCTGTGTGGATCAGCTCTTCGTCTGAGAACTTCTCGAATCCGGTGTACGATTTCATGGTTTTGGCTCCTTATGGTTTCCGTAAGGATGTGCGTTCGATTCACACCCTTACGGAAACCCCCTCTTGCGAAGGGGCTGCTGAATCAACAGTCGACGCCCATGTAGCGCAAGTCCTCCCGGAGATTTCGTGTGGTGATGGCATCATCGTATACCCCGCAGAGATTCGCTTCGTACTCCGCAAAAGCCCTCAAGAAATGCGTTGATGTCACTTTCACCATTTTAATACCCTCGGGCATCACAAAGACCCCGACGGCGGAAGACATGCCTCCGATTTTGTCAACCAGGGCAGCGACATTGACTTTCATATGAAGTCACCCCCTTCCTCGCCGGTCGAGAGGTCTTCGAAGTCATCCACGCGCGCCACCCCACCGCCGGCGAACGCATCGCCGTCAGCGAAGAACTGGACGCCGGCCAGCGACGCATTGACCCGCTTGCCGTACTTGTTGTCCTGCGCCCAGACGTCGAGGATCACGGTCACATAGCACCCTGCGTAGGGTTTGCCATCGGCTGCGGTAAGCGGAGCTCGGTTCTTGTCGACCACAACGGGCCGCACTTCGTTCCTCGCCGAGACGAAGTAGTTGCCGGGGAAGCCTTCGTACTCAGCCTTGCTGTCGCCGTTGTGCAGGCACAGCTTGTCCGTCGCCCCAAGGGACTTCAGCACTTCGTCGGCCTTGGCCGCCCACTTGGTTTTCGCCTCCTCGCGGATTGCATTCTTCATCTGCTCGTAGGCTTCATGCTCCTGCGGGAAGATGAAACTACCGCCGAAAGCGGGTTTCCCTTCGTTGAAAGACTGCGCCTCGAAAAACTGCGGGAAGGCGCACCTGACGTTTTTCAGTGTCACTCGTATGCTCATCGCTTCGTCTCCTTGTTAAATAAGTTCACAACCTTCTTCAATCTCATCGAAGCCCTCGACTACGGGCTTCACCTCCAACGCAGGCCGCTTGTCGGATACGTGCGCGACAGACGGCTTGCCATCAGCCTGGGTAATCATGCCCTGCAGCTTGCTCCACTGCGCAGGCTTGATCGCACCGGACTTAACCTTCTTCTCGGCAGCCGCAGGGCTGATGAGCCTCTTGTCGTACATGTCGTCCGGCTTGATCCTCATGCCCTTCATCGCCTCCTCGACCGCCGAGGGGGATTCCCACGCCCTGGCGCCACGCCTGCCCTCGACCAGCTTGAAGTCGGCAACCTCCTCGCCCGAGAGCAGTTTCCGCTCAACTTCTGAGCGAACCGCGTTGCACCATGCCTCAATGTAGGGGATGGCGAGCATGGCCTTGGACAGCACGTCGGTCGACGTATCCAGCGCCACGTCGCCCCCCATCTCGTCGAGAGCGCGACCCACTTCCGCTTCGACCATAGCGATACGTGCGGGGCACGCCGCATGGGCCTTGCAGTACCGGCAGTGGTCGTCCTCGCCGCCTTTCGACGGGTTGAGGATAGCACCAGGCTCGTCAATCCAGTCGGCCTTCGTCTCGAGCAGGTGAAATGCCCTGGCCGCGTGTCCGTTCACCTCTTCGCCGAAAGCTTTGAGGTGCTCGATATCGATTTCCCACTCGTCCGGGATTTCGGACACCCTCGGCTGGTGGATCACGAGTCTCGCCTTCCTGAAGTCCGCGAAGCCATCGAACACGCGCAACGCTCCCAACGCATAGCACATGAGCTGCGGGTTCTGCGCTGCGCTGACCTTCGCGAAGCCGTACTTCAGATCGTGGATCTGAATCTCGTCGGACTCCGCAGAGAACGCGATGGCGTCCCCCGTCCCGACGGCATTCTCTTCGCCGGTGATGTGGTCGATCGGCAGTGCCGTCTCGACGTACAAATCGGCGCCTTCGGCGTACTTCCTGATGCTGTCAACATAAATTTGGACATACCTGACCATGTCCTCGTCGACCCCGAACGAAGCGCGCACCTTGTCCCCCCTCATCTCGACGAAATCCTCGCCGCGTTGCGTGAGGTAGATCGTCTCGCCGAGATAGTCCTTGGTGTCCTTGCCGGAAAGCAGGCAGGTCGCCGCGAGGAAGTGCGCAGCAGTACCCTGGTCGGCGTGCTCGGACGACGAATCGGGCAGACCGCTTTCCATCGCCAGCGAACCGACACACGCTAGGCGGCGGTGCAGACTCGATGGCGAGAACTTTGCGTGTGCGGCCATGTCAGCCTCCCAGGATGCCGTTGAGGATGGCGTAGACCTCGGGCCATGCTTCGGGCTTTTCCTTGACGTCGCGCAGGGATTTCTCCACGCCTGCCGGTTTGAGCTTCGCGAGCAGTTCTTCCTGGCTGATGCGCGTACCTTTGACCTCGGTTTTCAGAGCGTCGAGGAACATGCGCGAGAGCGACTTCTCGCCCGGCTTGCCGGAACCGTAACCGTCAGGCAACACCTTCGACAGATCGACGGGCTGTTCGGAGGGCTTCTCCTTCGGCTTTTGCGCATCGGAGGCCCCGGCAGTACGCTCGGTAGGGGCACCGCTCGCCGGTTCGGTCGCAGGTGAGGGCTTTTGGTAGGGCTTGGCGTGCTCCTGTGACATCCCTACTACCGTAGAGAGCTTATCGCTGCTGAACTCGCCCCTGTACGCTGCTGCCAAATCGCGCATCGCAGCGGCCAGTTCCTTCATTGCTTCTTCCATCATGGTTTTCTCCTCTGTGAAATAATGACTACAACTTGATTCTACACCACCTACTTTCAAAGTCAAGCAACCAAAAAATATTTTGTTCCCCGCAGCGTCGCCTCACCTACCGAGCCGATTTTCTCCAGGGTCTTCAGCACGCGCTGCCGCCTAGTGTCCTTCCCATCGGGGTCGTGGGGCATTTTCTCCGTAACCTTTTCCAACACCTCGGAGACCTCGATACCTTCCATGCGGTCAAGTTCGCGCATCGTCTCCAGAACGAGCTTGTGCAGCGTATCGCGGTCGATCTTCACGTTCGGCACGCGCACGTCGTCCCGATGGCGAACCACGCAGGATTCGATTATGTCATTGTCTTCGTCCAGGCCGATCGTGATGGGCTCCAGCTCGAAGCCGAAGTGGAGCGGGAATTGTCCGTCCTTCAATTTGGTCAGCACCAGCTCACGCCGGTCGCCACCCCTCACGACTTCGAACGCAACGTCTACGTTCCCGCTGAGTCCCGACCAGCCACGCGCACCTTTGCTACCGTCTTTGCCAGCGTGATGCACGAGCAGTACCAACGCGCCTGTTGCGATGTGGATGCCCTTGCAATGCGCAAGGGCGCGGCCCATGTCCTCCCCGCTGTTCTCGTTCGCGCCGGGAGTTGTCTGGGCGAGCGTATCGACTACCACCACGCTCGCGCCCCCTGCGGCGATGACCGCTTCGGCAACGGCGTAGGCATCATCCTTCTCGAGCAGGTTGGGTGCCGCCGCGATGAAGTACATGGGCAGCGTTTCAAGGTCGATCTGTCTGTCCTGCGCAAAGGCGCGCAAGCGATTCCGCATGCCCGTCGCGCCTTCCGCCGTGATGTAGACCACGTTCCCCTTCTCGACCTTGTACCCTCGCCACGCCTCACCCATAGCGATGGCGGCCATCATGTCCAGCACGGCGAACGTCTTCCCGGCGCTCGGGTCGCCGTATAGAATACCCATCTCGGCGCGGGGCAGTACGTTCTTGATGATCCAGGACGCTGCGCGCCCCTCGACGAACTCATGGGCTGGGATTGCGGTGAACCTTGACTCCTTCTTGGGGCTCTTCTCTGCCGTCGCCTTCTTCGCCAGGTCTTCGAAGTCGTCCAGAACGCTCGGCGCGCCGACGGCCATCTTGAACTCTTCATCGGTGCGGTGCTGGCAGTGTGCGTGCAGGCAGACGAAATGCCCCCGCTCGTAGCCGCCGGTGTGTGCCGGGAAGTAGCTGGTCGCGGACTCCGCCGACCCGGTGGTGTGCTCGGCCTCGAAGGGGCAGGTGATGTGCAGCCTGCCGTCGCGCTCGACGGACTTTACCCAGCCGTTGTCCGATAGGTGCGCCGCTACCGGATCTTGCACTGCCGCGTCCGACAAACGCTGCGCCTTGCTCGAACTCGAACCGATAGTGGGTGGCTCGATGGCGAAGGCATCGGCCAGATCGCTCCATAGAGCTTCGAACTCGTCGGGCGTCAGGGCAGGTGCGCTGATGGGCAGCCCGTTGTCCCATGCGTACCGGCTGCGACTCACGCCGTCCTTGTCGATATGGGCCCCCGCTGCGATGAACTGGTTGCCCGTTCCCAGGAACTCGACGATGCCGCCGTTGGTCTTGAACGACCGCTTCGGGTAATCGCCTTCCAGCGCGAAGGCCATGAGGAACTTGGGCGATGCGCTGCGACGGCGTGTTGGCAGATCGAACCGGAGTCGGATGAACGCTTCGATCTCTTCAGCGAGCAGCGCGTCGGTGACGTCGCCGTCCAATGCCCGCCAGTACCGGGTCTGCATGCAGATCCCGTAATCGGGCTCTTTGAGCCATTTGTCAAGGTCCTCCTGCTTCGCCATGAACTCCGTCCATTTGGCGATGCCTACGACCAGGCGCGCATTGTTGTACCCGGAAGGCGTCTTGCCGAGGGTCTTCATCTTGGACTGCGGGCTGATTCTTGCGTGCGGATTGCTCACTACGGGCAGCAAGTCGGCAAGCCGACCGGCTCTATGCGCCAGGGTGTTCCACTCGTCGGGCGAGGCGCCGTAACTCACCCCAGAACCCCTTTGGGCAGCGTTTTAACCATGCTCGCAGCCCGACGAGCACACTGACGGAGCCGGAGATGCATGCTGTCGGGTGTCCCTTCCGGGACCACGGAGAAAACGCTGCCAAAAGAGGTCATGAGAACCTGCTCCTATGTCGGTGCCCTGCGAGGGGCTGAGTGGTTACTATATTACAGTTTTTCGGGATTGGGAAGCATCATGGCGCGGATATGACACGCCATTCTCAGCTTGAAAGCTGGATCAACGTCTTGCCGCTCGATGACCGAGGCGGCTTGGTCAAGGGTTTCGTTCCTTATGTCTCGCCGAAACTGCTCGACGATCCGCTTGCCCTGTTCCCCGATTGTTGTGGGCCATATCCGCATGGCGGCGAGTTCGGCAGTTAATCCCGCCACCATGCGCTCAAGATCGGCGATGTACGCCAGCGTAGCATCATCAGCAAAGTGCGTTTGTCCTTCTGGGTTATCCTTGAGCATCGTTTCCCCCCCCCCCCCTTCTGGTGTACCTACGGTTTTAGTAGGGCAAAACGTGTGTCTAAGCACAGTTAGCCGGCATGGGGGTCGACAACCTGCCAGTCGTCCGCAAGCATGTCCGCTTGGCTGGCCAGCCACCCTGGCTGATGCGTTTGCTGTGCTGTCCACATGCAAATGCCCGGTTCGTACTTCCGCGTTTCGCTCTTGAAAACACCGCCGCGAATCTTGTGCATCAGCATGTCCTCCAGGTATAGGTGCATTCCTTTTCCGTTCCATCCGGCCCGCTGCACCATTCCGCCAGCCTTCAGTGTTTCAATCGCTTGTCCAAAGTTCATTTCGTTCTCCGTGTGTTGCCGGGCTTCGTAGCGGGTAGCCGGCTAACCCGTCATTGCAAGGGACGTGCCGGGCTTTATCGGCACGTCCCTGAGCTAGTGCGTTGGGCCTCATGAGAATGTCACCGGCTTCCAGTCCGGGCAGGCTTCTTTTCCCTTCCCGGCATCTACCAGCCTCCGCGCATTCACGCAGTCGAACGAGCGCCCTTCGTCGAGCACACAACCGTCCGGCTTCATACCGGGCTCAAGGTCGCAGTGGCAACCGTAGCGCAGCCCATCTCGGATGGAAGGTGGGACCGATCCGAATACAACGTCAAGTGCTTCGCGCTCGCTACTTGTCAGCTTCGGTGCCAGCCAGTCATATGCTTGCTGCGGGGTCATCTACTTCTCCTTTCCGAGCCGCCTTCGGGGAATCGCTTGTACTTGACCGCCTTCTCCAGCACCGAACCGCCGGAAACCGTGTCAATCTGTATCGGGCCGTAGAGGGTGCGCAACCGTTCGACGTGCTGGTACGTAATCGGGTGCTCGAACCGCGTGTCGCAGAACAACCCCCGTATTTCGTGCGGTTCGTACTGTTGTCGCGCCAGCTTGAGCGCAGCTTGCGAGTCCTTGCCCCCGCTGACCGGCACTACCACTTTCACAGTCATGTTCTTGTTCTCCGTAGTGGGCGCTGGTAAGACGCCGAACCCATCAATGCCGCCTCTCCGCCGCTCTCAGCTTTCGCGCTTGCACGTAGAGCCGCGCTCCTGCGAACCACAGTCCAGGCGCGTGGTGCGCGTACTCGCGCGGGTACTCCATCGCCTCGTCTCGCCCCTCGCTGCCGTAGCACCAGCAGAAGCACGGAATGTGCGCCTTGGTACTCGTTGAACTCAGTGTCTATCCACATCTTCATGCTTGCTCTCCGTGCATTGCTGGCATTTCCACTCTTCCCGGTTGCGCCCCACTGGGTGCATCTTGCCGCCCTCACGGGGCTTCGGCTGCCTGCACTGGATACAGTACCTCTCGCCGGGGTCCGTGCTCTTCCTGGACCTGTCAGGGGCTTTGCGGCGGGTCATTGGGCACCCCTCATCCCCAAATCACCTGTTCTGGTGTTGTAGCCATCACCCCACCCTCCTTTCCATCTCATCCATTTCCAGATCCTCCAGAATTGCATCCCGGATCTCTGATCTGGAGAACCGCATCTCGATCAGTCCCACCGCGTAGGCGTGGACCTTTTCCACCTGCGATTCGTAGCCTTTTGCCTTTTGCTTTATCAGCTCAAATGTTGGCCGATGTGACCACCCGATACCCAGCGCATCCGACACATCAACGATGTTGAAATCCTCGAACAGACACCATGCCATCGCGGCAATCCGCTCGTCGATCATTTCTTCGGTCACTTCGTATTTCATTTCGCCTCCTTCATTTGTTTGCCGACCCCGACCCCGACCATGACCGCGACCCCGACCCCGACCGCGACCGCGACCGCGACCCCGACCGCGACCATGACCGCGACCCCGACCGCGACCATGACCGCGACCATGACCGCGGCCATGACCGCGGCCATGCTTCCCTAAGCATTGCGGCGTTCATTTCTGGCTCCGAGGCAGGTCTTTCTTCAACTCGCAAACATCGCGCAAAGCACCGCGATTGATGAATACCGGCAATCCGTCAGGATATGGTTCGCACTCTATCACTTCCCCTTCCGCAACGAACTGCATGTAGCGCTCGGTCTGTGGCATCCACGAACAATCCACCAGCACCAGATCAGTATCAGTAACATGGTCAAGTCTTCCGGTGTAGATCATCGTAACAGTGCGAACGATGACATTCTTTCCGACCGGGTAGTTGCTGACGCACTCCGGTTGAGAATTCCCGCCGTTGACGAGCACGGAAATTGCACGGATTTGCTTCAAGGTAAGTTCTTCAATGTTCATTTGGTTTCTCCTTCGTTGTGGTTAATCATTTGTTTTCCTACCGCTACGTCTCTCGCAGCGTGCTCGTAGTCTTCCTTAGACGGTTGGGTGGTTGAATGGGGCCGTTCAATAAGATGCGTCCATTTTCCGGGTGTGAGCTGGCAAATCTGGACAGCGGGTTGCGCCTCATACGCCGCAAGGTGCTTTCGAAGTTGCGCGATTTCTTCTGCTTGCTTCTCAATTGCGATTTGCTGCATGTTGATGAGGCTGGTTTCCTCGGTGTAGTTCTCTGCGAGGATCGACTTTAACCATTCTTCAATGAGTGTTACGGCATGTTCAGCAGACTCTTTATTCATGACATGAATAGTATTATTGAAGCTTTTATCCTGTTTATTCCGCACACACCACATACCGTAGTAGGAAGGATCGTGAAACATTTCGAGTTCAATTTTCATTTGTTTTTCCATAATGTCTTTACAACTTTAGGCCAGCGAATGCCTGAAAATGTTGCCACCGTATGAATTGCTCGTGCATGATTTGCACCCCAAAACATGCAACAAAGGTTAAATGCGTTTTTATCTTTATGAATAATCCGTTCAGGCGTCATTTTCATTCTCCTTGTGGTGGCGTGGGAAGTGGCATCCAGTGCGTAGGCTCAACCGGGCATTCCGGGTCTTGGATCGCGTCCATGTAACAAATCCACGCGCCAGCGCCATCGCGTTCACCGGCCCACCACTCAGCAACATAAGTGTTGTGTCCATTACATTCTTCGGCTCTGCCACTCTTGGTTCCAGGCCAAATGTCGCGCATCACCAGCACTGCCGTCCCGTCTCTGGGGGCTGTTTCAATCGGTTGCCATTCCATTTCGTTCTCCTTCTAACTCTTTAATCGAGCGGGACCGTCGCTAACCGGCCATTCTTTGAGCCAGTATTCTACAAATCCCATAACTCTGCTCAGGTTCATTTTTCATACCTCCTTCATTTGTTTACCTACGGTCACCGCCGCCCAGAATATAGCGTGGCGGGCGACTTCTTCAGGGTTGTCGTCATTGTGGAAAAATGTCATCCAGTTCCCATGTGGCACACAAACCTGAACACTGTTTGACTTGCACTTTACGGATAATCCGCATGCTGTCATAAGTCTAAACGCATCGGATGAACTACAATATGGACTCCAGAACCGAAATCCATAGATTGGGCATTGGATGCGAAATCCATATCCGTCTACCCAGTCACCTGTAATCCCCGCCGCCCTCGCAGCGTGCTCGTAGTCTTCCCTAGTCGGATTCATGCCCATATATATATCCTCCCGATTCGGCGGCACACACTATTGTTCTCTTTGCATGAGGACACTCTCCGTTAAGGGCACAGCGTCCTTCAGTCTGGGGATGCGAGTTGCTCCTAATCCTCCTCTTGTACATGGCTCGTTGTTTTTCCAATAGAACCCGTACAATCTCACTCCAAACCCGAGTTTGCCTTTTATTTTCCAAGCTTCACCTACTTGCTTATCTCCATCCATCAGCAAGTAATTTCCGTTCTTTCCACGCTTTAGTGTTATCATCTTCCCTCCCACTTCAGCTTCTCAATCGCGTCCATTACCGCGATCTGGCAATCTCCGATTGCGATGAACTTCTGGCGTAATGCGGCGATCCGCCGTAATGTGCGCTTCGATTGCTCCTCAAGATTCCAGAGTTCCGCTTCGAGGGCTTGAAGCGCCTTGGCCTTGTCGCTGATCTGGACGGTCATTTTCAATTCCCATAGCGATAGATAGTACAGGTTGATGGGAGCATGCTCGTGTCAGTCACATGGGTGTCGTACAGACCGAGCCTTTTGAGCGCCGTGCATCCCCCCAGTGCGCTGATGTCAGTCGCATGGGTGCGCGACAGGTCGAGCCATTCGAGCGCCAAGCATCCGGCTAATACGCTGATGTCGGTCACGCGGGTCCAAGACAGGCCGAGCGTCTTGAGCGACTTGCACCCGGCCAGTGCGCTGATGTCGGTTACGTCCGTATTGTGCAAATAGAGCGTCTTGAGCGACTTGCACCCGGCCAGTGCGCTGATGTCGGTTACGGGGGTGTCGGACAGATCGAGCCATTCGAGCGACGTATTGTGGATGACGAGCTTGCCATCGATGATTTCGTAGCCTTTCATTTTCGTTTCCTCCTTAGCGTCAAATGGTCATGGGTGCCCCTGCTGGATAACAGTATGCTGATTCGGCGCGGCTTCGTATGTCGGCTCGGCATTGGCGAACTTCCACCCGATAACAAGCGCTACTACGAACACATAAAGCAGCACAACGGGCCAAGTCCAGCGCCAGTTATCCGTCGCGTCGTCAACCTCAAGGTCGCTGCCGAAGGCTTCGCGACTAGAACGGGCAAAGCGGTACTGGAACTCGTTTCCGGTTCGCCGGTCAACAATCCTGATGCCGTTGCCCGCAATGGGCGATTTACTTGCAGATTTGCCCATCTCAATCCCCCTATACCGAATGATCTTCGTGTTCGTCACGGCTGCGTGCTTTCCTGTTGGGGCGCGTCACAACGTCGAAGGCGAACACTCCGACCGCACATACCCACAGGATCACGCCGAGCCCAATGAACGGGTTAAGGTAGTCCATTTTCAATTCTCCTCTCAGTAAATTCAGACGGGCCTTCCACCCGGTCGGCCTTGCGGCTTGAGCCTTATGCGTCGCATCTACTCAGTCTTCGCCGAGGTGCTGACCGGTAGGTACTCGCCCCATTTGCCCTTTGTAGGCTTCAATGAGCCTCGCCACAACGAGCGGCACGGGCCAATCGCCGCTCGCCCATCTGTTCACCATGCGCCGGTGGTAGCCGATATGCCTGGCGAACTCTGCCTGTTTGAAGCCGAGCTGCTGCAAGGCTTCCTTAAACGCTTCATTCGCCACTACGTGTCCTCCTATTCACCAAACATTGAAATCAAGCGTAGACACTATTCCGCAGCGTGTCAAGCTTTTCCCCATCGCGCACCGCGAGAGATTTCGCCCGTCTCGCCCACCGCTATGATCCCCAGCGATTCGAGCCGTGCGAGTCCCTTGAGTACTTGTACGCCGTGTTGCGCGATGTCCTGCACCGTCTCGCTGCCGCTTCGCACGAGGCCCAGGGCAAGCTGCCCCCGCACGCCTGGCGCATGGACTCTCCCGCAGCGTATGGAGCGCACCATGTCGGGCGATATGCCGTGGAGTAGCGCCAGCTCGCGTGCCGGGATGCCCCGCGCTTCGCGTATCTCGTCGACCGCATCGAGCGGCAAGCCGCTGTGCGTGATGCTCATGCGGCCATACACCTTGAGCGGATCGTCGAGGGCTATCTCCTCGCGCGCACGGCGTTGACGTCTTCGCTCCTGGTTCGCGGTTTGCTTGGCGATCCTGTCCGCCTCGATCTGCGCCCAGCGTTTCAGCGCCTTCTCGCGCCGGACTTCGAGCGATCTGGCGCGGGCCTTCTCGAGCCCTGCCCTGCGCTTCTCGGGGTCAATCGCTTTCCTCGCTTCGGCGAGGCACTCGCGGCGCGATAGTCGATGCGCTTTGCAGTGCTTGATCGTGAACTGCGGATATGGTTGCCCTGTCATGCGCGTAGTTCGCGGCGCCGCTTTGCTGGACGCCGGGACCGTCACAATGAACGGCGCGTGGCACTTCTCGCACAGCCCTTGCCACACGTCCACGTGCTTGCGCCTGCCGCGCAGTGAGATGATCTCCTCGCGCCTGACGTAGAGAAACCGCACACCGGTCTTGGCTGTATAGGTCTTGGGGTGGGTCATGCCGGCTCCCTACTCCAAGGCGCCCGCCCGTCGTCTTCTTCCGGCCCTTCCTTCATCGCTTCAAGCTGCCTAGCAAGCCGATACAGGCCCACAATGCCGTTCTTCTCGGCGTACCTCATCGCGACGTATCGACCGCACCGATAAAACAGCGCAGAAGCCGCGTATATCGCTTTTTGGTGGGGTTTCATTGTTGCCATGGCGCTTCTCCTTTGCACATTTTGATAAACATTTCGAGCTGAGCATCCCGAACAGCATCCCGAGCAGCAGCCGAAGCAGCCCCCGAAGCAGCCCAAGCGACAGCCGAAGCCGCCGAAGCAGCCGAAGCATCCCGGGCAGCAGCCGAAGCAGCCCCCGGAGCATCCCGAGCAGCAGCCGAAGCATCCCGAGCAGCCCGAGCAGCATCCCGGGCAGCCCAAGCAGCATCCCGAGCAGCAGCCCAAGCAGCCCCCGAAGCAGCAGCCCTTTCTTCTTCTGTCGCCTGCCCGTTCGCGTATCTCTCCGCAACGTCCAGCGCTTCAATGCTCCGCGGATCTGTCATCAGGTGTTGAACCTGTCTGGCACTCCATACCGCAAAAAGTCTCGAATCCCGGTTATACTCGGGCGTAGACCTCAAGCACCACAATGCGTCACCCAATCCGTTCGATTTCAGAATGGTCAGGAAAGATACAGACTCATCGTCTGCTTTGGTCTTCCCGAGATGCGCCAGCAACTTCTTCCAGCCATCGCTGCATGGGTCATGCGCCCGGATTTTGTTCAATGTTGTATACATTTCAGTTTCCTCCTATCGCGGCCCCTGCGGGCCGCGTCTCATTAGTCTTCCACCCTGCGCCATCCTTCAGGCGTGTACTCACGCTGCCGGCGGATCTCGTAGACGCCCGGATTGATTTTGATCGTTTCGTGCGTGTCGAAGCTGCGCAGGTGTTCCAGCAGGCATTCCGCCGCGTCGGTCGCCTCGATGACTTCGAGGTACGAAATCATCGGGTCGCCGGCGGTGTACAGCCGGGCATTCCGGCGCTCCGCGATGACATGGTTGTGCCCGGTCTCGCTATGGGCTACGACGAAAACACCCTTTTCAGCCTTCACTTGCTCCAACCCATCCGGCAGTTTTTCGATGCGGCGGATCAGAAGATCCCCTTGAGCCGCCATATTCGTAAACGTTTTCATGCTTCAGTCTCCTTGTGGTTACGTGCGTACTTCAGGTTTGAAATCGAGCTTGTCAAGCCCGTAGGTCCAGCTATTCGCTTCGAGCGCGGTTTGCATCGTCGGCGGCACCGGCAGGCAGAACGTGCGCTGAGTTCCGCATACGACTTTCAGGAATCGCTCTTTCCCTGAATCGGGCAGATCGACCTCGAGCAGCGTACCGATCTGATCGTCCTGGTCCTGGTCGATTACCCTGGCGTCAAGTTGCTCCAGGATATTTACCCATCCGAGGATCTCGCAGGCAGCACGGCGCTGCTCGATATTCGGCCATGTAAGCGCCGTTCTGGCATCAAGTGACCGGTCACGTATCCATTCATCAGGGACGCGCACCCCGTGCCAGTGGTACAGCTCCCACCCATCCCGCCAGCGGTGTGACGGCCCGTTCTCGCAGTGGGGGCGGTTCTCGTTGTCCTTGCGGACAATTTCCGGGAAGTCGCACACCAGACAGAATTCAGGGTGGAGCACCCGGAAACCGCCATGCCGCGCGGCGTCCTCCCAGTATTGGTACGCCTCATGCTCCGGGAGGCGCAGGCCGAGCACGTCCCGAAATGCCGCAAGATAAGAGCCCCACGCCGCCCACATGTTTCCGCCTTGGTAGGCTCTAAACCAGTTTCTTGCCGCCTCCAAGCCTCCACCCCCGGCGAGCGCGAAACAAGCCTTGGCTGCAACGGTAGCCGCATCGGCAGCCCTCGCGGTAGCCGCATCGGCAGCCGCACGGGTAGCCTCATTGGTATCCGCGTCGGCAGCCTCAAAGGTAGCTACACGTGTAGCCTCAAAGGTAGCTACACGTGTAGCCTCAAAGGTATCCGCGTCGGCAGCCTCAAAGGTAGCTACACGTGTAGCCTCAAAGGTATCTACACGTGTAGCCTCAAAGGTAGCCGCACGGGTAGCCGCACGGGTAGCCGCACGGGTAGCCGCATCGGTAGCCTCAAAGGTAGCGCTCGTAGTAGCCGCCTCGGTAGCCGCGCGGGTAGCCGCCTCGGTAGCCTCATGGGTAGCCTCATGGGTAGCCGCATCGGTAGCCGCACGGGTAGCCGCATCGGTAGCCGCACGGGTAGCCCCCGCGGTAGCCGCACGGGTAGCCGCATCGGTAGCCGCACGGGTAGCCCCCGCGGTAGCCGCATCGGTAGCCCCCGCGGTAGCCGCACGGGTAGCCGCACGGGTAGCCGCATCGGTAGCCGCACGGGTAGCCGCACGGGTAGCCGCATCGGTAGCCCCCGCGGTAGCCGCATCGGTAGCCCCCGCGGTAGCCGCACGGGTAGCCGCATCGGTAGCCCCCGCGGTAGCCGCACGGGTAGCCGCATCGGTAGCCGCATCGGTAGCCGCACGGGTAGCCCAAATCGTGGAGGCCGCGCCGTACGCGAACACCATAACGAGGGGGGACGGCACGATTACCACCCGAGGTTTTTTAAGTCCCGCCGAAGCGTAGAGCCCCTCGATCGCCGGTATGATCTTCCCCGGGTCTATCGGGTCCGTCCGCATAGCTATGTCGGTCCATTCCTGCGCCACCGCGCCCATTGCGGCCCTCTCCTCCTCGGTTATGCCGCCCTTTGCCTCTTTCTCGTTTCTGATGATCATATCTCCTCCTATCTAATCAGCTTCACGCTGCAGTTCGTTGGTTTGAGTACGATGTACTCGTGCGTGGCTACACCCTTGTCGGCATTGAGACAAGCGTCAGATCGCCCGAATCGACTCGCATCGGATCTGTGCCGCGGCTTTGTCGAATCGTGCCGGCCGGTGCCGCCTTGACGATATCTGACAGATATCCCAGTTTAAACGCTGCACTCCAAGGAAAATCTGTCGTATCGGTAATCCGGCGAGGTTCTTCACCTTTCATGTGCAATACGGCACTATCGGGGGTGAATTCGAGCGCGGGGGTTCCGCCAGGCTTACGCGCTTTTACGATTTCCTGCGCTTTCTTGATGGTATCGACTGGCACGCGCCCTAGTGTTTGTCCGGCCTCCGGTATGACTCGATTGTAATCCGGGAATTTACCATCTATGAGTTTCGCGGCCATACCGGGAAATATGGCGAATCGTTCTGTGATCCGGCATTCGATCATGCCTTTCTTCGGCAGGAATTTCACGGCATCGGCGGGGACGATTACCTGGTGCGGCAAATCACCCGTATATGCGTTCCTGTGTCGTGCAAGTCGATGGCCGTCTGCAGCTACAATCTCACCTTCCGAGATGCAGAAGCCGTTCAGATAATAGCGGACGTCTTGTTTCGCCATCGCATGCTTGACGGCCTGCAATGCCCCGCAGTCGATGCGGATTGTGGCGATATCCTCCCCGGTGTCGGGCGGTTCAGGACCGATTTCATCCACGGGCGCAATCCCGGCGCCCGTTATGGCATACTCGGCCATATCGACAGCACGATATACGCCGTCCGGCAGATCGGCCTTAGCGGACAGGTAAATGTCCAGGTTGGTCGATGTCGCAATGCCATTTTCGACTAGGATGGTATTGCAATAACGGTTGCGCCTAGCAAAATCGGCCATCTGTTTGAGTGGGATCATGACGTTCTCCTATAGGTTTTTTGCGATAGCTCGAAATGCCCCCTGATATTCGAGCGCAGCCTGATAATCGTCCGTCCGGATCCTGCGGTGGGTACAGCCGTCCGGCGCGCGAATGGTTACGGTATACAGGCCATACGGAAACGATTTCTCAAATGATACTGACGCGCCGTTTTTGAACAGGTCGGTCTTTATGGCTATTTTCATGGCTATTTTCCTTTCAGTTCGTCGGGGATTTCGACTTCATGGCCGAGCTTGCCAGTTCTCGGGAAGCGCGAATCCTTCGTTTTCGGCAGCTTGACGGATATACTCCGCATCCCCCGAGTGCAGAGTATCAGGACCGTCTTTGACCAAATCGCTCAAAAACCCTTCACGACCGTCATAAGGGGTGGAATGGAAAACCTCCAGCTTGCCGCCGTTCATCATGGCCGTCTGGTAGTCGTCGTTCACGAGGAAAACGTATCCGCTATCGCGGTTGAATGCCTGACGCCGGAGCCATCGAATCCCTGCGGCAATTCGGCGGCCAACAGCTCAGCAGCGATTTTGCGTTCACGATAGCCGAAATCGGCCAGATTTTCAGTGTACGCGTCCATTTCATGTCTCCTTAAAATTAGTTTTGCGAGTTTCTACAGTTCCAAGTGTACACCATGCCGCAGGTTGTGTAAAGCATTTTTTCGTGCATTTATACAAGTTGTATGGGGCCGCGCGGAGTGACTACATTCTGCATACGAATCAACGGGTTAGTCTAAAACCGTGTAGCGTAATCAAAAAATTATGTAAGGAAACTTCTGCTAATCTACGTGCGCTTTTGTTGCGCCATGGCAGTAAGTATGTTGATATTACTATAAAAAAATGGGCTGGTTGTATGGTTTGCGCGGGGGGGTTTGTACCGTCATCGAAATAACTTGTAGTGGGCGCAATTTCGGAAAAGCTTGCGAAATTTTGCAAATGATCTGTGAATCAATGGCTTGCAGGGGGTCGTGTACGGGAAAGCCGGTTAGGTTTTGTAGCTAACTATATTGGATACGGGATATAGAACCCCCCTAAAGGGGGTTATATCCCTATCCCTATAGGGCAATCTTTCTCTTGACTTTTGCCCTTTTCGAGCTTAGAATTGCCTCACCAGCTAGCAGATCGTTCTCGACAGGACGGCAACAGGGCTAGCACACCGCAAGAATGACTTTTCGGCGGCCTGGACGTAACCACGGCAAGAAGTTTTGATCCAGTTTTGATCCACCACCCGACTTGTGGGTCGGGCTCAAGGCTCAAGGCTCAAGGCTCAAGGCTCAAGGCTCAAGGCTCAAGGCTCAAGGCTCAAGGCTCAAGGCTCAAGGCTCAAGGCTCAATGCGCATAGGCTCATAGGCTCAAGGCTCAAGGCTCAAGGCTCATAGACTCATAGGCTCAAGGCTCAAGGCTCAAGGCTCAAGGCTCAAGGCTCAAGGCTCAAGGCTCAAGGCTCAAGGCTCAAGGCTCAAGGCTCAAGGCTCAAGGCTCAAGGCTCAAGGCTCAAGGCTCAAGGCGCAAAGCTCAAGGCTCAAGGC
>JAEHJW020005248.1_pt1 | contig 49535 bp, 56 predicted proteins | sample 9271431 | NCBI WGS metagenome assembly JAEHJW02
CTTCCCCTTTCCTGTTCGTGCTGTCTGCCTGCTTTCCCTCTCCCCGCGTCCCTGCGGGCTTAAAACTCCCCCTCAACCCTGACCCGGAGTTTTAACCCCTTTTAACCCGGCTGACCGTTTTTTAATCGGCGGCGGGATTTTTCATGCTGATGTCTCCTTCAACCAGCTGGAGACAACAGCCATGCAACACCAACTCCTTACCACCAAAGAAGCCGCCCAGTACCTGGGCGTTAGCGAAGCCTTCCTTGAACGCGACCGCTGGGCCGGTGCCCGGGTACCCTTTATCCGGGTGGGTGCCCGCGCGGTCCGCTATCGCCTGAGTGACCTCGACGCTTACATCGAAGCCCAACGGTGCCACTCCCTGGCGGGGGAGGCAGCATGAGCACGGAGCACATTTCCTTCCTCGGCGAGAAAGACGGCACCCCCCTCCTTCCTGCCGAACACGCTTTAAGGCGAAACGCGCCTATTAACCAGCCGATCTATGAACAGTTCTACCAATGGCGGCTCAAAATCCAGCCCTTCAGCCGGGGCGGTTTCGAAGCCAAAGCCACCCTGGTGGACCGCAACGGCCTCAACGCCCTGATTAACGCCAACCAGACACGAGGCCCGAGAACCAAGCCAAAAGAGCGGGAGGAAGACAAAGTGATGGGGGACCGCATCAAGGCGGCCCAACGCGCCGCCCGCAAGGTCCGCCTGCTGTGCATCGAAATCCAGGCCGACCGCCTTCTGACCCTCACCAGCCGGGGCCTGCTCACCGACCTGCACAAGGCCGTGGCAACCTGGAAGCGCTTCATGCGCCTCCTGGACCGGGCCGAAGCCAAATTCCTTTACGTGGCCGTGCCGGAGTTTCATGCCAATGGCGACCATCTCCACCTTCACGTCGCTATCAGCGGCTTCGCGCGTGTGGAACTGTTGCGCCGCTGTTGGCAGATTGCCCTTGGAGGCAAAGGCAATGAGCGGGGGACTGAAGCCCTGGGCAATGTGGATATCAAGTACCGGAACGGGCGAAGGGTTGATCCTGCTAGGCGCAGCGTGGGCATCGCCCGTTATCTGTCCAAATACATCACCAAGGACTTCGAGCGGCATTACCAGTTCAACCGCAGGCGCTACTGGTCGCCCCGTGGGGTGAAGCTGCCAGAACAGCGGGGAGAATGGCTCAAGGCGGAAAAGATCGAGGACGCCCTCATGGAACTCTATGAGCGCTTCGATCCCGGGATTATGAGCCGAGTGTTTGGTGACAGTCTGTTCATTTCCCAGGAGAACCGCCCCATGATCTTCTTCCGCTGGATTCCCGATGGAAGTGACCTGGATATACCGTTCTAGAGAGAGGAGGCCGCTGGACGGCGCCCGCACGCACGCGCAAGCGGCGGACGGACGGCGGCCAGCGGCCGCAGTCCCCTAGACTAGATATAGGGGACACTTAGTAACCAAATGCAGAAGCCAATGGAGCCTTGTCGGTTCTGTCCGTGCTATATAACAACAAATATAGAGCAAGAGAATTGGCAATGTTCTTGCTTAACAAATAATTACGATGGCATCATGGGCGTCCCTATCTATAATTGGTCGGACGCCTGCGTCCATCTATTAATAATTGTTAGGTTTCTCTCCAGAGGAGTTTCTATGGGTTACGGTGATGGCAGGGCAAAAGGAACAGGGCGGATCGGTGAGGCTGAGGCTCGTAATGCTCTGATTGCCGCTGGTTTTCAAGCTGAAAAGCCTCCGGGTAAGGATATAGGTGTTGATCTCGAAATCTGGATAGATGGGAAGAACTCGAAAAAAGCTACTGCTCAAGTAAAAGGAAGAAGACATGAGGCTGAACCACTTTGGTTTGCGGCCACGGTCACGTCAAGGCAATTACAAAACGCATGGGAAACGACCGGAAGTCTTCGTGAAACATGGAAAGAACGAATTCTTTCCGTCGATTTTTGGCTCTTGGTTTCAGTCCCAAGAAATGAGATATGGGTGCTCCCTGCAAGCAAAGCTATTGAACTTGCAATTATCAACGAGCCATTTTATCAAAATAGGCGAGACAACCAATATGATCGCCCCTTTATTAAGGCCAATGGAAAGATTGAATCCAAACAAAAGGAACTGAATCTTGGTTTGACTGTTGAGGAACAGCCGTTGACACAAAAATTTGGCGCGTATCTCAACAATTTTGTTTCTATTCGAGAGTTTCTTACCGATACCAACTCATAGATCCAGTTTGAGCTTTGGAAAACCCTGCAACTTTGAGGGCGTAAAACGAAACCTAACCCGGCGCTCCAGCGGAGCTTCGGTGGTGTGCTGATTTGGTCGGGCGACGGGAATAGAAAGGGCTGGAAAAACCAGCCCTTTTTGTTTGGTCCAAACTTCCTACATTTTTCCTACATGACCAGAAACTCTGGACCGTTTCGCATCGTGTAGTAAGGTAAGAAGCCCGGTTTAATTTGGTGGTGCTGACGCGACGCCACGAAACCGACTGCGGCTGCAACGTGGGCGAACCAGCAATTATCAGCACCAATGGACGGATTCTAGCCTAAATCCCACCGCAGTCTCAATCGCTCGACTCCACCAGTTCTTGTTTCGGTGGTCTGGAGTTCGATCCCAGATCACGAGATCGAACTGCGCATTCATCAAACGCGGTCGTCCAAGGTTTGTAGGCGCTCGGTGACTTTTTCGGACAGCTGCTGCAGACCCTCACTGTTGTTCAAGTAAAGGATGTACCTCAAATGGCGAAGGTCAAAAGGTACATCGTCGGCAGACTGGGTGATCAGGATAACGTCCTTGCCCAAACAGTGTGCAATCCCGGCTTCGTAGAACACGTTGGCATTCTTGCCAGAGAGATCGCAGATCACAACGCTTGATTTGCAGATCAGCGAAACGACATCCTGGATGATCGCATCGTGGTCCCAGATATTGTCTGCTCGCTTGCACCCCTTGCCAATCGCCCTTGCAGCAGCTTCAAGGGCGCTGTACACCCCATCAAAACCTGGGTGAAAGGGCATCATCACGGAGACAAGACGAGGATTGTGAGGTTCCGCGCTAAGCTGAAAGACTTTCGGGGCCGGCCCCCTGGTGGACTCTTGTCGCAACAGCACCTTGAACAAATCAACATTCTTGATGGCCCAGTGGGTACGGCTGAACTCGAAGTCAGCAATTTCAAGTTCGTGAGCTATCCGCGCTAGTGACGAGTTTGGTATCGGCCGGATGGCTGGATCGAATGTGTATTCGATCTGGTACTCACTGCCAGAAAGGCGTAGATGAGTAATTGTCCCAACATAGGCCACCTGACTTCCCGCTCCGCTGGATTCAGTCATAAAGAGGGTCGGGAGCCTGGAAACAGCGTCGATGTCCAGCACGTCCCCCGGATTAAAGCGCTCCTTGACTGCATCGTCTGTGTATTCCAAAACCCGGCCACGAGAGAACGTGTCACGGTGGGGCTTCCACCCCATTCCAGAAACAATCAAATTAAACATTCACCGTTCTCCGTGCTTCAAAGCCTTGCACAAACACAAAACAAGTCGCACAATATCATCAATTTGATGATATTAACAGGGCTGCATATAAGACATCTCGCAATATGGCGTCCTGTCCAGCAGTTCACTTGGAGGCGGAGCATCCGATATGGCCTTGCAGCGCGTAGAGAGTCTCAATCACGCACAGCGCGAACGTCTCGCTTACATCGACTTTCGCCTCTACTTTATCGGCGAAATTGGTCGCCCCGATCTAATTAGCCGCTTTGGGGTGGCCCCCGCTGGGGCAACGCGAGACTTGGCGCTTTACCGTGAAATAGCCCCTCAGAACATCGAGTTTGACGGTAGCCACAAGATTTATCGTATCGGCAAAAAGTTTGCGCCGTTGTTCGAACATACCCCGCAGCGTGTTCTCTCTGCACTGTCCCATGGCTTCGGTGATGGTGCGAACGTAGAGGCGAGCCCCCTGCTGCCCTGCGAGTCGCCTGCGACATTGAGCGCTCCCAAGATGGAGATTTTGGCCCCGATTTGTCGCGCCATCCACGTCAAGAGCCCTGTAGCCATCTGCTACCACTCCGTGAGTAGCGGAGAGTCTGAACGGGTTATCGTTCCCTTCGCCCTGGTGGATAGTGGCTTGCGGTGGCACGTGCGCGGATTCGACAGGAAAACTAATGAGTTCCGTGATTTCGTCATATCTCGGATCAAGTCACCAACGATCCTTCACGAAGAGCCTATGGCTCATGAGTTCCCCGACAAAGACATTCAGTGGACGCGAATCGTAGAAATCGAGCTGGTCCCCCATCCAAACCAGCCGAGACCAGAAGTTACTGCGCTTGACTACAACCTCAATGGCGGCAGCTTGGCACTGAAGCTCAGAGCAGCAACTGCTGGATACATGCTCAGGCGATGGAGTGTGGACTGCTCCCCTGACCATAGCCTGCGCGGCCCAGAGTATCGTCTGTGGCTTAAGGATCATCTTGCGCTCTATGGCGTAAAGAACGCGCTTCTCGCACCGGGTTACACCGCGTCTCCCAAGGTGGACTGCTGATGGATCTGATCGACAACATCAGTCGCTTGCTGGGCGACGACCTCAAGAAAACCATTCGGCCGGGGGCGCGGCTGAAGATCGCGGCCTCGTGTTTTTCGATGTACGCCTTCGAGGCGCTGAAAGCCGAGCTGGAAAAGATCGACGAGCTGAACTTCATCTTCACTTCGCCCACCTTTGTTGCCAACGAAGTTACCGACAATATCCGCAAGGAGCGCAAGGAATTCCACATCCCCAAGCTCGACCGGGAGCGCAGCCTCTACGGCAGCGAGTTTGAAATCCAGTTGCGCAACAAGCTCACCCAGCGGGCGGTGGCCAAGGAGTGCGCCGACTGGATACGGCGCAAGGCCAAGTTTAGGAGCAATCGCACCAAGGCACCCATGCAGCAATTCGCCTGCGTGCAGGCCGGGGGCTCCGCCACGGCTTACATGCCCTTGCACGGTTTCACCGCCGTCGATCTCGGCTACCAGCAAGGCAACGCAGTCTCCAACCTCGTCAACAAGATGGACGAGGCGCCCTTTGCGGCGACGTACCTGAGCCTGTTCGATCAGATATGGAACGCACCCGAAAAGTTGGAGGACGTGACGGCACAGATTTGCGAGCACATCGCCTCGGTCTACCAAGAGAACTCACCCGAGAGCATCTACTTCCTGATGCTCTACAACATCTTCAACGAGTTCCTCGACGACATCGACGAAGACGTCCTGCCCAACGACCGCACCGGCTACCAGGACACCCTAATCTGGAACAAGCTCTTTAACTACCAGAAGGACGCTGCCACCGGCATCATCAACAAGCTGGAAACCTATAGCGGCTGCATCCTTGCCGACAGCGTTGGCTTGGGCAAGACATTCACCGCGCTAGCCGTCATCAAGTATTACGAGTTACGCAACCGATCGGTGCTGGTGCTCTGCCCCAAGAAGCTGGCGGACAACTGGCTGAACTACAACCGCAACCTCAAGACCAACATCTTCGCCCGCGACCGGTTCAACTACGACGTCCTCTGCCACACGGATCTGTCCCGCACCAGCGGCGAGTCCTTCGGTACGCCGCTGAACCGGATCAACTGGGGCAACTACGACCTCGTCGTCATCGATGAGTCGCACAACTTCCGCAACAACGACGCCTACAAGGATAAGGAAACCCGCTACCAGAAGCTGATGCGCAAGGTGATCCAGGAAGGGGTCAAGACCAAGGTTCTGATGTTGTCGGCGACGCCAGTCAACAACCGCTTTACCGACTTGCGCAACCAACTGGCCCTGGCCTACGAAGGCGACTCCGAGAAGCTCACAAAGAAGCTGCGCACAGACAGAAGCGTCGAGGAGATTTTCCGAGGTGCTCAAGCAGCCTTCAATGCGTGGTCGAAGCTACCCCCGGAAGAGCGTACCGCGCGTGCGATCCTCGACTCTCTGGACTTCGACTTCTTCGAGTTGCTCGACAGCGTGACCATCGCACGCTCGCGTAAGCACATCCAGACCTTCTACGACACCAAGGACATCGGCCAATTTCCCGAGCGCCGCAAGCCGCTGTCGTTCCACTGCCCGTTGACCGAGCGGTCGGACGTGCTCGGCTTCAACGAGATCTTCGAGCAGCTCTCCCTACTCAAGCTGGCCGTGTATGCGCCCATCAGCTACATCCTGCCCAGTCGTCTGAAGAAGTACGAGGAGATCTACGACACCAAGGTCGGTGGCAAAGGCACGCTGCGCCAAGCCGACCGCGAAAAGAGCCTGCAGGCTCTGATGACGGTCAACCTGCTCAAACGGCTTGAAAGTTCGGTGCAGTCGTTCCGGCTCACGCTGCAATCGCTGCGGGCCAACAACGAAGCCACCCTCGCCAAGATCGCCGCGTTCAATCAATCCGGCGGCGCGGTCACGGTGGGCGACCTCACGGAAGTGCTGGAAGTGCTGGATGCAGAGGACGATGAGCTGCCAATGCCCGGCGACGAGGGCGGCGAGATCGGTGGCAAGATCAAGATCAGCCTCGCCGATATGGACTTACCGTCCTGGGAGCACGAACTCAAGGTGGACTTGCAGGTCATCGATGCGCTGCTGGCCTCCATGAACAAGATCACGCCGCAGGACGACGCTAAGTTGCAGCACCTCAAGGCTCAACTGCTCGGCAAGATTGCAGCCCCCATCAACCCCGGCAACAGGAAGGTGCTGATCTTCACCGCCTTTGCCGACACCGCCGATTACCTGTACGCCAACCTTGCACCGGAGCTACTGGCCACGCTCGCCATCCACACCGCCAAGGTCACCGGCAAGGGGGCGCCGCAGTCCACCATCAAGAGCAAAACTCAGAAGCGCAGCTATGACTTCCAGGAGCTGCTCACCCTGTTCTCCCCTCGCTCTAAAGAGAAGGCGGTGGTACTGCCGGACGAGCCGCACGAGGTGGATCTGCTGATTGGCACCGATTGCATCTCCGAAGGCCAGAACCTTCAGGACTGCGACTACCTGATCAACTACGACATCCACTGGAACCCGGTGCGCATCATCCAGCGGTTTGGCCGGGTGGATCGCATCGGATCACCCAACAGCAGCATCCAGCTAGTCAACTACTGGCCCGACATTTCGCTCGACGAGTACATCAACCTCAAGGAGCGGGTTGAGAGCCGGATGATGATTGCCGACGTCACTGCCACGGGTGACGACAACGTGCTGTCTGCGCAGGCCAACGACGTGTCGTACCGCAAGGAGCAACTACGTCGCCTGCAGGAGGAAGTCATCGAGCTGGAGGATTTGAAGACAGGTGTCTCCATCACCGACCTGGGCCTCAACGACTTCCGCATGGATCTACTCAACTACGTCAAAGCCCACGGCGAACTGAGCAATGTGCCCAACGGGATGCACGCCGTGGTTACCGCCAGACCTGAGATGGGTCTGCGGCCGGGCGCGATCTTCACGCTGCGCAATCGGAACGCAGGGATCAACCTCAACCAGCACAACCGCCTGCACCCGTACTACCTCGTCTATATCAACCGCGAGGGCGAGGTCATTCACGACCACACCGAGGTCAAGCGCCTGCTCGATCTGGTACGCACCTGCTGCAAGGGCCAGGACAAACCCATTGTCGACGTCTGCCAGCGCTTCAATCAGGAAACGGCGGATGGCCGCCGGATGCAGCCGTACTCCGACCTGTTGGGCAAGTCCATCCGTTCGATGATCGAGGTGAAGGAAGAAAAGGATTTGGACAGCCTTTTCTCCGGCGGTAAGACCACGGCGCTGACTGACACCATCTCCGGCCTGGATGACTTCGAACTCATCAGCTTCCTCGTGATTCAGGAGGCTGGATGAGCGCGTTATTTGCCTACCCCAAGCAAGCAGCCTTCGGGCGCGTTTTACCCAAGAACAAGATCTACGAGCACAGCGGAGCCAACACCCGGCTGAAGGAACTGTTCGTCGAGCAGGTCGAGCAGATCGTCTGGCAATACAAGCTCGCCCCAGAGACGATCAACCTGCCTGCGCGGCCCGGTGTGCCGGAAATCCAGATTTTCAGCATCCAGCTCAGGTCCACCGAGCTGCACGACGACGTACTCCGCTGCATTGATGGCGCGGTGCAGTTCCCGATCCTGTTTGAGCTCAACCAGGGCCAGGGCGATCAGGCGAAAACGCAGGTGGTGGCGGCCTACAAGCGCCCGAGCGAAGCCGACGCCAGTCGCTGGGTGCTTTCCAGCTATTTCGCCACCGACTGGATGCCTGCAACCACTTCCCGCACGATCATGCCGTTAGCGCTCGACATGGCTCATCTCTACACCGCCTTGCTGCAAGGATTGATGCCGCTGCCAGCGCGCCCGCAGGAAGCCTTGGCCGACTGGGTCGGACGTGTCGAACTAGCGTCTAGCAAGCGCCGTGAAGTGGAGAAGACCCAGGCAAGACTGACCAAAGAAAAGCAATTTAACCGCAAGGTAGAGATCAATGCGATCTTGCGGCAACTGAAATCCGAACTTGAACAATTGAGCCGATGAATCCCGGCATCGGAAGCACAGCGACAAGAGGAAAGAACATGGACAAATTAAAAATGCATTCACCCGATCTCACGCAAGACAACATTGCACGCATTCGCGAACTGTTTCCAGGTTGCGTGACGGAAGCCAAGGCTGAAGATGGCCGTGTGAAGCTGGTAGTTGACTTCGACCAGCTGCGGCAAGAACTTTCAGATTCGATCGTCGAGGGATCGCAAGAACGCTATCACCTCAACTGGCCGGGAAAGTGTGAATCCATATTGACTGCCAATTCAGCGTCACTTATGACGCTCCGACCATTGCGAGATAAAAGCCTTCACTTTGATGAAACAAAAAATCTTTTTCTCGAAGGTGACAACTTAGAGGTTCTTAAGCTTCTGCAGGACACCTACCTGGGGAAGATAAAGACGATATATATTGACCCACCATACAACACCGGCAGCGACCTGATTTACAACGATTATTTCTCGGATGATGCTTCTGATTTTTCTCAAAAGTCTGGTGAGCGCGATCAACTCCAAAATAGACTAGTTTCAAACCCTGATACGCAGGGTCGATACCACTCAAACTGGCTGTCGATGATCTATCCGCGCCTGAAGATTGCACGAAATCTTCTATCAGACGAAGGGATAATTTTCATTAGCATTGGCGACGAGGAGCAAGCCAACTTAAAGAAGTTATGCGATGAAATTTTCGGCGCTTCAAACTTTATCGCGACGTTTCCCAGGATCACAAAAAAAGGTGGGAAATCGACAGATGCTGTATCAAAAAACCATGATTATGTTATTTGCTACTCAAAGTCTGAATCAGTAAAGCTTTACCCCTTTGAACATCGCGACGACGGATTTTCAAACACCGACAAGCATTTTGAAGAAAGAGGCAAGTACAAACTAAATCAGACTCTCGACTATGACACGCTTGGCTACGTCAAGTCACTCGATTACGAAATTGAGGTCGATAGCGTTGTTTACTATCCCGGCAGCGTAACCAGAGAAGAGTGGGAACAAAGGAGAGCAGAAAATCCGAAAGATGGATATCGCTGGAGATGGTCAAAAGAGCTTTTCACTTTTGGCTTGGAGAATGACTTTGTTGTAATTAAAAACAGCAGGAACGGGTCTCGAATCTATACCAAGACTTATGAGAGGGCATCCATTGATGATGCACCAGGAGGAGGTTATATGGTTGTGATCGAGGACAGAACAAAGGCACTGCCAAGCATTGAGTTCATAGAGAATGAATTCTCAAATGACAATGCGAAGAAAGAAGTTCAGCGATTGATTGGCAAGGGAATGTTTGATTACCCAAAGCCATCCAGTTTGGTGAAGACACTGGTCTCATTCTCGAGTCGAGGCGATGATATTGTTCTTGATTTCTTTGCTGGCTCCTGCACAACTGCACATGCAGTAATGAAGGCAAATGCTGAGGATGGCGCAAATAGAAAATTTATCGTTGTTCAGATTCCTGAACCTTGCTCAGAAAAATCACAAGCCCTGAAGCTTGGATTCGAATCTATTGCTGACATTGGAATAGAACGTATCAAAAAGTCTGGCACCTCAGTCTTAAGTGACTCAAGCCTAAATGAATGGAAGCAAGACGTCGGGTTCCGCGTACTAAAAGTCGACACGTCAAATATGGCCGATGTTTTCTATGAACCAGACTCCTTGGACAAGGGAAAACTTGACCTGTTCGTCGACAACATTAAACCCGGCCGCACGCCGGAAGACCTACTGTTCCAGGTGATGCTGGACTGGGGCGTAGATCTGGCTTTGCCGATTGCCAAGAAGACCATCCAGAGCAAGGAAGTGTATTTTGTCGATGACAACGCACTGGCGGCATGTTTTGACGCACACAGCGGAGTTGATGAGGCGTTTGTGAAAGAGCTTGCCACGCGCCAGCCGCTGCGGGTGGTGTTCCGTGATGCCGGGTTCAAAGACAGTGCTGCGAAAATCAACGTGGAGCAAATCTTCAAGCTGTTGTCGCCCGCCACCGAAGTGAAGTGCATTTGAGGTGGCCGTGATGAAGCTGAAGTTCAAAACGCAGACTTATCAGACGGCAGCCGTGCAGGCGGTGGTGGACTGCTTCAAAGGGCAGCCGACCGCTTCAGCCGAAGCCATGAGTTATCGCATCGACCCGGGCAAGGCCCGCCTGGGAGTAGAGGATCTATTTGGCGGGGACGGCTTCAAAAACGCCGATCTCGCGCTGTCCGATTCGGCCCTGCTCGCCAACATCCATGAGGTTCAACGAGCGCAAAACCTGCCGTTGTCGGATGCACTGGTCAAGACCAAGGTAGCAAAGGTCAATCTCGACATCGAAATGGAGACCGGCACTGGCAAGACCTATTGCTACATTAAGACCATTTTCGAGCTAAACAAGCAGTACGGCTGGAGCAAGTTCATCATCGTGGTACCAAGTATCGCCATCCGCGAAGGGGTAGCAAAGTCACTGCAGATCACTGCCGAACACTTTCTGGAGGCTTACCACAAAAGGGCACGGTTCTTCATCTACAACTCCAAACAACTCCACCACCTGGAGAGTTTTTCGTCGGACGCGGGCATCAACGTAATGGTGATCAACGTGCAGGCGTTTGCCGCGCGTGGAGCGGACAACCGTCGCATTTACGACGTGCTAGACGACTTCCAGTCGCGCAAGCCCATCGACGTGATCAGCGCCAACCGCCCCATCCTGATTTTGGATGAGCCGCAGAAGATGGAAGGTGCTGCGACGCTTAAGTCGCTGGAGGAGTTCAAGGCTCTGATGGTGTTGCGCTACTCGGCCACCCACAAGACCACGCACAACAAGATTCACCGGCTAGACGCGCTGGACGCCTATAACCAGAAGCTGGTAAAGAAGATCGCGGTGCGCGGCATCGCAGTGAAGGGGCTGGCGGGTACGGCGGGTTACCTGTATTTGCAGTCCATCGAGATATCGAGCAAGAAGCCTCCCGAGGCACGCCTCGAGTTCGAGCAGAGGCTGGTGGGCGGCAACATCAAGCGCGTTGTACGCAAGCTGGGTAAAGGTGACAACCTGTACGATCTGTCCAATGGGCTAGATCAGTACCGCGATGGTTTCATCGTGGCCGACATCAACGCCCACTCCGACACTCTGAGCTTTACCAATGGAGTTGAGCTCACAGTGGGCGACGCGACTGGCGATGTAACTGAGGCCGCGCTACGCCGCATCCAGATCCGTGAGGCCATCAAGGCACACTTTGACAAGGAGCAGGCGCTCTTCCGGTACGGCGTGAAGGTGCTCACGCTCTACTTCATTGATGAAGTGGTCAAGTATCGTGACTATGCCGCGTCCGACGAAAAAGGTGAGTATGCCCGCATCTTCGAGGAGGAGTATCAGCTCTACCTCAACGAAATGCTTGATCTGGATGAGACACCGTACATCAAGTACCTTAAAGGAATTTCCGCAGACAAGACCCACAGTGGCTACTTCTCTATTGACAAGAAGAGCAAGCGGCTGGCCGACCCCGCAGTCGCTGCGCGTGGTGAAAACGCCGGGTTGTCTGATGACGTGGACGCTTACGACCTGATTCTGAGGGACAAGGAGCGGTTGCTGTCTTTCTCCGAGCCGGTGCGCTTCATCTTTTCGCACTCGGCCTTGCGTGAAGGCTGGGATAACCCGAACGTGTTCGTGATCTGCGCCCTCAAGTACAGCGACAACACTATTTCGCGCCGCCAAGAGGTGGGGCGTGGCTTACGACTGTCCGTAAACCAGAGTGGCGACAGAATGGATCACCCGGCCACGGTGCATGATGTGAACGTGTTGACCGTGGTGGCCAGCGAAAGCTACAAGGACTTCGTCGCCGCGCTGCAGAAGGACATCAGCGATTCGCTGTCAGCACGTCCTCGCTTGGCCGATGAGGCCTACTTTACAGGCAAGGTGCTTAAGACGGCGACTGGCGATGTCGAGGTCACTCCACAGCTTGCTAAACAGATCTACAAGTACCTACTAAAGCACGACTACACAGACGACGCAGATCGCATCACCAGTGCCTATCACGAAGCAAAGAAGGACGGCGTGCTGGCTGCTCTACCGCCCGAACTTGCACCACACGCCGAGCAGGTCTTCAAGCTGATCGACAGTGTCTTCAGCGAAAGCCAGTTGCCCGATATTGGCGACGACCGCAAACCTAAAACGAACCCGCTCAACGCCAACTTCGAGAAGCAGGAGTTTAAAGAACTCTGGAATCGGATCAATCGCAAGGCAGCTTACAGCGTTGAGTTCGACTCCAACGAGCTAGTGCAGAAGGCAGTCAGCACCCTCAACGACAAAGATGCTGGTCTCCGAGTAACTCCGTTGCAGTACACAATCCAACACGGTGAGCAGGCAGCCGCTGTGACCTACGAAGGGATAAAAGGCGGCAATACATTCGAGCTGAAAAACACGGAGACGGAAACCAACCGCGCCTCAATCCATTCAGCAGTCAAGTACGACCTGATCGGCAAGCTAGCCGAAGGCACCCAGCTAACGCGGCGCACAGTGGCCGAGATTCTGAAGGGACTCAGCACCGCTGTATTTGCGCAGTTCAAGACCAACCCAGAGAGCTTTATTTCCGAGGCGGTACGCTTGATCAACGAACAGAAGGCCACCGTCATCATCGAACACTTGGCCTACGACCCGGTCGATGACAAATTCGACCTGGACATCTTCACTGCAGGACAAACCAAACAAGACTTCAGCAACGCTGTCAAAACACCCAAGCACCACATTTACGATTTCGTTCTGCCGGATTCCGGATCGAGGCCGGAGCGCGATTTTGCGGAGGCGTTGGAGGCTAGCGCTGAAGTCGTGGTGTACGCCAAGTTGCCGCGTGGCTTTCTGATACCGACCCCGGTCGGCGACTACAACCCCGACTGGGCCATCTCATTCAAGGAAGGCTCGGTGAAGCACATCTACTTCGTCGCGGAAACCAAGGGGTCGATGTCCTCGATGGATCTGCGCGAGATTGAGAGAACCAAGATCAAGTGCGCCCGTAAGTTCTTCGATGAGATGAACCGTCGCTTCGCCCCGGAAAACGTCAAGTACGACGTCGTGGACAGCTTCGGAAAATTGATGGAAGTTGTGAAGCTATAACTGCTTTGCATTTCTTGTCAGAAGCGCAAAGCAACAGATAAAGCTTACTTCGGACCAAGCCCATATAGCAAGCACATGGGCTTGTTTCAGTTCGGCAAAAAATGATTGTGTTTCAGCATGGAGGTTGTATGAAAATCAAACTAAATAGCGGCTGCACGGTAGAGAAATATAACGCCAACGATCTCTCGCAGGAGATAGAGTGGGCAAGAACTACGGCGTACAAAAAAGCCAACCATACGGCTGACACCTGGCAGGGTCGATCTGCTTATAAGCGGTTTGAAAATATTTTTCTCGGGGATTTAGCAAAAAATATTGTCAAAAGATACTTGCTGGAAAGTCTCCCGGAGGTTGAGGCTTATTTGCTTGAATACGACAAATTAAGAACTGACGATTTCAGAAACCGGGATATGTTTGATCTCATGATAAAGAAGAATTTAACTTCGATTGAAATTGAGGTTAAATCTTCAGGTGAAAAATCAATCGCAAACCCATCTGCCTTACACACATCTCGCCGACTAATTGTTAACCAGCCTGGGCCTCATTACCATCTGTCTGACATATGCGTGCAGGTCATGTTTGTTCCGGGCAACATGAGTTTCTTCAGAAATGAAAACGTCTCGTCAAGCCTATCCATTGAGCAATACTCAAGCCAGTATGCACGTGATTTTATCGTTGCGGCTGTAGATGGGTACATTATGGGTTTTGCAAACTTGGAGCAACAAAAAAAGGCTTTGGAGAGCTTCTTTTCAGTAAACAACAGCGGGGCTGGTGCCAATCGAAGATCCTATGCGGATTTAATTCTCTCCAATACCTGCCAGCCTGATTTTCTTGCCGAAGTTATTAGGAAATCTGTTGGAATATAGTCCGAGGCTTTACCCGATAAGAAGCAGACGTTCTGCCTCTCTTCGCCTAACAAGCCCGGGCAAAATTTTCCCGCCACCATAGACCCAGCGACGCAGTTCCTGCCCGGCAGCGCCCCAGTCCCGCCGGTTAATCCGTCTCCGCAACGTCGACGTCTGTAGCCGTCCAGCGCCGAGATTGAATGCGAAATCGACAATGGCTGCGAGCCGCCCCTCCGGCTCAGTGGCGAGTACCGGGCAGTAACGCAGCGTGGCTGTCATCGCTTTCACAAGGTCTTGGGTCAGATAGGCATCAGCCTCGTCTTGCGTGATCGGCGGGTGATCCTGCGTACACAAGTGGCCATAGCCAATCGTCCAGAATCCGGCTGGGCACACGTAGGGGATAGCGGTGATTTCGATGCCGCGCTTCACCTGTCGCTCAAAACCCTCGAAGCGTTTGGCCAGTTCGACAGCAGCTTGCGGCACTGTCACGGTCGCACCCGATCAAAAACGCGACCCAAGAACCAGAAATTCAGCACACCGGCCCACAGCGCCTGATCGGCCTCCGTCCAGGCATGCAGGATCGCCGTTCCCCAACCAGCACCGGCGGTGACAGCAGCCGCAAACGCCGCCGTTTTCGCCGCGCAGTACAGGGCCATGAACCAATAGGTGATCACCGGCCGCACGCTGATCGATAGGGCATCTGCCCAGCGCACACCGGAACGCTGTCCCTGCGCCGCGACGGCCTCGCGCAAGGCATCGATGGCACCAGTATTCCACGCGGCATCGGCAGCAGCACCGATCTCACCCATGCGCTGCGCCCCACGCAGCCTCTCGAACTCCAGCGCCTTGTCCTGCATCGCCAGTTCGTGACTGCGCTCACCATTGCGATCCATCCATTTCAGGATTTCCGGAGCCAGGCGAAACGCACCACCCAGCAGACCACCCAGTAGCGTCTCGATCATTGCCCACCTCCGAACAGCTTGAGTTTCACGAAGGCACCGGCCAGTAGCGCCATGACCATGCCCGTCACCAGCATCTTGATGATGGTGAGTCCGGCGGTTTTCTTGGCCTCGTTGAAGGCATCGAGCAGGTTGCGCAGTTCACGGATGTCGTGGGCGGCATCCTCGCCATCCAGTCCGACCTCGTGCAGGGCATGCCGGGCACCGCGTTCGGCGGCGCGTTCCAGAATTTCCTCGAATTCCTCCTGCGGCAACGTCACCATCTTGCGCCGCTCGATTTGTGCTCCGTCCATTGTTCAGTCCTCCAGAAATGCGAAACCCGCCTCGAGGGCGGGTTTCATGGGGTTGGTGATGTGATGTCAGATGGCGATGCCGGCGCTCCAGCCTGCCGACTTGTAGGCCGTGAGCACGGCTTCGTCCTCGATGAAACAGAGCCAACCAACCTTGGGGGCGTAATACTCCCAGGCGCTCGCCACCCGGACGGCGATCTGGTTGGTCTTGCCGGCCCAGACGCCGGTGGCGGCGGCGGGGACAATGTAGCGATCACCGTCGACGGGGCTTGCCGGCGGCGTGGTCAGATCCCGATCCTTGACCGAGAGCCCGACGACCGCCCCGAGCCGCTTCAGATTCGCGTCCATGCTGGTGTTCCAGCCGGATTCGCCGAGCGTCCAGCCGTAGCTGAGTCCAAGATTGGGATCAGTGCTTGCCATCAGATGCCTCCATAGTATTTGCCATAGTTCAGGCCGTACCCTGCGCGATCGACACTGCGGGTCTGCTTCTGCCAACTGGTGTAGCCGGCACGCACGGATTCGATCTCGACCTTGAACTTGCCGTTGATGCGACCCAGTCCGCTATCGGTCGCCTCGTCCGTGGTGAGATACGTCCATGCAGTTGTGGTGAGACCCGCCACAGTTTTCTGGAGCGAGTTGTTCTCGTTGTAGAAGCGCACCGTGTAGGTGGTACCGGCTTCCGGGCCGATGTTGCCCTCGGCCTGCGTCACCAGATAGACGGTCTGCTGCATCCGGTCACGATGGGCCCAGGTGAGCGCAATCTGGCCGAGCATCGTCGTCGGCCACATCACGTTATTTACTTTGACGTTGCCTGGCGGATAGGGCCGTATCATGCGCCCGGCAAACGTGTAGCTGTCCGTCGGTGCCGCCGATTCCGCCAGCCGCCCAAGGCCGGTCGCCGGCAGCATCTTGACCTGCAGCGACTCACCGGAGAGGTATTGCTCGGTGACCAGCGCCTCGAACGCATCGGCGAACCAGATGCGCGCCGAGGCCAGGTGCCGTTCCGGTACCGTGTCGAGTACGCCGCGCTCCACCGTGACCGTGCTGGCCACCAGATTGATCGCCTTGACCGCCACGATCTCGTTGTCGATGTAGGCGTAGGTGTCGAGTTTCACGACGTCCAGATCCTGGCCATTGCCGATGGTGAGCACCGTGGTCTGCTCGTCGATGGCATTGGTCACCGTCGCATTCGGGGTGAAACCCATCGTATCCACTTCGGCAAAGGCGGCGCTGCCCTGGCGCGTCAGCAGCTTCACGTTGAGCGAGTCGCCAGATGGGCGGCTAGCGCAAGCTACCAGCAGTCCGCCCTGCGGATCCAATTCGTCCCTGGCTGTTTGCGATTCGCCGACCACCCGTTTGACCACGGTCCACCACGGCGCTTCGTTCAGCCGCCGATACGGCACAGGGGCCGGCGAGGTCAGCGGCGACACCCACGAGGTAGGGGTCGGGGACACGTAGGAGGCGGACGGCAGACCGAAGATGTCTTCCACGCACTCGATGCGCACCCGGCCATCGGTCAGCGTGCCGTAGGACACGCGCGCAATCCGCATAACCAACTGCGCGATCCCCAGTTCCGGCCAGGTCAGTTTGAACACCTCGCCGATATTGAGGTTCGACGCCTGCCGGTTGGCGATCAGCGTCGCCTTGGCCAGCGGCACCGAGAGTTGCTTAAGATCGCCCAACGCAACGCGCGATGCCAGACTGCCGTTGCTGATCCCTGGATAGTCGACCGTCGCCGACGACACCACGCCCCCCGCCAATTCCAGTGCCGCCAGGTCATGTACTGTGATGGCGGCATCCTTGTCGGTGGAACGGTCGCGGTAGCGCACGGTGACCTGATTGATGAGCTCCGATTCCGATGGCCGGGAGAAACTCTCCAATTCCAGAATGTTCGAGGCATCGAGCACTAATAGGCTCGCGACGTTGTAATCGGCACGGGCCAGCTTGAGCACAAACTTGCCGGTGCGCGGATGAACGTAGAGCGTGCCATCGATGTGCCGAAGTATCTCGGCGATGAATTCCTCCAGCGGCTGTTCGCGATCCCAGAGCAAGGACAGTCCGTACTGCTCCGAGGCCAGCGTGTTGGCTGCCGTCTGGAAACTGCTCGCATCGATTTCGCTGGCGGCGTAACCCAAGCCCCAGGTGGCATTGTTCAAGCATTCGTAGATGATGTGCGCCGGGTTGGCATCGCCATTGATGTAACCGCTCCCCAAGGCCGCTGGTGCCGGGATGCGCCGCGCCTCGATGCTCCACGGTTTGACGTAGGGGTTCATCGCTGACAACTGGCACTGCTGGGCGATGATCGATACCACGCCTCGGAAGGCCGGAATGACGCTGCCGAGCTTCTGCTGCAGATAGCCCGAGATCGTTTCCGCCGGGCCGCCCAGTTTGATTTCGACGTAGCCCTGCACACCTCCCTCGCGGGAATCCCCACCGAACAGTTCCGGAGAGTTGACGTAGATCGTCTGCGAGGACGTGATGCTGCCGCTCCAGGCCGTGCGCTCGCCGACAATGATGCGCGTCACCGCATCCACCGGCCCGTGGCAGATCGCCAGATGGAGGCCGGCGTAATACCGATGGCCAACGACATAAGATGACGAACCTCCACCGCCTTTACCGCCGCCACCCATTTACGTCATCTCCTGCGGTTGCTCGCGCTGCTGTTCGACGGCGTCCGCCAACCGGCACGCCATTGCATCGCCGGTGGCGCGCAGCCACTCGGCTGTCACACCGTCCTGCCGGAAATCATCAAAAGTGACGCCATCACGCGGAAACCACTTGCGCAGGCCGGCGTTGCAGTAGCCAAACGCCTTGGCATCATCATGGGTCACGATCATTTCTTGCCTCCGCTACCGGACGACTGGCGGATCTCGGTGGTCTTGACGTCGCCGTACCAGACCACGTTGGCCTGACGGATGACGCGCGTGCCGAACAACACAGGAATGGGCTTCCCGGATTCCGCCACCGGCACATCGAGGTTGCCCGGCGTGGCGGAAGCGGGTTTGGGCGGCTTCGGCGCAAGCAGCATGCCGATCACCGTGGTGATCACCCAGATTGCGATCTGTACCCACATGGATCTGTCCTCAGACGATGGAATCCCCGGCAAAGGGGTTCTTGGCCGGAATCCAGGGAAACCCGCCGAAATTGAGACTGTTGCCAAACTTGGTCTGGCACGTAGCGAACGTCCGGTCGCAGCCAGCGAAGGCCTCGAACGCGACACCGACGGCGAGGCCAGGTAGTACGGCCGAGAGCGTGATGGTGTCGCCCGAGTGATTGGTGATCATGCGCGGCACGCCACCAACGCGCAGATAGCCCCCGGTCAGCCAGCCGGATGCCTGCGACAGGAAGGTGCTGGAGGTCACGTTCAGCCCGGAGAATGACGCCACCGTGCCGGCCAGCTTGTAGGCTTGGTTGTTTACCCCGCATCCCGGATCGAACAAGGCGTGGCGGCAGCCGGTCTGGTAGTGGGCACGTAAGCCGGGGCGTTTCAGCGCCGTGAAGATCGACTCGCAGCGAATCTTCGCGGTACTGCCCACGAACGCGACGGAGGCCACACGCCCCTTCCACCAAGTGATGTACTCCGAATCACCGAAGTGGTTGCGGAACACCGTGACGGACACCACACCGTTGGGGCGCGCGGCCGCGAACAACTGCGCCACAGCAAAATCACGGGCGCACTCAAGGTCGATGCCGTTCCGGGCAAACTCCGGCGATTGCTCGACCGCCGAGCGGCGGATCACAGCGGGCTGGTAGCTCTCGACCTGATAGGTGATCGCCTCGCGACCGCTCGTCACCGTCCACACCAGTTGGCCGAGGACGAAGCGATAGAGTTCGACCGGCTGGCCGGCGGCCACCGAGATTTCCTGCGTGTTGTAGCTCATGAAGGTTTCCGGTCAGGATTTCACGCTGCGCATCGGCAGCGAAACTTCCGCGACACTGTCGGTTTGCCAGTTGATCTCGATCTGGTCGGCATCGAGACGCGTCTTCTCCAGAAAGTAGATGGCGACCCAATCCTCCGGATTGGCATCGAAACCGAACGACTGGTTGATTGCCATCACTTCTTCGTCGCCCGTGGTGCCCGCCCCGAAACTTGTGATCGTGCGGAAATACCAGGTGCCGTTCTTGTGCAGGAAGGCGGCTTCCGTGCGTCCCGGCATCGGATTGAAATAGAGCGCGTAGCCGCGCGAGGCCACCGTCATCACCGTCTGGTTGGAGAGGATTTTCTTGGTCGGGACGATGGATGCTTCCCAGGTGGGGTGCCAGAACGTAGTCAGACGACCCAGTCGGGCGGCCAGCCAGCCTCGGAAAGCAGCAATCTCCGCGCGGTTCTTGAAGAGGTAGTCGAAGGAACGTCGCACGAAGGGGCGCGCGGCATGGTCATCCACCGCCGTGATGCCGGTCTCGAAATCCAGCACCTCGGCCAGTCGCAGGTAGTCGGCATCGACATCGCGTACCCGATTCGGGCGCGCGATCCACACCGGAGTTGAATTGAAGGTCGTCGTCGACTCCTGCTTCGCTATGGCCGTGGTGCCGGCAATGTCGAACACTAATCGAGCCCGGGCGATGGCGTCGGTCACGCGCGACACGCTCTGCGTCACCCGCAGACGGGCCGTGCGTGCCGGCGTCACGAACGCACCTGCCGGCCAGGTTTGCAGCAGCGGTTGCTTCAGGGTCACGGCATTGCTCGCCACCGACAGCACTTCCGCCGCCTCAGTGTTGCGGCTGTCCGATCCGATCACCAACAGACCATCGGCCTCGTACTCCAGGTGGGTGGTGGTCAGCGGAATCACAGTGCTGCCTGCCGAGACCGTGATTGCCAGGACACCCTTGTCGGGCCAGATGGGCAGCGCATAGACACGCGATTGCCAGGCCGACAGCAGCACATCGAGCAGCGCCGCATCGTCGCGGCCGACCAGGATCGAGAACTCCAGCGAGCGGCGCGGCTTGGCGCGCAGGCTGACCCGCTGCTCGGTGCCATCGCGGGCAGCCAGCACGTCAGTGGCCCACATCAGACGTTCCAGCCAGCCGTCCGCCCAGTTGGGCTTCAGGCCGAACACCACGACACGCCGACCGGAGATCGACAGGGTCGGAGTTTCGTCGGGAAACTGGAAGGTGAAACTCGCCTCGATCACCGGCGGCCCGTCTAGGCTTACCGAGACGTTGTGCAGGCGCGACTCCAGCATCCCGTAGGTGGTCGGCGGATTCGCCGGGGCGGCGAGTGTGATGCCGCCATCGTTCTGGCCGACGACTGCTGACAGAGTCTTGGGGGCGAAATGGGCGTTCCAGACCTCGACCTGGCGCATCTGCGTCGACAGCAGGTTGCCCAGTGCGATCTTGGCCGGCAGCAGGTGGACGTGGTGATACCAGTCCTGCTCGAACTGACGAACGACATTTCCCGCAAAGCCAACCACGATCTCGGCGACCGGCAGATTGTTGGTCATCGCCCCCGCATTCGGCGGGTTGCTGGCCACAGATCCCGGATAAGGCAACGTCAAGGGTGCTGGCAGGAACTTGTAGGCCGCGCCATAGGCGGGATCAGACGGCAACCCGGAGGGCAGGATGGCTCCAGCGTAGGTCGTCATTTCAGAAATCCGTAGCCGCCGTAGCTCATACTGAAGACCATCCAGTCGCTGCCGCCCAGCGTGACGATGTCCTTGTTCACGTACTGCCCGTTCATGCGCAACAAGCGCACGCCGGGCGCAAAACCCATCATCGAGTAAAAGTAGCTGGGAGTTGGGCGGCCGACTTCGACCGTCGCGGGATACAGCGGCGTGACGCCGTTGAAGGCAATAGGCGAATAGCTGTCGAGTTGGCGCGTGGTCGCGTTGTAGAAGGCCCGCACCGCGTCCGTGCCGGAGGTGCCGACCTTCCACTTGTTCGTATTGCCGTCGATGTCGGCTCGCACATAGGTGCTGTAGGTGTCCGACAGGAAAGCCCCGCCAGTGAACGTGCAGGCCTTGGTGATCGCGCCGAAGATGAGCGGCCCGTAAGTGGTGCTGGCCGTCTGCACGATGCAGTAACACCAGCCGTCGCCACCAAAGAGGAAATACTCGGCGCTGCCCGACATCTGCGACACGGAGAACGAACCCGAGGCGACGGTCTGCGAACTGTAGGCCAGACCACTGTTGAAACTGGTCGAGCCGTACCAGGCGACGTAGCTCGCGTAGGAATGCAGGTTAACGAACTGGCCACTGGCGGCGTGCTGCAGATGCAGACGGTAGTAACCCGCGTCCGCCTGATACATCAGTTGCGTGTAACCACAGACCCCGGTGGCGAAGAGCCGAATCTTGTCGAGAAGATCGTTCGGCGAGGTGGTGATGCCGGATTGAAATGCCATCGCTTACCTCACGCGAGCTTCAAGGCCCAGTAGTCGCTGTAGCCGGTGCGGAACACGTCCTGCACCACCAGATGATCGACGCCGCCGACGCTGATGATGTTCTCGACGGCATTGGCGTAGCCGGGAACGCAGTAGCAGCCTTCCATTTCGCCCAAGCCGGCCAGGATGAAGGGCAGCAGCGGGTAGGAGCCATCGGGACATTCGCGGGTGTTGCTGCCCCAACTATTCGGCCACATTGCCGACACCCCGGTCCAAACGCCGGTCGGCGCGTAGTACGCACCCGAGTAGCCCTGCGACTTGGGCAGGTGGTTGCGGTAGGTGTAGGAATTGCTCCAACGCGTCGAACTGTTGTATGTGCCGCCGACCAGGAGCGGATACGGGTACTGGCCCGGCGTGGCATAGGGGAGAAACAGACCAAGGTGCAGCATTTCGTAATAGGTGCCGGTCTTGGCCACCATGACGATGCGACGCCCGTTGGCCACGATCCAGTAGGGCATGGCCGATGCCATGAGCAGCGCGTAGAACGTCCCGCTTGGGTTGTACTGGCCATCGAAGGTCTGCGCCGGATTCCAGCCGACGAAGCCGCGCAGTTTCCAGTTGCCGTAATCCGCGCCAGCCTCAGACAGGATGCCGACGTTGATCTGCTCGGTGCCAGCCAGCCCAGGCCCCTGCAGCACCAGTTCTGCCGGCGGTCCCGGCACCCAGCGCAACACCGACCAGCGCTCGTTGGCTGGCAGCATGTCCTGGGTGACGAACTGCTTGAGCCGGTTCAGCAGATCGAGATAATCGGTGGCGGTGCCACTGGTAAAAGCCATGGCTTACCTCAGTAATTCGCGCACGGCCGAACCGTTGCGCGAGAGCACGTTGAGAATGGTTTTTTCACCGGCGGCGGAATTCAGGTAGTCGGCCGCCATGCCGGGATCGATGACGTTGACGATGCGCACGGATTGCGACGGCGCAGTGGCCGGCACGGAAGCGACATCTGGCACCAGGCCACCGTCGGCGAAGGCCAGACGCGGCCCCAACCAGCGGGGTGCAGCCAAACCACCGTTCAAGGCGTGCAGGAATTCGACGCCGACTCGGCGCACTGCCTCCGCACGCAGGACGTATTCCCCGGCGGACAGTCGTGCCGGAATGGAATCGCTGGTGGTCGTACCCGGCCCGGTGACGTAACCACCAGACGCAAAACCGGCCCACTGGAATAGTCCAGAGATCAGGCCACCCAAGCCGCCACCGCCGCCCTTGCTCATCCCGCCGAACAATTCTTCGGCGATCTTCTGCGCAGCGATGCGGTTGATGGCCGAAATGACCGAACGGGCAAAGTCAGCAAAGGCATCCTTGGCCGATTTCGCCCCCGAACCGATCTGCTCGAACATCGTGGCGAAGGCGTTCTCCACATCACCGTTGATACGAGTGGCGACATCGTCGGCCTCGGTCTTCAGGCCGGCGACCTCCACCTTAAGCCGGGCCACCCGATTGATGGCTTCTTCCGACCCGGTGGACGCGGCCAGTTCCTGCATCTTCGGAATCAGACCGTCCACTTCGGCGGCGGTCTGCTGGTGCAGTTCGAGCACGCTGCGCCGCATCTGCGTCTCGGTGAGCATCCCGGCATCCTTCTGCACCTGCAGTTCGCGCTCGCGAATGGCCATGCGCTCCGTGACGACGCCGTACTGGCGCTCGAGTCTGGCGAGTTCCGCCAGGTCCGCCTCGACATTGATCAATTGTCCGACATCGGCCGCGCCGGTGGTGTCCCCTATGCGCTGGAGTTTCTCGATGAGCGGCTGGTATTCGCGCTCCAGCCGGGCGCGGGTCACATCGCTCCCGGTGCCGCCCCGAACTTCTGCCAGGCGGTCGCGCACGCGGGCGAGTTCATCGGCCAGTTCCTTTTCTGCCTTGGCGGCGGCGTGGGCATTGGCGACCTCGACTTCGCCGCGCTTCATATTGAGGACGGTGATCTCGCCTTCGAGTTTCTTGACCTCGGCTTTGGCCCGTAGTCGCTGCGCCTCATCCTTCCCGCCGACCGCAATGGCCGATTGCGCGGTCAACTCCTGCTGTTTAGCCGCCAACTCCTGATCGATGGCCTGCTGCTCGATCTGCGTCTTGCGGCCGTAGTAGTCGCGGATCGACACCAGACGGTCATCGAGCGAGCGATCCAGGGCCGTCTTCTGCAGATCGAGTCCTTCCTTGAGGACTTTGAATTCCGATTCGGCCTGCGTCTTGACCAGCGCCAGCTGTGCGCCGGTCGTGTCCTTCTCGGCACCACCGGCCGATTTCTTCTCGCACTTGCCATTGACCCATTGCCCGCCCGACACCACGCAGGCGATGCGCTGCATGTCCTCGGTCGGCTTGCCGGTCGGCGTCTTCTCTTCGGGGCGCTTGGGACTGGTCAGGTCGTCCAGTCGCTTCTTCGCCCCCGCCAGTTCCTGTTCCCATTGGGCGAGGTTCTTGCGCAGCGTCGCCATCGCGCCATCGTTGAACTTGACGTCAAAGGGCATGAACGGCACCGGAGCCTTGCCGGTGTCGACCTTCTTGCGCGTCGAATCGACCAGTTCCTGAATCCGTGCGACCTCGTCACGAGCGCGCTTGATCTCTGTGCCGTTGAAGACCAGATTACCGACCCCGCCCAAGCCAACCCACAACGCCTTCAACGTTCCGGCCTCGTTGGCCGCCTCGCGCATGGCATTGGTGATGTTCGTCAGTTCCGGCAGGAAGTCGCGGGCCAGCGCAATGCCGAGCGAGGAGGAGGATGCCTTGAGCGCCGTGAGGTTGTCGTTAAAGGCTTCTGCCGAGCGGGCCGTCTCGGTGGTGAGCTTGAGGCCAAGCCGCTCGGCCTCGGTCGTTAGTTGGTTGATGCCGGCCGCACCCTGATTCAGGAACGGGATCATGTCCATGCCGCTTTTGCCGAACAGCTTCACGGCCAGCGCTGTCTTGACCGCGCCATCCTCCAGATTGGCGAAGACATCGGCCACCTGTAGCAGCACGGCTTCGGTGGACTTCATGCTGCCATCGGCATTCCTGACAGAAATCCCCAGGGCCTCGAAGACCTGCGCCCCGTCGCCGATGCCGGTGTTGGCCTCGGTGATGTTCTGGGACAGCCCCTTGATCCCCTTCTGCAGAGTCTCCAGGCTGACATCGGACAATTGCGCGGCGAAGCGCAAGGTCGACAGCGCCTCGACCGAGATACCGATTTTTTGCGAGAGCTTGTTCAGCTGATCCGCTGAATCGATGGCGCTCTTGATCATCGTGGCGAACCCGGCCACCGAGAGCGACATACCGAGTCCAGCAAGCAGTCCCTTGACCCGGCTCGATTCATCGCCGAGCTTGGCCAGGTTGCCGCGAATCGAGTCGAAGGCCGAGCGGGTCTGGTCGACGGCAGTAATCAGCAGTTGGGCGCGATCCTGAGTCACGACGGATTCATCTCTCTCAAATCTTGGTCAATTGCTTCTCGATGGCTCGGGCCAGGACGGGCATCTGGCCGCGTACCGTCCCTTCCAGATCGAAGCGGCGTTTCATGGATACAGCCGGTACCAGCACGGCAATGGGAATCTCTGTGCCGCGCTTGATCGACTTCGCGCCGGTGCGGCTCCGTTCCGCGCGCTTGAACCGGGTCAGTGCCGAGGCGTTCTCGCGCAGGTTCTCGGCCATCAGGATGGACTGACCGTTTTTGCGGATGAAATAGGCGTTGCCCGAACGAATCAGCGTATCGATGACCCGCTTAAAGGCACGGCGACCGATGCGACGCCCTTCCTCGGTCAACGGAATTAGCATCCGGCCCGACACGGTGCCGCCCCGAACGTGGATGCCCAACCAAGGAATCTTCGAGCCGATGAGCAGCGCCGGCAGTTTGTCCGGGTTGCGGTCATAGACCTTGGCCCGCAGCGATCTCACGAAGGCCGGTTTTCTGACAGTGAAATCGGCATTCATCCTGCTGCGAACGGCATCGGCAACAGTCTTGCCGCCAGATTGCATCCCGGTCGCGACCGCCTTGTGGATGGCGGCCTGCTTCTGCCGGCTCCAGGCATCGAAGCGGGATTTGTCGAGCAGGCCGGAGGCGGTCAGGGAGAGTTTCAGCACGACAACACCTTCATCATTCGGCGCAACGCCTCACTGCTGCCCTGGCTGCCAGTCGCGGTCACCGACAGGAGATTCGCCAATTGCCGCGACTCCTGGCGGTCGATGGCGGCCAGAAAGGCTTCGGTTTGCGCCAGCGTGTAGTTGAGAATGTCGGCGTAGGCGTGCCCCGCGCCGATCAAGCGTTGGAGGGCATGGCTCCAGACGTCTGGTGTTCGAGGGTCTGGCCGATTCGCGCCGCTGCCTGCGTCACGCTCGGCAACAGGCGCCGGATAAAAAAATCGGCATTCACCTCGAACACCGCTTCGGCGAGGCTCACGGCCTCGTCGAGATCGAGCCCAGCCACCCAGTCGGCCGGGCGGCGCGTCGCAATGGCGATAGCGGCGATCACAGCCTCGCCGTGCTCGGCCAGAAGTGCCAGCCAATCAGGTGACGCTGATAGACTCGCTGCGATGGGCTGTACAGCCCGAGCGAATGCCGGCACCTCGCCCACCTTGAGCGGCGTGAGTTCGATGTGCTCGCCAGCGATCTCGACGAACGCCGGCACCGGCGGCAGTGCCGCGAACGTGTCCTTGCTCATCACAGCAGCACGATCCGACCGAATTGGCCGAGCGCGCCAGCAGCCGGCTTGGTGAGATCGGCCAGCACCTGCCCGGATAACTCGAACTTCATGAGTTCGGTGCCGATCACAGACAAATCTTTCGCCGGATTGATGGCCACCCGATAGAGGTCGATCACGACTTCCTTGTTGGCGTCGGCCGTGTTCAGACCCTCGAAGCGAACCCAGCGCTCGGGCAAGGGCTGCGTGAACATCGCGGTGACGTTGGCCGCACCGTAGCTGTAGCTGGCCGTGATGGCACCGGTCACGCCGGTGATGTCGGTGAACTGGATGGAACCGTGCTTGGCATTGACCGTGTATTTGCCCGCTGCCACGGTCGTGGCTCCGGCCTTGATCACCACGGTGGAGACGTTCTGCTTGCCGAGCAAATAGAGTTTCCCGAGTTCCGCTGCTGCGATGACCGGCTCGTCGGTCACTGTGCCGGTGGTGACCGCCGTGGTGGATCCGTAGAGGGAGAGTTCCAGGTTTGTCTGGATCAGTTCTTCCAGCGTGCAGGCAAACTCGCCTTTCTTGGTCTTGATGAGTTGCAGATCGGTCAGCCGCTGGCCGGATTGGGACTCCTGGTGTTCCAGGGTGTCCACCGAAAGCGACACTTTGAGGTCGGGGACGTTGCCGACGAAAGTGAGCCCCTGCGGATTGCCGTTGCTGTCACGCGCGCCGATGAAGACGCGACCTTGTCCGGAAAAATAGGCCATTGCTTACTCCTGAGTTGGGTTGGATTGCTTGGAGGGTTTCGCCGAAGGTGTGGAATCTGGCGTTGCAGTGCGCGCGCTGCCGATTTCGCACAGCCACTGGGCGCTGTCTTCGGCCAGGTCGATGACCTCGCCGGGGTTGCGCGCAATGCCGGCGTGTTCGTGGGGTTTCAGAAGTTCGACTTGCATGGATTCATCCTTGGATTGAGAGATCGGCGGCGAGCGTTCGGTAGATGATCTGGTAGCGAGATGGAATGGCGGCTGCCGTGGCATCGGCATCCTCCACATCCCACTCGCAGTCCAATTCGCGGATGCCGAGACACAGGCCACCGAGATTGACGTCGGTCAGCAGCGCCAAGTGGGCAGCCACCAGCAACCGGTCGGCGATCACCTCTGGCGCGTCGTTGCCCGTTTCGCGCGCCAGCGCCACCACACGCACGACCAGCTCTCGCTCGACGCGGTCGTTGGGGCGCTGGGCAATGGTGTCCGACTCGGGGAACACCAGCAGCGCCGGAGACTGCTCGCGGGTGAGGCCGGTCGGCGGCGAGCGACGTACCTGCGCCCCGACTGTGGCGGCGACGGGCGTGAGTAATCCCGTCACCGCTTGCAGAATCTGCTCACGGACCGAGTTAGGCATGGCCGGCCTACAGTCGAGTGAGCGAGGCGCGGGCCTCGGTGCCGTCGCCCATCGCGGTCACTTCTCGGACCCGATAGGTCTGGCCCGCGATTTCCAGGGTGTTGCCGGCAGCCAGCAGCGGCAGCCGACTGACCGGATAACGGATGGTGTAGTTGCGGGAGACACCCAGACCATCGAGCACGTCCTCATCGGGTGCACGGAAATCAACCATGACCTCCGTGCTCCCGACGATTGCCCGCGTCAGCAGGTTTGAGCGTGCCGCCGCGTCGTAGATGTCCTCGACGAAGGCCATCAGGACGCCAGCACCTTCACCAGCACGGCTGGGCGATGACACATCGGCAGCGGGTTGGACTGGGTGTGGATGTCGGTGCCGCGCTCGAACTTTCGTGGCTCCTGCTTCGCGTACAGCGGCTGGCCCAGAGTGTTCGCCGTCTCGTTGAAGTCGGCTGGCGCGAAGTAGGTAGCGAACGTATCCACCGTGCCCTGCGGAAAGGCGTGCCCCTCGCCGGCAGCGATGAAGCGATGCACGTTGTCGTCGCCGTCGCTGGCTTCGCCGGAGTATTCCTCGAAGGTGATGCCGGCAAAGGTGAAGCCCGTGCGCAGATCGGAACGCAGGGCTAGGCCATCCTGCCAACGGTCGTAGGCGGCCTTGACGTTGTCGTGAGCGGTCAGCGCGTCGAAGAACTCCTCGGAGACCAGGCAGTGCACCCCGTTCATCCGCTCGCCCTTGAGATTCTTCTCGAGGTAGCGCTTGAGATCGAGGCACTTCTTCTTCACGTCCGTGGCAGCGTTACTCAACTGGAAGTTGACCACCTTGGGCGTGATGTCGAACAGGTCGAACAGGTTGTAGAGCTCCGAGCCGTCGGCATCGAGGATGATGCCCTTGAGCGCGCCGATGCGCAGGTGCTCCAGGGTGATGGAGTGCTTGTTGCGCATCGTCTGCAGGTGCTCGGCCATCACGGAGGCCACCGTCGACAGTTCGGTTTCCGAACCGAAGGCGCGGATGCCTTGGACTTCCTCGGGCAGCACCACGTCGTCGTGGGGGATGTGGGGGATGGCGAACGAGCGCAGCTTGCGCTTGCCGCGCTTGCCGACGGTACCGGGCGAGCCAACAGGCATGGTCGGTAGCAGGGTCAGGATGCCGTTCTTCTCCTCCACCACCACGGAACGGAAGCGCACCGGCTTGGCCGGGAACAACCCCATGCTTTCCATGAGGCCGTAGTTGTTGGGCAGGATGTTGATGGCGGCAGTCAGTGCTGACATCGAGAACGACGGATTGTCGAAGGGGTTGTTCATGGTCAGACTCCTTTGCGGATAAGGACGCCGAGGCTCTTCAGCTGCAGGACGGCGGCCTGCTTCTCGGCGACGGTGATGGCGGCGGGCCAGGTCAAGGCGTGGTCGGCGACGATGGCGTGACGCGCCACCATCAGCCCGTCCTCGCGGTCGATGAGTGCCGCGTCACACGGCTGCATCAGGACGCCAGCGGCGTACTGGCTGCCATCGGTGGCGCTCGGGTCGATTTGTTTCACCTTGCCGGTGGTGGTCACGATGCCGACCACTGCGCCCAAGGGCAGCGTCTGGCCGGAGGCGACCGTCACCTGGTCGCGGGAAAACAGGTTCGGCGCTTCGTACTTCAAGAGGTCGCCGAGATTGAGTCCTTCGGTGATGGCGGGCATATCAGTTCTCCTTGCCGGCACGGGCGCGAGCGGCCATCACCAGCGGGTTGTCGTTGAGGGATTGGGGATTCGGCTTGGCGGCATCCGGCGCGATGTGGCTCGTGATTTCCGGGCTGTCGGCACGGGCGGTGAGCAACTGACCGCGTACCGTGGCCGGCGAGGTGCGCGCCGCGAGATAGCCGGAAATGCGCTCGGGGCAGCCGGCCAACGCGCAGAGCTCGGCGACCTCCTGAGCGTCGTCGATGGTCATTTCCGGGGTGGACGTCGGAGGATCAGTGCGATCAGGATCAGCACCAGTCCCATTACCAGCAGGGGTTGCGGGTTCATTCATGGATGTCTCCAGTCTGAGTTGCGAAGAAATGCCCTGCGTGGCCGTCAGAGCCGGCAACACAAGACGTTGGGAAAGCGAATCGGTGAGTTCGAGCAGCACGTCATCGAAGGTGCCGACGGCATCGGCCAGGCCGGCAGCGACCGCGTCGGCTCCAAAATAGATGCCGGCTTCGGTGGCCCGGACTGCATCCGTCGCGAGACTCCGGTGGCTGGCGACGGTGTCGACGAACAGGTCATAGACGCGCCCGACCTCGGCCTTGAGGAAGGCGTGCGCTTCGTCGGAAATCGGCTCGTGTGGGTTAAGGTCGTTCTTGCGCGCCCCGGCAAAGACGGTGGTGTAGCGAACGCCGTCCTTCGCATCCTTCACCGACTGGTCGGCGTGCATCGCGATGACGCCGATGGAGCCCACGCCGCCGGTGCGCGTGACGATGAAGCGACTCGCCGCCGAGCCGATGGCATAGGCCGCCGAGAAGGCCATGTCGTTGGCCAGTGCCCAGACAGGCTTGACCTTGGTCGCGGCGCGCACCCGGTCGGCCAGGTCGAAAACGCCACCCGACTCGCCACCTGCGCTATCGATGTCGAGCAGGATCGCCGCCACGTTCGGATCGGCCACCACCGCATCCAGCATCGTGGCGAGCCCCTGGTAGCTGGCCAACCCGGACTCGGCTTCCAAACCGACCGTGCGGCGCACGAGCGTTCCGTAGACCGGCAGCACGGCGATGCCGGTGGCACCCATGGGCTGGGAACGATCCGGAATGGCGTTGCTCGGCACGGCGGCCTGTGGCAGGCCGATGCGCGGGCCCAGCACGGCGAGGATCACCTCGAGCTTGGGACGATGGATCATCAGCGGCGCGCCGAAGAGGCGTGCCGCCATATGTGGCAGCAAGTTCATGGGAATCTTTCAGGCAGGGGGCGTTGCGGTATCGCCAAGGGCGGCGTTGGGCTCGGCGCTGCCGCCGTCCTTGGACGTGCGGCGAGGGTCGGAGTCGAAAATCAAACCCAGTTCATCCGCCCGTGCGTTGTCGGCGGCGATCTCCCGGTCGACGTCCTCGGCATCCATGCCGAAGGCCGAAATGGCTTCTGAACGGGACATCAGGCCCGCACGAATCGCGAGCAGCATTGCTTTGAATTCCTTCTCGGGATCGACCCACTGCCAGCCCTGTGCAATCCATTTGCAGGCGGCGTACTCGCGGCGACGGCGCGTAAATCCCGGCGCAGCGATGGCTCCCGATAGGACTGCCTGATCAAGCCAGGCATTCCACACCGGGCGGCACATTTGGTGAACCAGCACGCCGTGCTGAATGGCTTCCATCCGGCGGCGAAATTCCAGCAGACCGGCACGGATCGACGAGTAATTCACTCCGGACAGGTCGCCAGTTAGTTGTTCGTAGGTGACGCCGATGGCGGAAGCCACCGCGCGGAATTGCGTGCGCAGAAACTCACCATAGGAGCCGCCAACATCGGCAGGGTCGGAGAATTTCACGTCCTCGCCCGGCTCTAGAATCTGCAAGGTGCCCGGCTCCAGACCCGCGAGCGCCACGCCGTCGGCATCCGACAGGCCTTCACCCATCAGGTTGTCCTCGGGGGCAAGGCGGGTGATGAAGCCGGCGAACATCGCGGCGGTTTTCTTGCGCACCAGTTCGGCGTCGTCGTACTGGTCGAGCTCGTTCAGCTTCACGAGCGCACGGGCCAGCCACGGCTCGCCACGAATCTGGCCGGGCCGCAGCACACGGTAGAGATGCATGATCTCGGCCGCCGGCACCCGCACCGTATCCTGCCCACCCTGTCCCGACATCGGTGAGAGCCGACCGTCCTCCGGGTGAGATCGATAGAGGTGGTAGGCCACGCGCCGCCCCATCGTGTCGAACTCAATGCCGGAGCGCACCACGTTGCCCGATGGCAGTTCGGTGTTGAGTGTCAGCGGCAAGTGCTCGGCTTCAAGCAACTGCAATTGAAGCGGCACGGCCAGCCTGTCCTCGGGACGGCGGGGGCGCAGCCGGATGAAGCACTCGCCGCCCTCGCACATCGCACGCGCGGCGAGGGACTGCAAACCATAGAAATCGGTCTGGCCGGTGGCGTCGGCTTCTTCCGTCCAGTCGCGCCAGAGTGCCTGGACGGCGACGCGGAAGGTTTCATCTTGCGCCATCGACTGCGGCTTGATGCCGGTGCCGACCGCATTGGCGACGAATGCCTCGATGCCGGCGTTGGCCCAAGCGTTCCGGCGTACCAGATCCCGGGATTTCACGCGCAGTTCGTTGGAAGTAGCGAGCATTGCAGCCACTGCACCGGGATTGCCGGGCATCCACGCGAGCGCGCGACGACCGCGCCCGGCCGCCTCGTGCACCGTAGCCCCGCCGAATAGGGTGCGAATTCGGGTCATCCAGCTCATCAGAACCCCTTCCCGGTGGTCACCCGAATCTGGCGCGGCGCGCGCGGATACAGGCCGGTAGCCACGGCATCCTTGTGCATCGCGGCTTCAACCTCGGCGATGGCCTGCTTCAGTTCCTCGACGGTGCGGTACTCGACGGTCTTGTCGCCGAAGGTCACGCGCTTCTCGCCCTTGGCCAGCGCATCGCGCAGGGCCTGCAACTGCACTTCGGTGTAGGTCGGCGTGCTCATCGATAGACCACCAGGCTGATCTCGGGCGTGTCGGCCAGCGACGCTGCCGAGCTGGTGCAGACCAGTTCGAGGTAATCGGCGGTCTTGCCATCAGTGGTGCCACGGGCCGCCGCGAAACGGATGGTTCCCGTCGCGGTGTTGCTCCTGCCCGTGGCGACCCAGCAGTACTTGGCATCGAGAAACGGCGTCTCGAAGTCGATGCGGTAACGACCTGTCCCCAAGCGGGTCACCGAGGCCACGTTGTAGGCGGCGCGAAGCTGGATCGCCCCGCCGACGTAGCCGAAATTCACCCAGGCGCGGGCGAGTCCCGGATGGTCGGGACGGATCAGTCCCTTGATCTCGGTGCCGATGCGGGTGGCGAGCGCCGACAGTTGGGCGGCGAGGCTCATCCCTTACACCAGTGCCGCGTTGAAGATCGCCACGAAGTCGGTGTTGGGGTCGCCGATGTCGGTGGCGGCCACCGCGCCGATGTTGCTGCGCGCTTGCGTCTGCTCGGGGACGGTCAGGGTCTGCGCGGCATCAAAGCGCACCCGCTTGTCGATGGCGGCGGTGAGCGCCGCGATGCCGGTCTGGTCGTTCTGCAACGCCTGCTGGAGTTCCAGCAGGGTGTCGAAGGCTGGGTCGGCACCGCCCAGGATGTCAGCCTTGAGGGCATCGAGCACCGAGACGATCTTCGACGAGGAGTAGGTACTGGTCGTGGCGACCGTCAAATCGTCGATGGCCACCGCCGTCAGGATGGCGGCCTTGAGTTCGTTGATGGCCGCGACCAGGCTCGACTTGTCGGTGGTGGTCAGCGCCGTCAGCGTGCCGGTGCGTCCCTTGACGGTGTTGAATTCCTCGGCGACGCGCAGGACGAAGCTGTTGAGTTGGGTTTGCAGACTCATGGTGGGGTTCTCCAGTGGTGGTAATCAACTGAACCAGCGGCTGCGAATCACGCGCCGGCCCGTTCTCGGGGTTCCAGAAACAGCGAGGCCACCGCGTTGGGTGGCCTCACTGAGTTGTTCGATTTGCGGATCGGGATCGCCGGGCGGCGAGAGTCCGATCTGTCGTTCCAGTTCACGCCAGTGCCGTTCCTCGAAGCGGTCGAGGCCGGCAGCACTCGCCGCCGCGCGGGCATACACGTAGCAGTCCAGGGCTTCGTTGCGCTCGCGCATCTTCTGCCACTCGCGGATGGCGAAGCCGTTGCGGTCGCGCCGCGTGATCAGCTGCTCGGCGCACAACTGCTGCACGAATTCGGCATCAACTTTGGGCAGATGCACGAAGCCGGTGGGGTAACGCAGGGTGACGCCGTCCTCCAGCACATCTGCCGCCTTGCGCAGGTTGTTGTAGAACTCCAGCTTGGCGATGCCGACCGCGACCGAGAACACCTTGATGCCGCGCCGCAGCTTCTTGCCACCCTGCGAAAGATCGACCGCCGTCGGCGTGCCGACCAGGGCCGCGCCCTTTGGCACACCCTTGACCGCCATCACGCGGGGATCGCGTACCAGCCGCACGAAGGTGTAAGCCTCCTGCGTGGCGAAACCCGTATCCAGGGCGAACCGTGCGAGCGGCAACTGCGCGCCAGACTCGTGCGACCACGTTTCGGCGATCAGCTCTCCGAGCCGCTTCCACACCGCGTCGCGGGCGGTATCGCCCATCAGTACGCGGTGCTCGACGAGCCAGGATTCCTTGCCGCGCCCGAATGCCCAGATCGAGGCCTCGATGCGATCCTTCTGCACGTCGGCCCCGCCGACCAGCAGCAGACCACTGGCCGGGATGCGGCCGATGGGATAGTCCTCGCGCCGCTCGATGAGCCGCTGCCAGTCGGGTGCTTCGCCTTCCTCGACCCAGGTCTCGCCGAGTTCAGTGTTCTTGAAGGTCTTGATGGCGGCTGCCGAACCCGATTCCTTGTTCACTGCGCTCTCCCATGCAGCGGCAATCTCTCGCCAGCTGCGCCATCCCACCGGGCTGTAGAGCGACGACAGATGGAACCCGGCCGTCTTGGCTCCGTTTTCCGGTACCAGTGCCCGCCACTCGCCGTGCTCCAGCATCCAGGTCTTGTGCTGCTCCGGAATCGGCGCGTCGCACGCCTCGCACACGTAGGCCGCCGTCTCCGGTTGCCCCTTCTCCCAGCGCAGCTGCTCGAAGCGCAGCCACTGCCGATGTGAGCAATGCGGGCACGGCAGGAAATAGCGCCGCTGATCACTCGCTTCGTACTCCCGCTCGATGCTGCTGGCACCCGCGATGGTCGGCGTCGAGACGATGAAAATCTTGCGCCGGGCGAAGGTGCGGGTGCGCGCCTCAGCAAGCGAGATCGCATCGCCCTCGCCATCGACGTCGGACGGGTAACCATCGACCTCGTCCAGGAACAGGTAGCGCACCGGCATCGAGCGTAGGCCGACCGCGCTGTTCGCGCCCGTCATCACCAACACGCCGCCGCGAAACTCCTTCGCCAGGATCGTGTTGCCGGCATCGCGACTGCGGGCCGGCGCAATCAGTTCGGCCAGCACCGGCGATTCTTCGATCAGCGGGTCGATCCGCTGCTTGGAATTGCGCTTCGCCATTTCCACCGTGGGCGACACGGCCATCATCGGCCCGGGCGCGTGATGGATCACGTACCCAATCCAGTTGTTGCCCATCTCGGTCGCGCCCAGCTGCGCCGCCTTCATGAACACGATCCGCTCGACCGCCGACATCGGTGACAGGCAATCCATGATCGCCTTCAGGTACGGTGTGCGGCTTGTGCGCCAGCGGCCCGGCTCGGCGGACGCCTTGCTGGAGAGCATCCGGTGGCGATCCGACCACTCGGACACAGTCAGCAGCGGATCGGGCGTCAGTCCTTCGCGCCAGGCGCGTTCGATGTCGATCCCGCCTTCGTAATCCGCATCCAGCATCAATCCACCCGGGGGCGAACGTCGCCCAATTCCTGCAAGTGTTCCCGCACGGCGGTCTCCAGTGCGACGTGCAGCGTGTGAGCATCGACGCCGAGCTTCGATGCCATCTGCCCAGAAATGCGTGCCGGCCAGTTGAGCCAGGCATCGCGCTCAGAACGCGCCAGCTTGAAGACGTGGGCGATGGCCTGTGGCCGGTCGACCAGTTCGCCCTTGAGGCGGGCGAGGCGCACTTTGTTGGTCTGCGCCTTGACGACCTCATTGACGGTGCGTGCCTGCAGCAGCGACGTACCACCGGCATTCAATGCCGGAGCAACCGGATCGCTGGCAGGTTCCTTGACCGCGACCGTTTCAGCCCGGCGCTTGGTGCCTTCCTTGGGCGTGTCGGAATTTTTCGCCCACTCCCGGTCGGCCTTGTCCGGGTCGACGCTGCCATCGGCCTCGGGCGTGATCCGCCCGGCACGAATGGCCTTGTGAACAGCGGTGTCCGACACACCTCGGTGCCGGGCGTAGGCGCGAATCGACAGTCCCATGATCTCCATCAAGCATTGGTGCGGCCCCCGATCAGATTCAGCTTGGCTTCTCTCTGGAACAGCGCGTTCATGCCATCACCATCAACGACGCCACAAGGAGACGCACATGAGCAAGCAAGCCACCCAGGTCACCCAAGCCCTCGAAACCCTGCTCCAGCAGATCGCGCTGGACCACCTGTTCATCGAAACCCTGGAAACCCGCAACAGCGACCGGATGGACTTCCACGAGGTCAGCGTCTGGGGCGTCAAGAGCGCCCTGATTGCGGCCTACGAGGCGGGCCGGCAGGCCGCGAAGTAGGGCTGAAACAGAAGCGGAAAGCGCTTGGCTTCACTCTCGATCAGCGCGTTCATGACCACACCATCAACCACCACGAAGGAGCATCAAATGACCACCATCCAACTGACCCCGGCCCAGCACGCCATCCTCGCCTACGCCATCGAACACACTGGCGGCAAGATCGAGTGGTTCCCTGACAACATCAAGGGCGGTGCCCGCATCAAGGTGCTGGAGGGCCTGTTCAACAAAGCCCTGATCACCCGCGACAGCACCGACTGGTTCGTCGCCGCCGAGGGCTACGACGCCCTGGGGCGCGCCCGGCCGACGCCGGCCACCCTTCACCCCGACCCCGAGGTCGAGGCCGCCGTGTCTGCCGCAGAGGCCAACTGGGCGCAAGAAAAACAGGATGCGGCCAAGCAACTGCTCAAGGTCGGCGTCGAGGGCAAGCCCCGCACCCGCGAGAACAGCAAGCAGGCCACGGTGATCCGGATGCTGCAGCGCCCGGAGGGAGCCACCATCAACCAGATCTGCGCGACCACCGGCTGGCAGGCGCACACGGTGCGCGGCACCTTTGCCGGCGCGTTCAAGAAGAAACTCGGGCTCACCATCACCTCGGAGAAGCCCGATGGCGGCGAGCGCATCTACCGCGTCAGTTGATTTCGAGACGGGGTGGCGGCATATCCACGCCACCCCGAAGCGATCTCCTAAATAGCTTGGCTTCCCGATTGAACAGCGCGTTCATACGACTGTCATCAACACAACCAGGAGCAACTGCCATGACCACCGAAATTAGCAACCACGCCAACCCTCTCCGTGTCCGCTTCACTCGCAAACCCGTCGACCTGCAGGAGGTGCTGGCGGCCACGCCCTACGACGAACGTCCAGAGCCGGTGATCATCAGCGAATCCCGCGAATTGACTCCGGCCGAGTACGATGCTTTTACCAGCACGCTGCTGCAAGATCGCGACTGGCTGGCCGGCAAAGGCGGGTACCCTGACCAGACCACTCGGCATGTCGTCGAAGTCAAGGCCGAGAATCGCAAGACCCTGTACGTCGACCCCTCGGGCAGCGCCTACGGGCGTTACGTCGGCATTGCCATCGAGGGTTGAAAATGATGCAGAAGGCACTTGGCTTCTCAATCGAACAGCGCGTTCATACGGGTGTCGCAACGATCAACCCGAAGGAGACAATGATGACCACCACCAAGCAAATTCCCGCCACCCAAAACGAAGCCTGGGGCTTTTGGGGCACCATGAACAACGATGCCCAAGCCGCCTGGCCCACCGCGATGACCGCGATCTCGGACGCCACCTGCCAGCCCCTCGAATCGGTCAGGGCCTTCCTCGACAGCCGCCACGGGCGGCACTTTGCGGACGATGTCCTGAACGAGATGATCCGGGGCCACGCCATCAAGCAAGCGGTCGACGCGGCGGTTACCCGCTGGATGGGCTGGACGATTGGCCGCCAAACCAGCAAGGAGTACGGCATCCCACGCGGCATGCCTTACCTGACGGGCTTTGTGATTCACTGCGAGATCATCGACGAAGAACTCGCCGCCTGATCGAAGGCGACGCCATCCCCAAACCGGGTGGCTTCACCGCCGCTGAAATCCTGCCAGCGGCGCACGATCACATCCACGTACTTCGCGTCGAGCTCAATGAGCCGCGCCCGCCGCCCCGATTTCTCGGCGGCAATCAGCGTGCTGCCGGATCCACCGAACGGGTCGAGCACCACGTCACCCGGACGACTCGAATTCCGAATCGCCCGCTCCACCAGTTCCACCGGCTTCATCGTCGGGTGCAGATCGTTCTTCTGCGGCTTCTTGATGTTCCATACGTCGCCCTGGTCGCGGTCGCCGCACCAGTGGCGCTCGCCGCCTTCCGGCCAGCCATAGAGGATGGGCTCGTACTGGCGCTGGTAGTCGGCGCGCCCCAGGGTGAAGGTGTTCTTGGCCCAGATGATGAACGTCGACCAGTGGCCGCCGCCAGCCCGGAAAGCGGATTGCAGCGTATCCAGTTCGCTGGAGGACATCGCCACGTAGACGCCGCCACGACAATGGGCCAGCGTCGGCGTCAGTGCCGCCAGCAGGAAATCGTAGAAACCCTCGCCAAGATTGTCGTTGAGGATCGCGCGGTTCTTGCCGCGCATCTTGTCCTTGGCGCTGTTGGCATAGTTCACGTTGTAGGGCGGGTCGGTGAACACCATGTCGGCCAATTCGTCGCCCAGCACCGTGGCGTAGGCATCGGCATCGGTTGCATCGCCGCAGAGCACACGGTGCTCGCCGCAGACCCAGACATCGCCCGGGTGGGACACCGGCGTCTCCGGCACTTCGGGGGCGGCGTCCTCGTCGGTCTGCCCCTCGGTGTTCGTCTCGCCGCCGGCGAGCAGATCAGCCAAGGCATCGGCGTCGAAGCCGGTCAGGGTCAGATCGAAGTCATCGTCCTGTAGCGCCGCCAGTTCCACCTGCAGCATCGCCTCATCCCAGCCCGCGTTCTCGGCGATGCGGTTGTCCGCGATCACCAGCGCCCGGCGCTGGGTTGGGGTCAGATGGTCAAGCACCACCACCGGCACCAGTTCGATGCCGAGCTTCCGGGCGGCGGCCAGACGTCCGTGCCCAGCGACAATCACGCCGTCGCTGCCAGCGAGGATCGGATTGGTGAATCCGAACTCCGCAATCGATGCCGCGATCTGCGCCACCTGCGAATCGGTATGGGTACGCGCGTTCCGGGCATAGGGCACGAGCCTTGCGGTCGGCCACTGCTCGATCTTGTCGGCAAGCCAGGAGATGCTCATGCTTGTGCTCCCAATCGTTCGGCGGCAACCTCCTCGAAGGTCTGTCCGGTGGCCACCAGGGTCACCGGCACGTCTGGGAAGTTCTGCTGGAAGCGCTTGACCGTCACGTCGACGTACTCGGGGGCGATCTCCGTCGCCCGGGTCACTCGCCCGGTACGCTGGGCGGCGAGGATGGTCGTGCCCGAACCGCAGAACGGCTCGAACACAATCTCGCCCTCGTCGGTGTAGGACTCCAACACGAACTGGGGCAGTGCCACCGGGAACACGGCTGGGTGATCGATGTCCTGCCCGATCTTGCCCTTGTGCCGCATGATGCGAACCACTGAGTCAGGGATGCGAAAGTCTTGAGTGACCGTGCCCACGTGGTTCCACGCAGTCTTGCTGCCATCCTTGTTGCGCATACCACCGGCGCTCGTGCCATCCCCGCGCAGATGGGTGTCGCGCCCGGCATAGATGCAGGGCACGATCTTGTTGGGGCGGCGCGCCTCGCTGTCCTTCCGGTTGAAGTGAAAAACGAATTCGAAGGCCGGCGCGAGCCGGCCATTCCAATCTCCGGGCAATCCCGGCCCCTGATCCCAGACGTACCAGGCGAAGCGCCGCCAGCCTTGAGTACGCATCCAGTCGAGCCAGGCGTCCCAGTACGGGATGACTTCCTGCTCGCGGTGGATCAGCCCGAGATTGACCAGCACCTGGCCGCTCGAGGCCATCGGCAGCTGGGCGAATACGCCGCGCATCAGGGCATCCCAATCAATGATGGTGTTCGTGTAGTCACGCTGGTTGCTGTAGGGCGGTGAGGTGAAGCAGAGCGCCGCCAGCTCGCCAGCCATCAGGGCCGCGACCACCTCGGCATCGGCTGCGTCGCCGCAAATGACACGATGCGCGCCCAGCTGCCAGACATCGCCGTTCCGCGAGACGGGCGTCGCCGGAGCGTCCGGGACATCGTCCGCCGCATCAGGCTCATCGCTCTCCTGCTCGTCGCCGGCCTCGTCACCAACCGCGACATCGGTGGCGAGCAGTTCCTCGATCTCGGCATCGTCGAACCCGGTGAGCGCGAGGTCGTACCCGGCCTCGGACAGCTCGGCCAGTTCCAGCGCCAGCATCGCGTCGTCCCACCCGGCATCGAGCGCCAGGCGGTTGTCGGAAATCACATAGGCCCGCTTCTGGGTGGGCGACAGGTGAGCCAGTTCGATGACCGGCACTTCGGTCAGATCCAATTTGCGCGCGGCCGCCAGCCGACCGTGGCCGGCGATGATGCCGTTCTCGCCGTCCACCAGGATCGGATTCGTCCAGCCGTACTCGACGATGCTGGCGGCGATCTTGGCCACCTGCTCGTCGGTGTGCGTCCTCGGATTCCGGGCGTAGGGGATCAGCGTCTCGACCTTGCGGTACTCGACGTTGAGCATGTTCAGTTCAGGTTTCCCAAAAAGGTGCGGCCCGGACGGGTGAAAGGAGGAAAGCCCCGTCACGGGCCGCGAGGGTCGCTGCTGCGGTAGAAACTAAAAGGCCCGCGCTGTGGCGGGCCGGTCGGACTGGGGTGCAAACCTGCAAACCCTGCAAACCTCGGTTTGCAGTTTGACGCTAGCGAAATGCCGCGCTCGCGCCCCCCGCATGGGATTTTGGAAAGGAAGGACCCCTCTTGATTCGTGAGACCTTCACTGCCCGCACCGCTGTCCAGAAGATAGCTGAAATACTACCCCTGATCGGCCACCTTTGTTGCAGGGGGAAAAGTCGCGTTCTGCAACCGATGGCAGCACATGACAGCCCATGCACAACCAATCGCGCTGAAAGACTATCCCGCGACAGTGCGACCGTTCAGTTGATCCGCCACCGTCTGCAATGCCCGTTGCCAGCGCCGCCACGCCGTCGTCCGGTCGCAACCGAAGCGACGACAGATGTCCTTCCACTCGCGCTGCTTGGCACGCATCCAGATCAGGTGGCGTTGCTCCTCCTCAAGCCATTGCACCCAGCGCATCGTCTCCAGCATCCGGTCGATGGCCTCGGGGGTTGGTGGCAGTGGTCGGTAGTGGTAGTCCCTGTCTGCGAACCCTTCCCACTCCTTGCGCACGAAGGCAGGCCAAACGCTGAAGTAACCCTGCACCCTGACCGGAGGCAGTCGCCGCCCCGTTTCGGTTGCCTCGGCAAATCGAGACGCCACGTCATCCATCGTCCATTCAGCCATGACGTTTCCCTCCGTACAGACGTTCCCCAATGCGTCGCACAATCTCCCGCTCGACGAAATCGAGCCTGGCATCCTGCTCGGACACCACGAGGATGTGCTGGTCGCGCCAGCCGGTTTGCTTGATCGTTTCCAGGTCGGTGGTCTGCGGTTGCAGGCGACCGAGAGGGCAGCGGTATTGCTGTGCCGGGATCTTCACGTCACACCTCCTGCGTCTCAATGGCCCAGTGCAGCAATGCCAGGGCATCGGCTTCGTTGTCGTCGCTCGGGCTGTGACCACGCGATTGGACGGACGCGATCATCTCGTCCTTACCGGCATTACCTTTGCCGGTTGCGTGTTTCTTGATCGTGCCGACCGGGACCCCCTGATAGGGGATGTTCTGGTGCTCGCACCAGGCGGTGAGGTGGCCCATGAAACCGCCGTAAGCGTGTGCGGCATCCACGCCCGCGTGTCGCCGAACCTCTTCGAAGTACACCGCGTTGATGGAATGGCAGGCCGACAGCAGTTCGTTGAGCCAGCGCTTGAATCGCAGGAAGCGCATTCCGCCGCCCTCGAATCGCTGCGGCTTGAAACATTCCGTGCCGCTGATGATGCTGCCATCCAAGTGGTGCAGCGCCCACCCGGTTTTCGTGCCCAGATCGAGGGCCAATATCGTCGTGTTCATGTGTTCAGTCCTTTTTCGCTCTCGGTCTGACGCATCTGACACGGAATGTCGAAACTCTCCATGAGGCGCACGCACGCGCACACGCGTAGGAGTTACGACGAACTGCGTCAGCTGCGTCAGACGGCGTGGTTTTCATAGGGGTCAGTTGTCTGCGTAGGGGGTGTAGGCGGGCGCGGGTGGGTTCTTGAGGCCGATCCCCTGAAATCCCCGCACCCCTACGCTGTTGCGCCATTTCTCAATTCCGCGCGTGATGAGCAGATCGGAAAACCGCCGCTGCGCACCGATGAATTCGCCCGCCGCTTCGGCCCACTGCTTCCAGTCGTTGAATAGTTCGGCGGTCAGCGACTTGGCGTTGGGTTCACGCACGCAACGCTCCTCCAGCCAACGTCCCAGCGCATCCTCGGCCTCGAAATACTCCTCGGTCGCGTCGACCACCTGCTGTGGTGGATCGAGCCGCCCAAGGCGCTGCCAGTTCAGACAACCCTGCACAGCCCAGGCCAGAATGCCGTCACGCTCTGCCAGCAATTTCTGCTGGAGGTGCTTGTCGCGGCGCTCGGGCGGCACGGTGATCGTGAACGGGATCAGGTGCAGTCGCCGTTTCATCGCTTCGTCGATGTTGCGGATGGCAGGCTTGTGGTTGCCTGCCACGAACAACTTGAACTGCGGGAAGAACTCGAAGAAGTCCTGGCGCATGAATCGTGCGGAAATCTTGTCGCCCCCGGTCAGATTCTTGACTTTGGATTCGGCCCAGCGTCGCCCCTGTTCGGTTTCGATGGCCGCCACGAAGCGTGCGCCGCGTAACCCAGCCATATCGGTCGGATGCCGGTCGGTGCGCGTCTCCATGAAGGTATCCATCGGCGCATTGGTCGCGTAGTCACCGAGGATCGTGGCCAGCGTGTTCACGAATACCGACTTGCCATTCGCGCCCGTCCCGTACAGGAAGAACAAGGCGTGCTCCCGGGTAGAGCCGGTGAGCGCGTAGCCAACCACTCGTTGCAGATAGGCCTGCAGCTCCTTGTCGCCGCCTGTCACCTCATCGAGGAACTGCCGCCAGGTCGGACAATCGCCCCCGGGTGTGGCGGTGGTGATCTTGGTGATGCGGTCGGCGCGTTCGTGCGGGCGCTGCCTGCCTGTCTTGAGGTCGACCACGCCGCCCAGGGTGTTGAGCAGCCAAGGATCGGCATCCCACTCGTCGCTGGTGGCAGCGTGCCTGCGATCCGCCCGTGCCAGCCGTTCCACGCCGCCGACCGTGCCGGAACTGGCGAGCTTGGCAGCCACCTTGGGGTTCTCGGCGCGCACGGCGGTATGCCGGCAAACACTGCGGATCAGGTCGGTGGCCGCCAGCGTGTCCTCGGTACGCCAGCGATTGCCGTCCCACACCAGCCAACGACCCCAGGTCGCAACATAGCGCCAGTCGCGGTGGTAGCGCCGCGTGAACGCCAGGGCCAATGCGTCCTCCGTACCCCAGACCGATTCGTCGCTACTGACCACGGGCTCGGCGGCCACGGTGACGTCGTGCATCTGTAGGCGCGGGCCATGAGCGAGAAAGGCCGCGACGTCAAAGCCTTCGGCGATGGCGTCTGCCGCATCCCATCCCTCAGCCGCTTCCTCGGGCGGGTACAGGATGTGGCAGGTCTTTGCGCCTGCCGACAGAATGGCCTGCGCTGCCTGCGTCGCGTACTCCCAGCCCGGCTTGTCGCGGTCAGGCCAGATCAGCACGGACTTGCCGGCCAGGGGCGACCAGTCGGTTTTCTCCACCGGGGCATTCGCGCCATGCATCGCGGTGGTGGTCACGATGCCCGCATCGATGAGTGCCTGCGCGCATTTTTCGCCTTCGACCAGCACCACTTGCGCGGCATTTGTCATCCCCGGCTGGTTGAAAAGCGGGCGTGGCTCGGGTGGAGCCATCTTGCGCCGCTTGGCATCCCATGGGCGGAACTCCTTCTTGCGACCGGGTGGGTCGTAGCGGTAAACGACCGCGATCAGCTTACCCGTGACGTCGAAGTAGTCCCACTTGGCAGTGGCCGGGCCAAGGTCGTCAACCGGAGCTTCCTTCTTGGCGCGGCGCAGAGGCACCGACCGAGAACGACCGAGCAGATCGGCAGCCTCGTCGAGCACCCGGAGAAAGTCGGTGTGGACGTTGGCTCCGAGATAGGAAGCGATCAATGCGAAGATGTCGCCGCCATCGCCTGTGGCACGATCCGTCCAGAGTCCTGTCTTCTCGCCGTCGAGCACCACCTCGAGACTGTCGCCGGGACTGCCCAGCACGTCGCCGATCAGGAATTTGCCCTTGCGCTTCTTGCCTGCCGGGAACATCGTGGTCAGCACCGATTCCAGACGAGCGAGTAACTCGGCGCGCAGTTCCTCTCGTTCGGCGTCGCGATTGTTTTCGGTGGGTTGCGGGGTGTCGTTGAAGTCAAGCATCCGCAGTGCCTCCCTGCGTCGTCGCCCATGTGGAGAGTTCCGATATCCGAAAGCGCACCATCTGGCCGACCCGATAGTGCGGGATACGCTTCGAAGCACGGCTGCTGGGCTTGGTGAAGAAATGCAGCGGCAGAGCCAATGTGTGTGCGGCGTGCTGCGCGCCGACCATCGGCTCCACTACCGGCGGTTGTAAATAGAAATGCCTCATGGGGTTGTCCTCCAGCAGCGGTCTTGCCATGCGCACATCCGGCATTCGAAGTGGGTCGGGTCAATGAAGGCGCGCGGCAGGAGTTCTCCCGCCTCGGTTGCCGTGATGACCTTCACTGCCCGATCCGACATGCGCTGGGCCAGGGCTGCATCAAAGGGCACGGCCTCGGTGTAGATTTCCATCGTGTCGGCGTTGAGCGCCGTGAAGATCGCCGGGTGCTCGTGCAATTCGAGATAGGCTTGATAGATCGCCATTTGCGCGGCATAGACGGGCTTGACCACGGCAAGGCGGTTCTTCTCCAGATCGCGCCAGGACTTGTTGCCCAGACACTTGTTCTCCCAGAGCGCGGGATAGGCGAAGCCCTCCGGGCCGCCGACGATGACGCCGTCGATGTGGCCCTGCAGGCGGTCGTCAGCCACCGAGAAACCGAACTGCTCGCCGTCGGGCTTGCGGGTGCGCAGGTCGAACCCCGCGTCCCGCAGCCACGCGACCATGCAGTCCTCCATGACGTGACCACGCTCGAAGATGCGCAGCATCCGCCCAGGGATATCACGCCCGTGGTCGTTGGGAGCCTTTGCGTACTCGAACTGCAGTGCGCGCTCGCAGGCCACGCCAAGACGCGAGGCCCCGAGGTACTGGCGTTCCGTCTGGCGGGCGCGAGCCTGCTGCATCCCGGCGTCGACCAGGGCGGTGATCTGGCCGGAGATGCTCGATGAGGAGTTGAAGTCGATCATGGCTTCGTCTCCCAAGGCAGGTCGTCCTCTAGGTCGGAGAAGGGGCTGGCCATCGGATCGGGCATCGGCGGCAAGCCCCGTACGGGCGGGAACTTGCTCTGCTCGTGGTGCGCGACCATCGCGTCCGACCAGCAGGTGACGATGGCGTCGATCACCTGCAGCGCCTCAGATTCGGAGTAGTCGCCGAGCGGCTTGGCAAAGCCGATCTCGCCCGCCGCCTCGCCGAAGGCCTTGAGGCACTGCTTCATCGCGGCAAGCTCGATATCAGACGGATCGATCATGGCGACCCCCTTGATATCGATTCGGCCTTCCTTGGCGCGCAGCCAGTTGCCGTAGAGCAGGTGGAAGGTGTCCTGGCAGCGGCGCGAGCAGAACACCCAGTCGATGGGGTAGCGCTGCGGGTCGGCTGTCTTGAATCGACCGTCCGAGTGCCCGTAGCCGCGTGCTTGACGTTTGCAGACCCAACATTTCACGCCTCCCCCTCGAACTCATCGAGCAGCAGGCCCAATTGCAGGGCAGCGCCAGCGAAGGCGGCCTCACAGCGGCGCTTGAAGTCAGGGTAGCTCATCGAACTGCGCGCGATGGCCGTGACCGCGTGAATCTGCGATTCCAGATGCGCGAGTCCTTGGTCGGACAACCACTGGTGGTGCTTCTGCGAGATACCCTTGCGGTTGCGGATCTCGCCCAGCAGATCCTCCGGCAACACCGGGCCGTACACCCAGCGCAGCGTGATCTGGCCGATGACGTGCGGCGGATTCTGCTCGTGCCCCTGATATCGCCAGTTGAAGAGGCGGTACAAAGCCCGGTAATAGTCGGGATGGAAGCGCCGCTCCCACGATGAGCAGGATTGCCGCAGCAGCTTGGAGATCAGTTCCTGCAGCGCGTCGGGTGCGCGGTGGTACTGGAACCCGGTCGCCTCGTCGATCAGCGCGGTTTCGCCGGTGACCGCCAGAGCCGACAGAATCTTGCGGCAGTTGGGGATGAGGTGCTGGCGCTTGGGATGCAGCTGTCCGAGCAATGCGGCATCGATGACGCCGAGTGCCACATCACCCACAATTCCCGCCGGAAAGAATGTCCCGGTCTGCCCCGAGGGTAGGCGTACCTTTGCGTACCCTTTTTTCTCGAACGCTGACAATGACTTAGCGGCAAATTCGCGGATCAAAGCGCCAATCTGCGTACCAGGGCTTTTTTCCCGCAGACCCAGAGCACGAGCCAGTTGGCGCTGGACGTAGCCGCGTTCGCCGTTGGTGAGCACAACAGCTTCGCAGTCGAGATCACCGAAATGCACGACGCCGTAGTGGCTGGCGGTGAGGACGGATGTGTTCATGGCCATCTCCTCACTGTGCCCAGGACGGTTTGCCCGTCACGGGTGCGTGTTGTTGGGACGGTGCCGAGTAAGCAGGAGCCGCCTGCGCCGAAGCACCGGAAGTACCACCATTGGTGGTTTTGGGCGGCACCCCCATCAACTTGGCGTAATCGGGGTGGTCGGGTTCGACCGCGACCTTGACCACGTTGCGGTCTTGGCCATTGCTGTCCTTCTCGATGTCCACGCGGGCCAGGAACTCCAGGCCATCCAGTTCGTGGAAGCCCTGGATGCGGCGCGCGGCGGTGGCCTGCGGGCTGTTGTCCTGCGGATGAACGTTGCGGGCACTGTTGAGCGCGGCGCGGATAAAACTGCGCCCCATCTGTCCCCAGGTCGGCCCCTTGCGGGAGTAGAGGCCGATGTTCGACCACAGCTTGCGCTTGGCGTACTCGCCGCCGGTGATAACGAACTCGGCGGCGAGATAGACCGCTCCAGTGTCGAAGGACTCGGTGGCGTAGCCGCCCGTCCAGCCCTGACTCGCATCGTCATGGCCGCCCGGCTTGAAGGTCATGCGCATCGGAGCGATGACCCCTTTGGGGATCAGATCGAAGCCGGACTGTTGGGGATCAGCATCTTGAAAATCAAAATAGTTGGACGACATGGCAATTACTCCTTGGATTCGGTGGTGTTCGGGGTCGCGGACGTGGCCGATGCGCACTTCGCGATCAGCGCGCCGAGATGCGGCGGTTCCAGCAGGTCGAGACGACCGCTGCGGTCTTTGGCCGGGAAGCCGTAGGGATTGACGGTGTGCGTGACGAAGGCGCGGTAGGCGCTGCCGTCCTCGGCCTTAATCTCGGCCAGCGTCACGACCTCGTCGACGATGCCGGGCAGTTCGAGACTGGTCTTGCTGCCCTCGATCTGCGGCACGAACACCTTGCGGTTGTAGTCGTCGAGCCGTTCGTCGAGGATGGCGACGAACACGACGTTCTTGCCGCGCGCGTGTTGCAGGTGGGTCAAGGCGCTGACCATCTCCTGACCGAGCAGGCCGTAAGCACCGCGCATGTCGGGCTTGCCAGTTCGGTCGCTGACCGCACCCGGTTGCGTCTTGCACCACGCGAAGCATTGGCGCGAGAGCTGTGTGATCGAGTCGAGGAAGAAGGTCTGGTAGCGGTCGAGCTGCGCGGGATCGCCGAACTTCTCGACGACGTGGTCGTAGTGCGCCTGCGAGAACGCGGCCTCCGGCGGCAGCGACTTGTCGGGGCCGGCGAGGAACACGAAGAAGTCGCGCGACTCCGGCCACGAGGCCGGGCGAATGGTGTCGCCGGGCCAGTCGGCTACGGCCAGGTCGCCCGCCTCGATGTCGAGGAACAGCGTGGTGGCCGGGTCGAGATCTTTAAGCCGGGTGGTCTTGCCGATGCCGGACTTACCGAGCATCAGGAGCTTCACGCCTTTGCGTTCTGCCATCCGCTCGATGGCGGATACGATGGGGAGCTTTTTCATGCCGCCTCCCCGTCGATGGTCAGAGTGATGGTCGGCTTGCCTTCCTCGACGGTGCGCGCGGCGGCGAACTGCTGTTGCAGCGTCTGTGGCCAGTTCGTGTACCGGGACTCGGACACAGACAACTTGACGTCGAGGTAGTCCTCGACCTTGTCGCCAGAGGCCACGATGCGCTCGGCAATCTCCTTCAGAATCGTCTGGTTCCAGTTGACCTTCTTTGGCAACTCGAACTTGACGTGTAACGGGCCGTCGCTGATGTGGGCGGTACCAAAATCGCGGCCAGATTCCCGCAGTGCGACGCGGGCCAGCTCGCCGAAACGCTGCGCCTTGGCGGCATCCAGCTTGGTACGCAGTTGTTTGAGGTAGACGATGGCCTCGTCGACGTGGCCCTCAGACTCCACAAGGTCACGAATCGGCAAAGACACCAGTTGGGCGACCGTCATGCTGGCGAGGTCTGCTGGATAGTGGGTAAGGTCTTTCATGGCCATCTCCTCAACCCGGTACACGTTCGGAGGTCGAGACGTAGAGGTGGCGTTTCTCGTAATCGAGCACGCCGTTCTCGCCGTCCAAGGGATAGGCCACCTTCTTCGAGAACTTATTGAAGACTGGGCCCCGGCCAAGACCGCGCCAGCGCGTGAGCGTCTTGGGGGACATGCCCCAGCGGCTGGCCAGCTCGACTTCGCTCAGGAAGCGGCGCTCGGACAGCGCCGGAGACTGGGGGGACGGCGTCGAGTTGAACCCGACGCCGGAATTGAGGCTCGGTTTGCCACCGAAGCCAGGGGACATTGCCATTGAATAGGCCATTGCCATGCTCCTTTCCCGTTCAGGGATTGGGGCGCGAGCGGTGGCCAGTCCTGTACTGGCCGTTGATGCCGTTTCACGCCTTCATCGGGGAAGGCGCTACATCCGGCGTAGCAACAGCTACATTTGGCGTAGCGGAAAACTTTTTTTCTCGGCCCTCCGCTAGCCGAGTGACGCGATCAACCGGCGTTGCTCATCCCAGTCGAAGGGCACCTTGGCCCGCAGAATGGCCTCCAGCGACACAGCCCGAGGAAGTGTTCCGTTGTAGGCGGCCTGGACGATGTCCGGGGCGAGAAGCGCCAGCCGCAGCATTTCGTTGATCGTGGCGCGGTGGATGCCCTCGCGCTCGGCGATTTCCATCGTTGTGGCCACCGCCCCGGTATCGAGCAGTTGCTGCCAGTAGATGCCGCGCCCCATTGCCTTGAGCAGGGGCTGATCCTGCTCGGGGGTGAGTACGGGCGACGCCGTGACGGCAACCGGCTGGCTGACTCCGTCCGGGGCGACGATCACCTTCTTGATGCCCCGCTTCTTGAAGTGGAAAGGCACAAAGGTGGTGATCCGCACGCCGCCGCTTTCCAGTGGATGGCGGCGCTCGTGGGGCAACCCGTCGCCGATCAGCTTTTTGGATGAGCGATTCAC